>OHDG01000709.1_pt1 | contig 18779 bp, 19 predicted proteins | sample 1566961 | NCBI WGS metagenome assembly OHDG01 (sample SAMEA3879539, study PRJEB24766) | human gut metagenome | biome: human-associated habitat; feature: feces | place: USA | collected 1985/1987
TATATATTATAAGGTCTTATCATAAAAAATTCTAATATAGTTATTTATAAGATAACCGGAAATTTTCTCTATGGTATACTTATAAGGATAGCGAGTCTATCTAAGGAAGTAAGTTTTACACAGATATTAAAAAGTAACACATTAATTGTGGTAAAAAATTTTTGATTATCAAGAAAATTACCACATTAAAAAGGCGTGATTTTTTACGTAAGCGTATACAATTTATGCTATTTTTTTAGTGTAAGGTGATGAGGTGAGTATGAAAGAAGCAAAAAAACAATACTATAATACAGAAATACTAAATTGTCTTATTGAAGGAGATGTTGTGTCAACGCAGCAAATTGCAGATGCGGTTGGTATGTCTGAAAAATCTATCAGAAATAAAATTTTTGATATTAATGAATATCTTCAAGAGAACGATATGGGCATCATTCAGAAAAAGCCTCGTGTTGGAATGTGGTTAGAATGTACGGAAGAGCAGAAACAAAAATTACAGTCGGTTTTAATGAATCGAAATACGGTAGTTGTCAAAGATGATGATAACGATCGTGTAATGGAGCTTTTAAAAATATTTTTTAAGTTAAGACCATGGGAAACAATTACTACACAAAGGCTAACGGAAGAATTGTATTTGAGTGCACCTACCGTGTTGAAGATTATTCGCGAATGTGAAAAATGGTTAGCTCCATATAAAGTGAAAATCGCTAATGAAAAGAAAAGAGGTTATCGCTTAGATTGTAATGAGAATGAATATCGTGTCGCAATGAAGGATTTTATCATGAGTGATTTTGATAACGAAAAAATCAAATCTAACATGGATTATTTTTTCTATAACATGGATACGAAGTTGGTTCAAAAATCAATCATTGAAACTGAAAACGAATGGAATTATCGATTTACCGATGAGTCATTCTATGAAATCTTTATTTATTGTTGTATTGCATACCAGCGTAGAGAGATTGAATCGCCAAAGGTTGAAGATCGAGGAGAAATTCAAATTCTTCAAAAATACAATGAATATCCATTCACGGTGGCAATATTTAAGAAGTTACAGGAAAAACTACATGTACTCTTTTCAAATGAAGAAGTGTTATTTTTAGCTATTCAAATGATGTGTTCAAAATTCATTGGTATTTCAGCTGTAGATGAAACACTTGAACAGGTACAGAAATATGACAATAAATTAATTGAATTTGTAGATATGTCGCTTCATGTTGTTGGAAATATTTTGGATGTTGATCTATCGCAGGATGAAAAACTAAAGGAAAGTTTGATTATACATTTAAGACCAACGATATTTAGAATTCGTCATGGTTTATCTCAAACAAATTCATTAGTACATTTCATCAAGTCTGAATATAAAACGGTATTTAGAGCTACGATGTCCATAAGTATTATGTTTGAAGAATATTATGGCCTTCAATTAACAGAGGATGAAGTAGGTTACATTGTTCTCTATATACAATCAGCACTTGAAAGAATCAAACGTCATTTCAATGTATTATTAATTGCTGATTTTTCAAGAGGACATGCACAACTATTGACAGAACGATTAAAAAAATCAATTTCAGAAATCAAAGAGATTCGTGTTATGAGCACGCATGACTTTAAATTATATGGGGATAAAACAAGCGATGTGATTATCACGCAAAAGGAATTGGATGTAAAGGATTCTCGGATTATTGTGATTCCAAACTTACTTAGTGATAGTGGAATCGTAAGTCTAAGAGAACAAATTAATGTGGTACTAAAAAGTAGAGATGAAAAAGTAACATCATTTTCTCCAGAGTGTTATCCATTATTGGATCCAGATTTGATTTTTGTACATCAAAAGTATGAAGATAAAGAATCACTATTAAGCTTTATGTCATCGGCAATGGCAAAGCGTGGATATGTTTCAACAAATTTCTTTGAAACAGTAATGGAAAGAGAAAAAGCCACAACAACTTCGATTGGAAACAATATTAGTGTAACGCATGGTGCACAAAGCGAAGTGATTGAACCTAAATTATCAATTGCCGTATTAGATAAACCAATACGCTGGAATGATGACGAAGTTGATCTTGTATTCTTGTTAGGATTTAAAATGACAACTCCAGAAGAAATCAAAAGAATTCAGTGTTTCTATAAGGAATATATTTCAATTATAGAAAGAGAAGAAAATTTGAAAAAAATTAAATCAATGAAATCAAACATAGATTTATATAAATTTTTAATTCAATAGGAGGTAGAAGGAAATGGAATTAAAAGACGTATTAGATGAAAGAATTATCGATTTAAACATGGAGGCAAAAAATAAGGATGAAGCAATTCGTCATTTGGCTGCCAAATTAAAAGATGCCAATTATATTGGAGATGTTGATGAATTCGTAAAGATATCTATCTTCGTGAATCAGAAGGTGTTACTGGTATTGGAAACTTTGTTGCGATTCCACATGGAAAAAGTGATTCTGTAACACAAGTAGGAATTGCAATTGGTAAATTAAACAATGAAATCGAGTGGGAAACATTAGATGGCCAAGGCGTAAAACTTATTTTCTTATTTGCCGTAAGCAATGATCATGAATATGCAAGAAATCATATGAAGTTATTGGCACAGATTGCTGGTAAATTAGGAAATGATGAAAACATCGAAAAATTATTAAACGCAAAAACAGTAGAAGAACTAAAAGAAGTATTTAACTAATTGGTATATGATGAAGCAGATCTTGTGGGTCTGCTTTTTTTTCTGTGATTAACAAATAAAAGTTACCACAATTAAATCCGGAAATTTAATACGGACATTTGAAAAAGTACCACATTAAAAAGTCTTTCCATTTTATTTTCTGGAATAAATTACTACAATAAAATGCCCTCTATTAATGTGTAAGAAAGCGCTTTCCGTTGTATCATTTAGACAGTTAAAGAGAGGACATAAGTCCTAAAGAAAGGAGATAGTAATATGAAAATTGTTGCCGTTGCTGCTTGTACATCAGGTATTGCGCACACTTATATTGCTAAAGAAAAATTGATCCGTGCCGCTGAAGCATTAGGACACGAGATCCATGTGGAAACACAAGGTACTATTGGAACTGAAGATGAATTAACTCCAGAACAAATCCAAGAAGCGGATGTTGTTATTCTTGCAGTTGATATTCAGATTACTGGTACAGAACGTTTCAAAGACAAAAAGGTTGTTAAAGTTGGAACTAGCTTAGTAACTAAAGCGCCTAAACAATTGCTTGAAAAAGTAGAAGCAGAATTAAACAAAACTAAATAAGCTTAATAATAAAAAAGGAGAGTAAAAAATGAAAAAAGCATTAGGAGAAATTAAAAAGCACTTGCTAACAGCGATTTCTTACATGTTGCCACTAGTTGTTGCATCTGGTTTGTTAATTGCCGTTGGTAACTTAATGGGAGGAGAAGTTGTAACAGATCTTAGTAAGATGACTGTTCCTAGCGCATTCACTTCACTTGGTGTTCTAGGTATGGGATTATTACCATCATTCATTGGTGGATACATTTCTTATTCTATCGCTGACCGTCCAGGTATTGCCCCAGGTTTCTTAATGGGTCAAATCGCATCATTCTTAGGAGCAGGATTCCTTGGAGGAATGATTGGTGGTTTCGTTGCTGGTTATATTGCATTAGCTATTCGTAAATATGTAAAAGTTCCTAAATGGGCTGAAGCTTTAATGCCAATGATGATTATCCCAACATTAACAGCTATGATTGGTGGATTATTAATGTACTTCGTATTAGGCGGACCAATCACTGCTATGACTAACGGATTGAATAACTTCGTAACAGGATTAGACCAATCTCAAAAAACATTATACGGATTCATTATTGGATTCATCGGATGTATTGACTTCGGTGGAGCAATCAGTAAAGTTCCTAACTTAATTTGTGATGGTCTATTATTGGATGGAATTACAGAACCAGAAGCAATCAAGGTATTAGCTGCTATGGTACCTCCAATTGGTGTAACTTTTGGATGGTTGTTATCAAAAGCGTTGAAGAAGAGAATCTTTACAGCTCAAGAAGAAGATGCAATCAAAGTTGCATTCCCAATGGGATTATGTATGATTTCTGAAGGTGTTATCCCTATCGCAATGAACGACTTACTTCGTACAGTTGCTTCAACTTCAATTGGATGTGGTGTTTGTGGAGCAATCAGCTTTACATTCGGTGTTGGATCTAAAGTTCCATCAGGTGGAGTATTCGTAATTCCAGCAATGTCAAATCCATTTATTGCAGTAGTTGCATTATTAGCAGGAAGCTGTGTAACAGCAATCTTATTAAATGTATTGAAGAAAAAATTAACTGATGAAGAATACGCTGGCGGATCTGTTGAAGAAGAAGAAGCTGAAGTAGATTTATCAGGAATCTCATTCGAATAAAAAATTTAGGTTTAAGAAGAAGGATAAAAAAATATGTATGTTTCAATGAAAGGAATGCTTGAAAGAGCAAACCAAGGAAACTACGCAGTGATGGCTATAAATTGTTTTAACATCGAAACGACTCGTGCATGCATTGAAGCTGCACAGTCGCTTCGAGCACCAATCATTATTAACATTGTGCAAGAACACATGGTCAATCATTGTGATAGCGATTTAATTGCTCCAATTGTAAAGAAATTGGCAAATAGAGCAAGTGTGGAAGTTGCACTTAACTTCGATCATGGGCAAGAGGTGCCTTTATTAAAGAAGGCGTTGCACGATGGATATTCAAGTGTAATGGTAGATGCTTCCAGATATGATTTGGAAGGTAACATTAAAATGACTCGTGAAATTGTTGAGTTTGCTCAAGAATTTGACGCATCAGTTGAAGGCGAAATAGGATGCATGGGAGCCACTGAAGGAGAAGAATTCACTAGTGATCAGATGAAAACGAATCCTCAGCAAGCATTACGATTTGCACAAGAAACAGGTATTGATGCATTAGCTGTATCATATGGATCAAGTCATGGAAATTATCCTGAAGGATATGTTCCGGAATTTGATTTTGAGAGATTAAAAGAAATTAAAGAACTTACAAAAATGCCACTTGTATTACATGGTGGATCTGGTTCAGGTGATGAAAACATCTTGAAATCAGTAAAATATGGAATCAACAAAATTAATGTTGGTTGCGACTTTATGAATGCGAATACAGAAGCAATCAAAAAACACTTAGCAGCAGATCCAGATATCAATTTCTGGGTTATGATGCACCAGGTTGAAAAAGAAAGTCAAGAATTAGTTAAACACTATATCCGCTTATCCGGATCAGAAGGAAAATCTTTATAGTTTATATAGGAGGTAACATATTATGTTAATGAACATGAAAGATTTGCTAACAGTAGCACAAAAGAACCACTTTGCAGTACCTGCATTCAACATTGGATCTGACCAATTGTTAAAAGCAGTTATGAAGACTGTGAAAGAATTGAAATCACCAGTTATTTTGGAGATGAGTCCAGATGAATTCAATTTCGTAGGATATGCACAAATTCAAGCTATGCTTTACGAAGCAGCTCATACAGATGTTCCTGTATGTATTCACTTAGACCATGGTGATTCATATGAAACTGTAGTACGTGCCATCCAAGCAGGTATGACATCAGTAATGATTGATGCATCTAAACTTCCTTACGAAGAAAACGTTGCTATTACTAAAAAAGTAGTTGAAACAGCTCACATTGCAAACGTTTCAGTAGAATCAGAATTAGGTACAATTGGTACAACAGGTAACTCTATTGAAGGTGGAACAGAAGGTGTTATCTACACAGTTCCTGAAGAAGCAAAACAATTCATTGAAGATACAGGAATTGATACATTCGCATGTGCCATTGGTACAGCTCACGGTATCTATCCAAAAGATATGAAACCAAAATTACGTATTGATATCTTAAAAGACATCACTGACCAAGTTTCAGTACCATTAGTATTACATGGTGGATCATCAAATAAAGATGAAGAAATCGCTGAAGCAGTTAAGAACGGTATCTGCAAAATCAATATTTCAAGTGATATTAAAGTTGCATTCTACGAACAAGCACGTAAAACATTAAATGAAAATCCAGGATACAGAGAACCATTAGAAATCTATCCTGCAGCTATGGAAGCATGTGGAAAAGTATGTGCTGACAAAATTAGATTATTTAACTCTCAAGACAAAGTTAAATGTTATTACGAATAATAGTAAAGTAGCAGATAATTACATATAAAAGGAAACCTTGAGTTTCCTTTTTCTATAGAATGGAGAATATAAAATGAAATATGCAGTCGCAATTGATATTGGTGGAACAAACACTCGAGTAGCATTGGTTGATGAAGAATATAAAATTGAGGAAAGAGCACAATTCTCTACGGATGCCGATAATCCAGATATTACCCTATTTAAAATTAAACAAGCCATTGAAAGGTTTGATAAAGAAATTGTTGGAGTAGGAATGTCATGTCCAGGTCCATTAGATTTGATTGAAGGGAAAATTTTAACTACACCAAATCTACATGGAAAGTGGCATGGACTTTGTATCACAAAAGAATTAGAAAATCTGATTCATAAACCTGTCTATTTAGAAAATGATGCAAATCTTGCAGCTCTTGCAGAAGCTATAATTGGGGAAGGAAAAGAGTATAATATTGTTCAATACTTAACTGTTTCCACAGGACTTGGAGCAGGACTTGTAATTAATAAAAAAGTATTCCAAGGAGCCCACGGATTTGCAAATGAAGTAGCCAATGTATGTTTATGGGATAATGGGCCAAGTCACGGAAGCATTTATCCAGGCGGCGTAGAAGCAATTTGTAGTGGAACTGCCATTGAGCAACGTGCAGAAAAAGCAGGCTTAATTGTAGCTCATGCAGGAGAAGTAAATGATTTAGCTTTAAAAGGAAATTTAGAAGCACAAAAGATTATGGACGATGCTAAATTGTATTTGGCAAACTTTATTGCTGGTATTCAAGCATTTATTGATCCGGAAATTGTAATTCTAGGAGGATCTGTAGCTTTAAAGATTCCTGGATTTGTAGAAGATGTTGAAAGCTTAGTAAAAACAAAGGTATATCCAGTAGTTGAACCATTAGTAAAAGTAAGAAAATCAACTCTAAATGAAGATAGCGGACTATTAGGAGCGGCTTGTTTAGCATTTAATAGTTAATACACGATAAAATGACCGATATTCATAGGGAAAAGCAGAATGTCGATCCTTTGTTTTATATAGAAACAGATAACTACGATTAGGATATTTTAATGTAAGTATATTGTCGGAATAGGAGAAATAAATACATGATAGGAATCTGTTGCTGCCAAATAATTGGTTTATCTTTGGACGCGGCCTGAACCGTCTCCACTAGCTAATTGCAACACTTCGTCCATGCTTACCATGTTGAAATCACCTTCAATGGAGTGTTTTAAACAACTTGCAGTTACCGAAAATTCGATTATTGACTTTGCATCCTATCCTTCTAGACTTGTTGCAACCAATCCAGCACCAAAGCTATCTCCACCACCTACACAATCTACAATCTGCATCTTGTATTTATTTGAGAAATAGTAATCTTTTCCATCATACAACATAGCGGACCAGTTGTTGATATTGGCATTGATAGACTCTCTTAATGTGATAGCTACTTCCTTATATCCTTATATCCTTCGCGATTCCAATAGGATATCCATATTTAATAATAGGTTGATTCTTTTTAATATCTTTCAACGTAAATTTATGTCCTTGGGCAATATCTTCAATAAGTGTAGTCTCTTTACCATCGACATTACATATAGTCCTATTTCTAGAGGACATAGTGCAACAGCTACCAAGTCGTTAAAATAAATCTTATAAATTTTTGCACCATTTCTACCCGTCTATATTTTAAATGTTAGATGTAAGTACTTACACAGAACAACCCTGTTTTTTGAATAAATCAATAGAAAAATTTAAAAAGCTTACAAATAAGTATGTTTCATATCTGTTTTTTGATAAAATGTAGAAAAGAGATAATACTCCTTAAATACAAGTGTGAAAACGATTCCAAAAAAAACTTGACTTATGAAATGTGAGTGACTACAACAAGAAATAGGATGTAAGTACTTGCAATTCTCAGTGCGTTGGAATAGGGTTGAGGAGTGAAACAAATATGAACATTTATGACATTGCCAAGTTATCAGGCGTTTCCATTGCGACTGTATCACGTGTAATCAATAATAGTCCTAAGGTTTCAGAAAAGACAAAAAAGAAAGTCTGGGACGTAATGAATGAGTATGATTACACACCGAATGTGTTTGCGAGAGGTTTAGGCTTAAATTCAGTCAAAACAGTTGGTTTGGTTTGCCCAGATGTATCCGATCGTTATACGGCAAATGCGATTGCGTATTTAGAAAAAAATTTACGCAAGTATGGATATGACTCAATTTTGATGTGTAGTGGCTTTGATTATGAAGGAAAAGTAGAGGCCGTAAAAATATTATTGGATCGAAGAATCGATGCGATGATATTAGTTGGTTCACATTATGCAGGGGATTGCGGACAGAATGATATTCAATACCTACAGGATGCTGCCCAAAAGGTTCCCGTGGTACTTATGAATGGTTACATTCGTATACCGGGTGTATATTGTGTTTTAACAGATAATTATAAAGCGGTTTATGATACTGTATGTAATCTAATCGAAGTTGGAAGGAAGAAAATTGTGTTTTTGTATGATGCCAATTCGTACAGCACAACAAAAAAATTAGAGGGATATCAAGATGCACTGATTGATAATGGTTTAAAGGTGCAGGAAGAATACAAGGTGCTTATGCCAAATAACGTATTAAAGGCAAGAGATTTACTGGCAAAGAAAAAATTGGATTTTGATGCCGTCATTGCCAGTGATGATGCGATGGCTGTTGGTGCACTTAAATATGTGCATCAAATCAATAAGTCGATTCCTGAAGATGTCAATGTCGTTGGATTCAACAACTCAGAACTATGCGTTTGTTGCTATCCGGAAATGAGTTCTATTGATTCACAAGAAGAAGAATTAAGTGAAATTGCGGTTGATTCGCTTATTAAAGTTCTTGCAGGAAAATCAGTTCGACAAAAAATGGAGATTCCATGTAAATTTTTTAGGCGAAATACAACACAGTTCTAATATTAGGAGGATTATTGTGAAGTCGACTAAAAAAGTATTTGGATGTTTCCAAAATTGTGATGCGATTGGAAAGATTCAACAAGGATCTGCATGGTGGTTCAATGACAATAAAACAGGTATGGAAAAACAAATGATATCTTTGGCAAATCTAGGATTATTAGGTAATTTCTTAGGCATGTTGACAGATTCAAGAAGTTTCTTGTCGTATTCAAGGCATGAATATTTCCGCCGTATCATGTGTAACTTAATTGGTACATGGGTTGAAAATGGAGAATATCCTTATGATAAAGAAAACTTAACTGAAATCGTTAAGGGTATCTCTTACAACAATGCCGTTCGTTATTTTGGATTTGATTTATAATAGTTAGTGAAGAAGAGAACTTTGATTCAAGGTTCTCTTTTTTAGTGTCATAATTTAAAAAAATGACACTTTTTCGATTGAAGCAAAGTCAAAATGAGTCAAGTTTGACTCAAAATGGGGTTAAAAAACATAAAAAGGTGTCAAAATCTGAAATTATGAATCAAAACACGCTAAAAAAGCAGTGAAATGAGTCAAAATTTAAAATTTTGAACCAAAACATGCTCAAAAAGAAGTGAAATGATTCAATATTTGAAATTATGGTATTTTTTTGATTTTGAGCATGCCAAAAAATTGTGTAATTTAAACTCATCTTCATATTTCCCCTAGAAAAATGTAATTTTCTTCAAATATTCCCCTAGAAAAGTGTTAAATATAGTGAGATTTTCCCCTAGAAAAATGTAAAAGATGTTGGAAATTTAAACCAACATCTTTTTAAGTGTTATCTGTTTTCTTTGATATATTCATTTACGCTTTGTTTGACAATATTGAAGTTGACTTCACCATATTGTAGTAGGGCATTATGGAAGTCTACATTGTCAAATTTTGAGTTTAATCTAGATTTGGCTGTACTCTTTAAATCTACAATTTGAAGATATCCGTAATAGTAAGATAAGAATACAGTTGGATTGTCTGCCAATTGATTGTAAATACTTTCTAATCCTTCTGAACTAAACATATCGCCATATTCATTCTTGAAATCATTGAGTGACATACCATCATAATGAATGCTAATGTCCATTAAGATAATGTATAGATTGGTAAGAATGTTATTCAAGTTATAGGCTTCTAATAAGTCTTCATTATTATCTAAATAATGTAAAGACATGCTTTCCATATAAGTGGCCCAACCTTCTGACATACCTAGATTGTTGTAGAAGAATTGGATTGGGTATTTTAAATGTTCCTTATTGTATTGCGCTTGATACATATGTCCGGCAATACCTTCATGAGCTAATGTTTGATAAAGTGTTAAACTTGATGGATCATCGCCATAATCCCGTTTGTTGTAGCGCATTTGATAGTTTTGTGAATAATCCAAGGCGGGTGTAATAAAGTAGGCAACAATTCCGCTGACAGATTGATCTTCTGGTAGCGCCTTTAAATCATATTTCATGGTTTTTACTTTTGGAAAATCCTTTTTATAGTTCTTTTGAAGGCTTTCTAGAATTTGATTTACATCCGTAAAATCCGTTGAAACCGAATCGAGTTCATACGCAATCATTGGATTGGCTTTATATAGTTTTTGGAATTTAGTGATAGCCGAATTGATTGCGGATTGTGTATTCTTTTTGATGGTTGAAATAGAACCGGTAGAACTTGTCGCATTTTCAACTAATACTTCATAATATTTCTTACCATTTTTATAGTTGGATAACCCTTGTAAAGGTTGTACTTTGGATTGAAGAGAGGTCAATGTATCTAACATAGCCTGATAACTAGGAAAGAAACTTATATCCATGGCATCTTTGACTTGTGCTTTATAAGATGTTGTTTTTTCTTCATCTAGATTTAAAGCGTCAATCGCATTATATAATGCACTTGTGATTGAACTATTCTCTTTATTATTGATGACATCTTGAATATCTTGAATAACAGAATCATAGTCAAACTGTAACGTATTCTTATCTGCTTGTTTTTTTGTATATTCCAATACATCATTTGTATAGCGAGGCACATCATTGATTAAAGTAATCAAATCTTGAATGTCTTTTTCACTTCGTAAAATGTATTCAGAAAAAACAGAAATCAAACTTTGGTGAAGTCCACTCATTGTGCTCCAACAATTGTTTAAATATTGAAATTTCTTGTTCTCTGCTTTTAAACTCAATTCATTCTCATACTTTAATTCATCATAGATGGTTTGTTGCGTCTTGTCTAAAGTACTGCGATTAAACTTGTTTAATTCTTTTTGATCTTCTTTGATTTCTTCAGTATTGTCTGTATAAAATTCACCAAGACTTACATCTACATTATTAATATCAATACCATAGTCTTCTGGATGTTCGAAGAATTGGTGCATCGTTGTATAGTCGTTTTCGGCATATTCAACTACCAATTGGTTTGTGTATTTTGTGAAGCCCTTGTTTTCTTTAGCTGCAAACGTATTGTCTTGCATTGTAGTTGAACTACATGCAGTGAGTGATAATACGGTAAAGCTAATAAATAGTTTTTTGAATGTATTTTTCATTAGAATCCCCCGAATTTTTAAAAAAATGGACTGATTATTCATCAGCCCATGTAATTTTCTTATTCTTAACACCTGCAATAGATGCCAACGCCAAAAGGTCATATCCCTTTTCAGAAATATACGCATGTCCTTTTTGGAAAGCTTTTTCAATCACCATGCCAACACCAACAATTTCAGCTTGTGCCTGCGCAATTAAGTTTTCTGTTCCTTTGAATGCTTCACCATTTGCCAAGAAATCATCAATGAATAAAACTTTATCGCCTTTTTTTAAGTATTCTTTTTCAATACAAATTGGATATGTCTTATTCTTTGTGAAAGAGAAGACTTCCGCAAATGCAGGATCAATCATTGTGCTTGGTTGTGTTTTCTTGATGAAAATCAATGGCACATTCAAACGGATGGCTGTCGCATAAGCTGGGGCAATACCACTAGATTCAATGGTTACTACTTTTGTGATGCCTTTGTCTTTAAAGTGTTCATAAAATTCATTTCCCATTTCATCTACTAAAGAACAATCAATTTGGTGATTTAAAAAAGCATCTACCTTTAATACCTCATCATTGATAAAATGTCCTCTAGTCTCGATTGCGTTTTTCAGTGCTTTCATGTTGGTTTCCTTCCTCTTTTCGTTTTATTTGTACAATAGTTTGTCCGATACGATGATTCTTTACTTCCTTAACATATACATCCATTAAGTCTAGACTGACTTTAAAATGTGAACCTTCATCAGGAATTTGTCCATAATGATTTAGAATGTATCCTCCAAATGTGTCACAATCCTCATTTTCTAATGAAATGCCTAAAGCTTTTTCGACATCTTCAATGTCAGCTTGGCCATAGATTCTAAATTGATCAGAATCAATTTGCTGGATTGGATCTGGCTCATCAATATCATCATCTTCTTGGATTTCACCAAGAAGGGTTTCAATAATATCGTGTAAAGTCACGATACCGGTCATTCCTCCGTATTCATCAAGTAAAACCGCAAAGTATACTTTTTTGATTTTCATTTCCTTCAATAAAACGTCGGCCTTCATATTTTGTGAAATAAAGAAAGGCTGATCCATTGCTTTATTGATGACGTTATCTTGTTCAATCGAATCTAAACGGAAATAATCACGTGTATCTAGAATACCTACGACATCATCATTATCCTCATCACATACAGGGTATAATGTGTGACGATTTTCTAGAATGGTCTTTTTCCATGTTTCTTTATCATCATTTAGATATAGACAAACAACTTCACTTCGATGTGTACAAATTTCTTCAACAGGCGTATCATCAAATTCGAATAAGTTTTCGATAAATTCTTTTTGACTTGGTTCTACTCCACCACCGTTGATTACTTCATAAATATCTTCTTCGGAATAATCTTCTTGTTCTTTTTCTACTTCAAAACGCAAGAAGAAAGTAAATGGTGTAAATAAGGATTGAATGCCTTTCGCAATAGACATAAATGTTTTTTCAAACTTGTCTAAATGAGCATTCGCAAATTTTCTTGGTAATAAATCACTCAATAAAATATATGCATACACCAATAGAAGTACGACTACATAAAGTAATGGACCATGAATCAAAGATTGTAAATAGATTACACTCATCAAAGTGCCAAATACTTCCATGCATAGAGATAACCATTTTAATGTAGCTTGATATTTATAAGATTCATCTTCGATTTCCTTATTTGTAGAAACGATGCTGCTTGTCATTGAAAACAAGATGTTTAGAATAAATGTAAATAAAATTAAGATGGGAAGGTTCATATTAACCCTCCTAAACTATACTGTAACGGGACTGAATCATCCGGATTCATGAAACTATCACTCCTTCATTAATACCCATTATCATACACAATTTAAAGGCTTTTTTCAATGTGATAAAGAAAACAACCAGAAAATCTGGCTGTTTTAAAATTATAAATATTTACTTGCGTTATTCATTAAATATTGAATGATGGATTGTCGTGTCACAATTCCAATGAAAATCTGGCGATCATCGACTACGGGTACGAAGTTTTGTTTCAAAGATTGAGCGAACAATTGATCGACTGGAACATCGATTTGAACTGGTGGCGTAAAGTCTCCACGAATTAGTTCACGAATCTCCATTTGTTCAAGATCTTCTTTATGAATCGAAGGACGGTCTAATAAGTACCAAAGAAAATCCCCCTCTGTAATGGTTCCTACATAAACTCCTTCCTTATTAATAATGGGCATCGCCGTATATTTGTGCTTGCGCATGAGGGCAAGTCCATCTTCAACACTGATATTGTCATATAAATATTTAACACTATTTTTAGCCTTCAGAAAAAAGAATACATTTTCCTGCATTGTCTATCACCTCAGCTCTATACTACCATAATATTTATCATTTAAAAATCATACAATTATGGGAAATTGTGCAGAAGTATGATAGAATTTCTATAAAAGTGGAGGCAAGAAAATGGAACAATATAAAAAAGAGTTTATTGATTTCATGTTGGAATCTAAAGTATTAAAATTTGGTGATTTTACACTAAAATCAGGACGTAAATCCCCATTCTTTATGAATGCTGGTGGATATGTTACAGGTAACCAGTTAAAAAGATTAGGTGAATATTACGCAAAGGCAATCGTCAATCAATATGGTAAAGACTTCGATGTATTATTCGGACCTGCATATAAGGGAATTCCATTGGCTGTTGCGACGACAATCGCATTAGATCATTTATATGGAATGGAAGTTCGTTATTGTTCAGATCGTAAAGAAGAAAAAGATCATGGAGCTGATAAGGGAAGTTTCTTAGGAACAAAACTACAAGATGGTGATCGTGTCGTTATGATTGAAGATGTTACGACATCTGGAAAATCAATGGAAGAAACAGTACCAAAGGTTCGTGGCGCAGCAAATGTTGAAATCGTTGGATTGATGGTTTCTTTAAATCGTAACGAAAAGGGAAAAGGTGAAAAAACGGCACTAACAGAAGTGAGTGAATTATATGGTTTCCCAACAGCTGCAATCGTGTCAATGCCAGAAGTAATTGAATATTTAGGAGATAAATTAGATCCTGAATTAAAATCAAGAATTGATGCATATTATGAAGAATATGGAGCTAAGGAATAGAGTCGAAAGATTCTATTCTTTTTATATACTTTGCGCACTGCGGTATATTTTGCACTAAATTACTTTGCGCACTGCGGTATGTATATCTATAAGTGCTTTATATAAAGTAAATTTAAATGTTCTGCTTTTCTTGCGTTAAAATGCAACATTTTACGTTACTTTTGATCTATTGTGAATTAAAATATAAGTAGATAGTGCAGTATATAAAAGCGAGGTGATGGTGTATATAATATGCTGCATCATGACTTTAAGGAAAAGACAAATAATAATTCTTACAAAAAATTTCTAATTTTGATAAAATGTCTACAACAACGAGTCTTCTTACAGGATATAATTCCAGTTGTAGAAGGCTCGATTTTTGTATATTAGGAGGTATCTTATGATAATTACAATTACACGTGAATTTGGAAGTGGTGGAAGAACCATTGCCAAGAAATTAGCTGAAAAACTAGGCTATGCTTATTATGATTATGAAATTGTGCAGCAAATTGCTCAAGAAAGTGGTTTTGCGAAAGAGTATATTGAAGAAAATGGGGAAGATGCATCCAGCACAAGTACATTTGGCTTTATTTGGAATAATTATGGATATAACTTATCGGACGAATTATATATTGCACAAAGAAATGTAATTTGTGAATTGGCCGATAAAGGAAACTGCGTTATTGTAGGAAGATGTTCAGACTATATTCTTCGTGATCGTAAAGATGTATTGAATGTATTTATTCATGCGGACTTTGAATATCGCAAGAATCGTGTTGTTTCGGTTTATGGACAAAATGAATTTGCGCCAGACAAACGAATCAAAGATAAGGATAAACGTCGTATTGCTTACTATAAATATTACACAGATCGTAAATGGGCCGATGCCAAAAACTATCAATTGTGTTTAGATAGTGGTGTTTTGGGCATTGATAAATGTGTAGAATTAATTGAAAAAGCCATGTAATTTTACTTTGACAAATTAAAAAAATAAAAATATAATCACTTCGTAACGAGTAGCGGAAACAGCGTAAATCCAGTTTTCTGCTACTTTTTTATATTTTTGTAAAGTGTGTTGCTTAAAAGCGTAAGTCCAACTTATGTATGCAATGCACTTTTTTGTGTTTTAAGGAGGAAAAGAATGGAAGAAAACAACAAAATGAAAAATGAGCCCGTCAATAAGTTAATGCTTCAAATGGGTGTGCCCATGATTTTATCTATGGCTTTGCAAGCTGTCTATAATATTGTGGACAGTGCCTTTGTAGGAAATATGAAAGAAGGAAGTGAAGCCGCATTAAATGCACTTACCTTAGTTTTCCCTATCCAGATGTTGATGGTGGCCTTAGCCATTGGTACAGGTGTTGGAGTAAACGCCTTACTCGCAAGAACTTTGGGGCAGAGAAATCGTGAAAAAGCTTCTAAAGTAGCCGGAAATGGTTTGTTTCTAGCTACAGTTATTTATATTATTTGTGTGTTGTTTGGATTGTTTGGCATTAAAGCCTATATATCCTCTCAAACAAGGAATGTGCTTGTATTATCGATGAGTGTAGACTATCTAAGGATTTGTTGCCTATTATCCTTTGGCGTTGTGTTCTTTTCTATATTTGAAAAACTGCTCCAAGCTACAGGACGCTCCTTATATTCTACAATTGGACAAGTTACAGGAGCCGTAATCAATATGATTCTAGATCCTGTATTAATCTATGGTTTCAATTTAGGTGTACAAGGAGCGGCTTATGCGACAGTCATTGGACAAATTTTATCGGCTCTATTATTAGTTGTGTTTCATATGCGTTTAAATAAAGAATTTGATCAAGGTATAACTTATATGAAACCAAATAAGCGTATCATCAAAGAAATCTATTCGATTGGACTTCCAGCCATTATTGCTCAGGCATTGATGTCATTCATGGTATATGCGATGAACTTAATTCTAAAATTTGATGCATCTGCACAAACAGCCTATGGACTTTTCTATAAAGTACAACAATTTGTACTATTTATGGCCTTTGGCTTAAGAGATGCGATTACACCTATCATTGCCTTTTCGTATGGTATGCAAAATAAGCAGCGTGTTAAGAATGGAATCAAGTGTGGCTTAATCTATACTATAGTATTAATGGTCTTGGGTACTCTAATTACAGAACTGTTCCCAAACTTTTTTGCGACACTATTTAATGCAGGACAATCCAGAATATATTTCATCAGTGCTGTTCGAATCATATCCGTTAGCTTTGTGTTTGCGGGTGTAAATATCGCATTTCAAGGTGTGTATCAAGCTTTAAATGGAGGTATGGAATCCTTGATCGTATCCTTGCTTAGACAAGCCATTTTGATTTTACCTTTGGCCTGGGGATTTTCAAAATTAGTCATTCAATATGATAGGGATGTATCTTTGATTTGGTATGCATTTGTGATTACGGAAGTTTTATCTTGTGTTGTGGGATGGGTATTTTTAAGACGAATTGAGAAAAAGAAGATGGTGTTTGATTAAGGTCAAACACTTTTTCTTTTGTGTGGTGTATAATAAAGTACATACGGAGGAAACATATGGAACAAGATTCTCTATTTTCAATACAAGAAGACACAAGGCCTTTAGCCGATCGTATGCGTCCGGAAACATTGGATGAATATGTAGGACAAAAACAGCTTGTTGCCAAGGGAAATCTTTTGTGGCAAATGATTGAACATGATCAAGTGACATCGATGATTTTCTGGGGTCCACCTGGAGTAGGAAAAACGACATTGGCACGTATTATTGCCCATCAGACAAAGAGTTATTTTGTGGATTTCTCAGCTGTTACTAGTGGCATTAAAGAAATCAAGGAAGTTATGAAACAGGCTGATACGCGTAGGGCCTTGGGACAAAAAACAATACTATTCGTAGATGAAATCCATCGTTTTAATAAGGCGCAACAAGATGCATTTTTACCCTATGTGGAAAAGGGAAGTATCATTCTAATTGGTGCTACAACAGAAAATCCTAGTTTTGAGATTAATTCTGCCCTTTTATCTAGGTGTAGAGTGTTTGTGTTAAACAGTCTAAATACGGATGACTTAAAAGATTTGATTATTCGTGCTATTTCCAGCTCAAAAGGATTAGGCAATTTAAAAATACATATTACGGATGAAGATATAGAAGCGATTGCCGCATTTTCAGGTGGGGATGCCCGCTTTTGTTTAAATACATTAGAGATGGTTGTATATAATAGTCCAAGTGAATTGGATGGAATTCATGTTTCACAGGATATTTTGAAGCAGTGCCTTCAAAAAAGGTCGTTATTGTATGATAAAAAAGGGGAGGAACACTATAATATTATTTCGGCTCTACATAAAAGTGTACGAAACTCCGATGTACAGGCTGCTGTATATTGGTTAGCGCGTATGCTAGAGGCTGGAGAAGACCCTTTATATATCGCAAGAAGATTCGTTCGTATGGCTAGTGAAGATATTGGTATGGCAGATTCTAGAGCCTTAGAAATCTGTGTGGCAGCCTATCAGGCATGTCACTATTTAGGTGTTCCAGAATGCAATGTGCACTTAACGCATGCAGCTGTATATTTGGCTTTAGCTCCAAAATCAAACGCTTTAGAAGTGGCTTATAATAATGCGAAAAGTGATGCACTAAAAACATTAGATCAGCCAGTGCCTTTACACATTCGTAATGCGCCGACAAAGTTAATGAAAGATTTAGGCTACAGTAAAGGATATGAGTATTCACATGATTATGAATATCACATGACGGATATGCAATGTCTTCCAGATGCTCTAGTTGGTAAAGAATATTATGTACCAAGTGATCAGGGATCTGAAGTGAAGGTGCGAAATCGCCTTGCGCAGATTAAACAAATCAAGGCCATGGTGCATAGAAATCGTATGATGAAGAAAAAATAGTTGAAAAAAGATATAAGATGGAATAGTGTATTTCAGTAGAAAGAGGTTATTATGGTGCGCCAGTTCGGTGCAGTTGATTTAGTTAGGTGAAACTCCTAACCTGGTAACTCTTGGAGCAAAGAGGCCAGTATCTAGTCCTTGGGCATTGTATCGT
>OHDG01000712.1_pt1 | contig 18717 bp, 10 predicted proteins | sample 1566961 | NCBI WGS metagenome assembly OHDG01 (sample SAMEA3879539, study PRJEB24766) | human gut metagenome | biome: human-associated habitat; feature: feces | place: USA | collected 1985/1987
TAGTAGATGCTACAGGTGAAACCGTTATCGGTGCGTCTGTAGTAGTGAAAGGTACTACGAATGGTACTATCACAGGGCTTGACGGTGACTTCTCTTTAAGTAATGTAAAGGAAGGGGATATCATTGTTATCTCTTTCGTTGGTTATGCTACTCAAGAAATAAAATGGACCGGGAAACCTCTAGATGTTCTTTTGAAAGATGATACTCAATTGTTGGGTGAGGTAGTTGTAACCGCTCTAGGATTGAAACGTGAGGAAAAGGCGCTGGGTTATGCCGTTACCGAAGTAAGGGGTGATGAATTGAAAGCAGCCAACACCATTTCTCCGGTTACTGCATTACAAGGAAAAGTAGCAGGTGTTGAAATTTCCAGTTCAGATGGTGGTATCTTTGGCGCAGCCAAAATTCAAATCCGTGGTGCTTCCACGATGGGCAATAACAACCAGCCTATTTATGTAGTAGACGGTGTTATACTGGATAATAATGTATCTGGTAATGATGACTTGAACTGGGGGAGTAATTCCAGTGACTATGGTAATGAATTGAAAAATCTAAATCCTGATGATTTTGAAACAGTTTCTGTTTTAAAAGGTGCCGCAGCGACTGCACTCTATGGTTCTCGTGGTTTGAATGGTGCTGTTGTAATTACTACTAAAAGTGGCAAGGGTGGTAGTGGATTAGGTATCAGTTTCTCTCAAACATTCGGTATCGACCATGCATATAAAACTCCAGATATTCAGACTGTCTATGGTGATGGTCCGTATGTAGGACGTTATGACGCAGATGGTGATGGTAATATCTGGCAACCAACACAATTCCAAGTGAACTCAGCTGGACAACATACCTTAATTGGAACTTGGGGAACTGGATTTGGTCCTAAATATGACGGTAGTCAAATTGAAAATTATGACGGTACAATGACTACTTATTCCCCACATAAAAATAATATGTTGGATATGTATCAAATAGGTTTCAACACCAATACAAATCTAGCTATTCATGGTGGTAATGACAAAACCACATTCTATGCTTCCATGTCTTATAAACATGCTGAATCCACTACTCCGAATAATACATTTGAGCGTTATTCTTTCTTGGTAAAAGCAACACATAAATTAAATGATTGGGTAGATGTTGCAGCTTCTGTGAATTTTTCTAATTCAACGCCAAGAAATGCAGCACGCAATATCGGTGAAAATTTCGTAAACGGAACATGGACTCCCAATTATGACCCCCAATATTTCCGTAACAAATATCTCGGTGAACATGGTGGAGTGGCAAGTACTGATTATGGTGACATCTATGGAAATGTTCCTGGTAAAACCTATTGGTTCGAAATTGATAAATATGATTATCGCCAAAAAGAAACAGTTGTACGCCCTACTTTTGAAGTTAATATGAAAATAACCGACTGGCTGAAATTTAAAGCTGATGCTAATATGAATTATTACTACAATCGTGGTGATAACAAAGAATTAGGAACCGGATATGCCAATGATGGAGGCTATTATAAAATTTGGCAAAACACAAAGGAACAAACCACTTTTGGTGGCTCGTTTACTTGGAACAAAACTATAAAAGATTATTATATTGGTGGCTTTGCACGCTTTGAATATTATAATACTAGCAGATATGAATATTCTGTAAATACTGACGGAGGTATGGTGGTTCCTGGACAATGGTTCGTTGATAACTCAAAGAATCCTAAAAAATCCGATGGTGGATTGAAAAGCGAAAAACGTATGCTTTCTGCCATTTTTGCTTTAAATTTAGGATGGAAGAATCAAGTCTATTTGGATGTTACAGGACGTAATGATTGGTCTTCTGCATTAGTTTATGCTAATGGTACAGGTAATCATTCTTATTTTTACCCTTCAGTTTCAGGTTCTTGGATTATTAGTGAAACATTCCGTGAGCAATTGCCCGAATGGATCTCTTTCGCTAAGGTTCGTGGCTCGTGGGCACAAGTAGGTAATGATACCGATCCTTATTATGTAAACCAGGCTTATGGATTTGGTACAATTGAATTGCCTAATGGCGGGAATATTTATACCAATACTTTAAATACAATAATGAAAGCCTCCAATTTAAAACCGGAACGTAAAAATGCTTGGGAAATTGGTTTGGACTTCCGTACATTTAAAAACCGTCTGAATTTGGATGTAACTTACTATAAAGAAAATACCAAAGATCAAATAATGGAAATAGCAACTCCTTGGGTATCAGGTATCAGTACACAATTGATTAATGCTGGTAATATTCAGAATCAAGGTATAGAGTTAGCTTTGAATACTATTCCTTTCCAAAATGAAGATTGGGAATGGGGACTAGATTTCACATGGACCAAAAATACGAGTAAGATTGTAGAACTCCATCCGGATGCAGCTGAATATATTTCACTTGCAGGTCAAGTAAACGCCTATGACTACCGTATTGGTTCTGTTGCTAAAGTTGGTGGAAGTTATGGTATGTTAATGACTGATATTCTTCCTGCTCGTGACGATCAAGGGCGAGTTTTGTTGAACTACAGTGATACGCGTCGTGCTGTATACGAACGTAGAAGTGGAGTGGTTCAGGAATTGGGTGATATGCAACCGGATTTTTTAGGTTCTATGTCAACAAGCCTGCGCTGGAAAAATTTAAGTTTACATGTAGGTCTTGATATGCGTATCGGTGGTTTAGTAGCTATGTATAGCAACCGTTACGGTTCAAATGCCGGCTGGACTAAAACGTCTTTAAAATATCGTGATGCGGCAAGTGGTGGTTTGACTTGGACAAGTCAGTATGCAGGGGGTAGCAATGGAATCACCTATGAAGATGGTGTTATTTTAGAAGGAGTGTTTGCCCCGGGTACTTCAGCTACAGGTATTGATGGCAAATCACATGACATCAGTGGTATGACCCATCAGCAAGCTATTGATGCAGGTATTATCGAACCGACCCATGCTAGTGCATATCATGTGTTTAGAAATTCTTGGGGCGAAGGTGTCGTTAATGATGACTGGGTGCATGAGTTAAGTTACATAGCTCTTCGTGATATCACATTGTCATATCGTATGCCTAAAAGCATAGCATCAAAGATTGGTGCTAAAGGTTTGAATTTAAGTTTAGCAGCACGCAATGTAGGCTATATATATAATTCATTGCCTAATAACGTTCACCCGGAAAGTGTTCGTGGTAATAGATCTGCAGAATTCCGTATCCGTGGTTATGAACCATATATTAGAAACTATACGTTTACTATTAATGCCGAATTCTAATGCATAATGCTTTAACAATATAAAATTGAATTAGTATGAAATTAAAATATTTATTTGCTTCATGCATTTTAGGTGCAGGACTTTTATCCTCTTGTGCCGATGAGTTTAAAGATATAAACTCAAGTGAAGGTGACATTTCAACTCCTAATATCCGTTTTTTATTCACGGAATGCCTATATCAATTCGAACCGATGGATTATTCTGCATGGTATTATGATTTTCCGCGTATTGGTGCTTGGGGACAGTGTATTGTTAGCCCAAGTGGTAATGTAGACAGTTTTAATCTGATAACCGAGCAAGGTAGTACAGGATCGAATATATATGATACTTTACGTATGATAAATGATTTACGTTATCAAATTTCTCAAATGTCTGATGAAGATAAAGCACGTTATGGATATATTCAATATCTATGTAATCCTTTAGCTGTCTTTCTGGCAATGGGTGATAGCGATATGTATGGCTCACTTCAATACACGGAAGCAGAGATGGCTCGTTATGGAGGCACATTGTATCCCAAATTTGACACACAGGAAGAATTATATGATTATTGGTTGAAGGAATTGGACGAGGCTATTAACTATCTTACGACTAATAATATTAGCGATATCTTAGGTAATCAGGATTTCATATACAATGGCGATGTCAAAAAATGGGCGAAATTCGCCAACTCTTTAAAATTAAAGCTAGCAGCACGTCTTGTTAATAAAGACAGAAACAGAGCCATTAAGATAGCAAATGAAGTCATAGCCAATCAGGCTGGTATATTAGAATCCGCAACTGATGATTTTATTTATAATCGCGGAAGAACAAACAATCACTGGAACAATGATTTCCCTCAAGGTGCCGGACATGATTTATTAATTGACTTTATGAAAGACAACCGCGACACACGTCTGTTAAGTGCCTTCACAAAGAATGAGTTTAACGGAGCTGTAATACAAGCATTCTTGGATCAAGGTAAAGAAATTCCTCCTTATATCGCCGAAAACGCTATTATCGAAGACGGTAAATTTAAAGGCTGGACAGGTCCAGGCGAACCATGGGTACGTTATTACGGAGCCCCTTTAAAGATTGGTGCTGGCTTGGAAGAGAATAACAAATGGATTTTTGACCCTACAGGTTTATTGTTCCAGTTAAAAACTTCCGCAGGTGGAACAAGAGATTATGAAGCGCTGTCATTCCGCAATCAGGAATTAGTAAAAGGTATTTATGACTTCACTTATCCAGATGCACCGGATGTAACACCTGATAAAGATATTCAAATAACCCCATGGTATGGCATTTATTTCTCAGCAGCAGAAGTACAATTATTATTAGCTGAATTTAAATTATTAGGAGCTAATGCACCTAAATCGGCTCAAGAATATCTGACAGAAGGTTGTCGTTTATCTGCTTATGTATATGACAAAGCAGCGGAACTCAATCAAGTTCCTTATTATTCACGTACTTGTGTAAATGACCCGCTCGATGCTACTATTAAGATTGATGATACCATGGTTAATGAAATGCTCTCTCATGATGCTTTCAAATTAACTGGTGATACTAAATCTGATTTGGAAAAGGTATATATTCAGCAGTACATCCACTATATAATGAGCCCTCTTGATCAGTTTATAAATGTACGTCGTTCCGGTATTCCCATGAAAAACAGTACATTATTACCTTGGGAGGAATTTAGTGATTTATTGGATTATTCAACATTAATTCCGAGACGTTTCAAAGTAAGTGAACCTGCTCCTACAGATCAGATGCGTGATATTACAATTGCAGCATATAAAGCGCAAGGGTTCTCTTATGGTACTGACAATGCAGATCCTGACAAACTAAACTCTCAGCGTGTATGGGTAGATGAAGGAAATCCGCAATTTGGCGAAGGACCTAATTTGAATTAATGAAAAAACAGTCTGAAATATGATGCTAGTCCAAGTTTATTAATAAAAAAGGAAGAGGTTATGTGATATATTCTCTTCCTTTTTTATTATACCCAAAATCATTTGATATTCTGATATCGGCAAAGCATATTATGCATAGGTCATAGAGCCACTTAACATAAGCCAAATAAAAAAGGGCAGTACACTTGGGCGAAGGTCTGAACTTTATTTAAACAAATGGCAATGTGAGCATTTTATTGCTGCAACTTTAAAAAAAAACTCGTTTTGTTTATCGCGATGAACAATTTATTACTATTTTTGTAATGTGTGATAAACAAAAAGAAGAAATGGAACGATTATTTGAATCCTTTATCAAGAAACTGGCTATAACAAATACTTCTTTTGTACGTAGCCTGATGAATGAGATAGAATGGGAAGCTCGTCTTATCGGTATAAAGGGGGCCCGGGGAGTTGGAAAAACAACTTTATTGTTGCAGTATATCAAACTGAACCTTCCAATGGATAAAACCGTACTTTATGCCAGTGTGGATAATATTTGGTTCAGTGAACATAAACTTTATGATTTAGCTTCCGATTTTGTAAAGCGGGGAGGAAAATATCTGTTTCTGGATGAAGTACACAAATACCCCAACTGGTCTCAAGAACTGAAAAATATTTATGATGACTTACCTGAACTTCATGTAGTCTTTACAGGTTCGTCCTTGCTTGAAATCTTAAATGCCAAATCGGATTTAAGCCGGCGGGCTATTGTTTATGAAATGCAAGGTTTTTCTTTTCGCGAGTATTTAAACTGGAATGAAAAACTATCATTGCCGATATTGACTTTAAATAATATATTGGACAATCATCTGGCATTATCTGTCGGGATAGTAGACAAAGTTAAAGTTCTGAAACATTTTTCTGATTATTTGAAACATGGATATTATCCTTATTACAATGAATTACCCGCTCTTTATTATTCAAGAATAAATGAAGTGGTCAATCTGATTGTGGAATTGGAGATTCCACAGTTAAGAGGGGTTGATATTTCATATACAACTAAAATTAAGCAGTTACTATATATCATTGCAGAGTCGGCGCCTTTTATTCCTAATGTCAGCAAACTAAGTGAACGGATAGGAATCTCACGTAATTCATTGCTGGCCTATCTGGATGCCCTCCATGACAGCTGTCTGACTATGAATCTCCAAAAAGAAGGCTCCGGCATAAGCCGCTTGCAAAAACCTGATAAACTGTTTTTGGAGAATCCTAATTTAATGTATGCATTGTCTGCCAGTCAGATTGATATTGGAAATGTCAGGGAAACTTTTTTTGCCAACCAATTGCGTTATTGCCACAGAATAAACGTTTCTAAAGAGAGTGATTTCTTTATTGATGGACGCTATACTTTTGAAGTCGGTGGTAGACATAAAGGTAAACAACAAATAAATGGACTTTCTGATGCATATATTGTCGCTGATGATATAGAGTATGGAATAAATAATAAAATACCATTATGGTTATTCGGCTTTCTATATTAGTGCTCTTTTCGGTAGAAAATAGATAGAAAATTGTATTTAAAAGTCCTTCTATAGACTTTTAAATACAATTTTTCTTTTTGAGGCATAAAAATAAAACACATTGATATTCAGACACATAGCTACAAGAGTAGTTCTGAAGGAACTAAGGAAACGGAATTACTTGATTTTCAATAAACTTAAAAAAAAATCACAGCTATGTTAAAACGACTAAAATCAGTCAGTATGTTGCTGTTCCTAATGGGTGCCTCTACAGGAGCAGCATACGCGGTCGCCAATCCCGGCGTTGCCGATGTGAAAATCACACAACAAAATGGAGCTTGTACAGGAGTTGTAGTAGACGCTACAGGTGAAACCGTTATCGGTGCGTCTGTAGTAGTGAAAGGTACGACTAATGGTACGATAACCGGACTTGATGGCGACTTCTCTTTATCCAATGTGAAAAAAGGGGATATCATTCAAATTTCATTTGTAGGTTATCAAACAGTAGAGATTCCTTGGGATGGACAACCCATGAATGTAACTTTACAGGATGACACACAAACATTGGGCGAAGTTGTAGTGACTGCTCTTGGTATCAAACGTGAGAAAAAAGCACTGGGTTATGCCATGCAGGAGGTAAAAGGTGACGCGTTACTTGAAGCTCGTGAAACGAACCTCGCAAATGCTTTGACAGGTAAAGTTTCAGGTGTCCAGATTATCCGTTCAAGTAATGGTCCTGGCGGTTCTTCCAAAATCCAGCTTCGTGGTGCGAATTCTGTAACAGGTTTGAACCAGCCGTTAATTGTTGTCGATGGTGTGCCAATGGATAACTTTACAGGAGCAAGTAATAATGATATTGATAACCCGACATTGGATATGGGTAATGGACTTTCAGATATTAATGCTGAAGATATTGAGTCCATGTCTGTGTTGAAAGGTGCGTCAGCTGCTGCACTTTATGGTTCTCGTGCCGGTAATGGTGTTATTTTGATTACAACTAAAAAAGGAACAAAGCGTGAAGGTTTGGGTATCACCATCTCTGGTTCAGTTTCCGCTGAGACAACATTTATGCTCCCTAAACGCCAAAAAGCCTTTGGACAAGGTGAGAATGGCGTGTTCGACTCAACTAACAGCTATAGCTGGGGACCTGAAGTAACTGGACAAAGCTATACAAAATGGGATGGTACAACTGCAAATATGCAAATCTTTGATAACGTAAAAAATTTCTTTGATACAGGTGTGAACTTATCAGAAAGCATATCATTCCAGCAGCAGTATGATAAAACATCCATTTACACTTCATTGAATCGTATGGATGACTCCAGCATGATACCGGGTGCTAACTTAAGCCGTACAAACTTAACTTTGCGTGCATCTTCTACTTTTGGTAAAGATGATCGTTGGAGTATTGATGCAAAAGTACAATACATCAATACCCTCGCAGAAAACCGCCCTATCAGTGGTGCACGTGGGAATAATGCATTTTATACTATTTTCAATATGCCTACGACTATTGACATCCGTGACTTTTCCAGCCCTGTCAAAGACGAATTCGGCGAAATGATCTGGTGGAGTAAAGGGGGTATCAACCCTTATTGGTCTAAAGATTATAATCCCAATAAAGATAGCCGCAATCGTTTCCTGATGAACGGATCATTGAAGTACAAATTTACAGATTGGCTGGATGCTGAAATCAAAGCCGGTAGTGATATGTATTTCACTGAGGGTGAAGAGAAATTGTATGCAGGAAGTCCTACTAATAATAAGAACAGCCGTTACAGCACTAGTGAGAAAAAGTTCTTCGAAAATAATTTCAGCTTTTTGATCAGTGGCCATAAAGATGAATTGTTTGGAAAATTTGGTGGTAATTTCTCTTTTGGTGGTAACTTAATGGAAAGAAAATCTACAGGTTTGGATAATTCTATGGGAAAATTGACTGCGCCCGATTTATTCTCTTTAGCCAATGGTGACAAAAAAGATTTGTCAATAACCGAAACCTATATTCATAAAAAAATCAATTCTTTGTATGGAACTCTTGGGATCAACTATAATGGTTGGGCATTCTTGGATGCAACTTTCCGTAATGACTGGTCATCAGCTTTGAATAAAGAAAACCGTTCATTCTTCTATCCGTCTGTTTCATTGTCATGGGTGATCAGTGATATGGTGGGTAAAGTAGGCAAAGGCATGCCCGAATGGTTTACTTATGCTAAAGCACGTGCATCTTTTGCACAAGTAGGCAACGATATGGATGCATATCAGTTATATAATACATATAGTATTGGTTCAGACCCTAATGGCAATACAACTGCCGGACAAGGAAAAACCAAATACGATGCAGATGTACGCAGCGAGTTGATTACTTCTTGGGAAGCCGGTGCTGAATTGAAATTCTTCAATAACCGTTTAGGAGTTGACTTTGCATGGTACAAGACAAACGCAAAACGCCAGTTAATGAATATTCCTTTAAATAACCTTTCCGGTTATGATAACATGAAAGTAAATGCAGGTAACATTCAAAATACCGGTATTGAAATCATGTTGAATGCACGCCCTATCGAAACAGCTCAATTTAGTTGGGATACTCAGTTGAACTTCTCTCAGAACAAGAGTAAGATTATTGAATTATTACCGGGAAAACCAGGTATGCAGTATGCTTTAGGAGGTTCTGACGCATTACAGGTTTATGCAGTTGCGGGAGGTGCTTATGGTGAAATCTGGGGTACCAAATATCAACGAGTAGAAGAAGGAGAATTTAAAGGACAATTATTACTCAATGAATCAGGACTGCCACAGGCCACTAGTGACAAGCATAAGATTGGTGAACAACAGCCTGACTTCCTATTAGGATGGACAAATACATTTAATTATAAAAACTTCACACTTAGTTTCCTGATTGACGGACGTTTTGGTGGCGATATTTTCTCATTCACCAATATGAACTTGCAACGTAGTGGTATTGCCGAATGTACTGCTCCCGGCGGTAAACGTGAGGATATCGTTGTAGCGGGAGTTATCAAAGATGGTAACGGTTATAAGGTAAATGATCAAAGTGTTTCTTTAGAACGTTATTACAAAGCTTTGGCTACAGGCCGCGCCGGTATTTCGGAAGCTTATATCTATGATGCTACCAACATCCGTTTGCGTAACATCGCCTTGAGTTATCGTTTCCCGTCATCTATGTTGAAAAAGACTCCGTTCCAACAGGTTAAGCTTGGTTTCACCGTGAATAATGTATGGATGATTTCAAGCCATTTGGACGGCATTGATCCGGAATCAGTATATGCTACAAGTACTAATGCAACAGGTTTGGAGAACTCGTCAGCTCCGACATCACGTTCTTACCTGTTTAATGTAACTCTTGGTTTCTAATCATAAAAAAGAAAAAGAACAATGAAAACAATGAATAAATTATTTTTGGGGCTTGGCTTTTGCGCCGGATTAGTTTCCTGCTCTGACTTTGATGAAGTCAATACCAATCCCACAGCCGCCGGTGAGGAATATGTAAAACCTCAATATGCATTGAATAATTCTATAGGACAGGCACAGATGAATCCCGGTACCGCAGAACGTGTAGTAGTCTATAATTGGGCTAGTGCTGCCAGAATTTGTGGAGAAATGAGTTTTCTGAACGTAGGCCGCTATAGTGATGACTACACATCTGCTTATTATTATCCTGATCTCAGTTCCAGTATTAAAAATGCTACGTTGGCTATTACAGCAGTAGAGAACCAGCTCGAAGCGGCCACTACCACTGCACATGAAAAAGAATTTTTCCCGAACGTAAAGCAGTTTGCCCGTATCTGGCGTGCCTATCTTATCAGTGAGTTTGTCGATAATTTCGGACCTTATCCTATTGAAAGTTTCCTAGGGGAAAATCCTGTTTTCAACTCAGAGAAAGATGATTATGAATTCATTTTAAAGGAGTTGAAAGAAGCCGCAGCAGCTATCAACACCTCTGTCCTGCCTGTTGAGGCAGAAGGTAAATGCGACCCGTTTGACAATGTAAAATATGATCCTGTGAAGTGGCAGAAATATGCAAATTCACTCCGTATGCGTCTGGCCATGCGTTTATCAAACATCGACAAGGCAACTGCACAGGCCGAATTTGAGGATGCAGCCAAAGGTAACAAGATTTTAACGGCTGATGATATGTTTGCAGTAAAAGAAAATGATGGATGGGATGTCTTTTCCGGAGTATATACCCGTTCATTTGACGATCAGGTTCTTTCTTCAACAGTTGCCAATCTTCTGACTAATTTAGGTGGTATTAAAGTAACAGAACAACGTTCCGATTTGGCTAGTTATGTTAAACCAGCTAATTATTTAGGTATTAAATATGACAGACATTATGTTGCTAATACAGATAATCCTACTAAACAATATTGGCTGGATGGTATGCCGGAAAATCTTGACCCGCGTGCATTAAAGATATTCTGTCTGCCTGATGATGAAAATGCTGAGAACTACATAGATAAATATAATGACAGGACAGCTAAAGATTTCGTTCTTTACACAGTAGACGAAAACGGAAATCCGATTCCTAACAAGGATAATCCCGGAGAAATAAAGATTGATGCAACTCGTTGTTGGAATGGTTATCCCGCTGGTTCGCGTGGTGGATGGTCACCAACCTTGGCTTATAACCAACTGGTAACAAATGGATATGGCCCCGGCTGTACTCTTCCAATGTTGGGTAAAGACTACTGTAAGGGCAAATCTCGCATATTCTTTGCAGCATGGGAAACGTATTTCTTGCTAGCAGAAGCTTCATTGTATGGTTGGAACACTGGAACAACAGCGAAAGAAGCCTATGAAAACGGTATTAAAGCTAGTTTTGAATACTTTGGTGTTAGCGAATATGTGAATGATTATCTGAATTCCACCAACTACAATCGTGTAGGTACTTCAGTCAAATTTGATCATACCACTGAACCTACTGCTGAACAAATGACTTATGTGGATGGATACAGCAAGGAACAGAAGACTGTTACTTATGAATATCCTACAGCTTCTAAAACGTTATATGGAAAAGCATTGAATGACCACCTGACTAAAATTATCACTCAAAAATTCATTGCACAAACTCCGTATTTGGTATTGGAAATGTGGTCGGATTTCCGCCGTTTGGGATTACCATTCTTTGAGATTCCTGCAAACGAAAGTTCAATGACCGGTTCAGACATGGTCAATGCCTGGAATCCTAATTCTTGGAAAGACGGACAGAAATGGGAATTTTATCCACAGCGTATGCGATATCCTTCCAGCCTGGAGAATGCAGACCCCGAAGGCTATAAACAAGCTGTAGAGTTATTAGGAGGCTCAGATAATATCATCACTCCCTTATGGTGGACCGGACGTTAATGCCTTAACCTGAAACATTTATAGAATAATAAGTTAGCCAGCTAATGCATACTTAAAGTATTACGAATTAGTTGGCTAACTTATATTATTTTCTGAATGTCCCTTATTATGGCCCAAAATCATTTGATATTCTGATGTCGGCAAAGCATATTACACATGAATCATAGATTCCCTAAACATTCATAACTACACAAAAAAGAAGGACTACCTTCTCACGAAGCCAGTCCTTTCATTTGCTATTAATAATCTAGTAATTTTCTGATAAATTTTGAACGCTTTCTTATCTAAGAAACAAGCATTAACGCTCTTTTGTTTATTCCTCCATTGTAAAACTTTTCAGTATTTTTTCGGCAATATTTTCATTTTCCTTGCTATAGATAATAGATATATAAAATCCACTACCTGCCGCCTTAGTCATCAGACAAGCATAAAGGCAATGATCTGTTTCGCAGCTTCCTTTTAAATAAGTACCGAAAAACTGTGGTAACTCAAACTCCTGCACAGCCGACTGGTCTTTCACCCCGTCATCATTGGCATAGTCTTTTAATACACTCTTCAAGTCACTTTTTGTCATACCATCCGAATCCAAAGACTGAATGGTAATATAAAACCTGGAATTGTTCAGAAGAAAAGTCTCCTCTGTATCCTCCTCCACCAAAATCCCTTTTGGAGCCTCAAAAGTCAGACCATAGGCTGTCCATGTAATAGGAACCAAGGCTTGCGCACTTGCTGACAACCAGGTCAGACTTAAAAACACAAGAAGTAAAACCTTTTTCATTTTTAATTATTTTACCAATAAAACTCCGATCAGTCCACAACTGATTATTTATCCTTTTCACGGATTTCCACACGACGAATCTTTCCACTGATGGTCTTTGGAAGTTCTTCTACAAACTCTATGACACGCGGGTACTTGTACGGAGCAGTCACACGCTTCACATGATCTTGCAACTCCTTTACCAACTCAGGTCCTTCCTTACCCTTAAAAGTTTTAGAAAGGACAATCGTCGCCTTTACTACCTGACCACGGATTTCATCAGGCACACCGGTAATGGCACATTCCACAACAGCCGGATGGGTCATCAAAGCACTTTCCACCTCGAACGGGCCTATACGATAACCCGAACTCTTGATCACATCGTCAGCACGGCCTACAAACCAAAAATAACCATCCTCGTCACGCCAAGCCACATCACCTGTATAATAAATACCATCATGCCAAGCATCTTCCGTTAATTCCGAAGCACGATAATATTCTTTGAACAATCCCAATGGTTTGCCCCTATCTGTACGAATAACAATCTGACCTTGTTCTCCATCCTCAGCAGAACGCCCGTCGTGTGTCAACAAATCTATATCATATTGAGGATTAGGTACCCCCATACTTCCGGGTTTAGGCTCCATCCAGGGAAAAGTACCTAAAGTCAATGTAGTTTCCGTTTGTCCAAAACCTTCCATCAGACGGATACCTGTGATTTTCTTGAACGTTTCATATACAGAATAGTTCAAAGCCTCTCCCGCCGTAGTACAGTATTCCAAAGAAGAAAGATCATATTTACTAATATCCTCCTTAATTAAAAAACGATAAATAGTAGGAGGAGCACATAAAGAAGTGATATGATAATCCTGAATCTTTCCAAGAATATCTGCCGGTGTAAATTTTTCATGATCATACACAAAAATATTGGCTCCTGCTATCATCTGTCCATAAAGTTTTCCCCAGACAGCTTTCCCCCAACCTGTATCGGCAATGGTAAGATGAAGACTGTCACGATGCAAATTATGCCAGAAACTGGCAGTTACAATATGTCCCAAAGGATATGTAAAATCATGTGCCACCATCTTAGGTTCACCTGTAGTGCCCGAAGTGAAATACATTAATGAAGTATCTTCATTCGTATTGGGATGTTCCGGTTTGACAAAAGGAGCAGCTTTTTCAATACCTTTATGAAAATCTTCAAAACCCTCCGGAATATCCGGTCCTACACTGACCAGTTTTCTTACTGAAGGACAATCGGGCATGGCATCTATAATATGCTTTGTTATCACATCTTCTCCTGCAGCTACAATCATCTTGATATCAGCAGCATTACAACGATACACGATATCCTTTTTTGTCAACAGATGAGTTGCAGGAATAACCACAGCTCCTAACTTATGCAAGGCAATAATAGAGTACCAGAACTCATAACGACGCTTTAAAATAAGCATCACCATATCACCATGACCAATACCAAGGCTCTGAAAATAAGAAGCAGTCATATCCGTATACTTTTTCAAGTCTGCATAAGTATATTGTATATGCTCCCCTTTATCATTAGTCCATAACAATGCTTTCTTATCGGGTTCTTCGGCAGCCCAAGCATCTACTATATCATAACCAAAATTAAAATTTTCAGGGATTTTAATCTTTAAATTCTTTATAAAGTCCTCTTGTGAGGTAAATGTGGTCTGTTCTAAGAATTTTTCTACCATAATCTTATTCAATTAAAAATTGAGAACCAAAAATTAGAAATAGTTGCGGTCAATGACAACGCTGTCTTTTTAATCTCAATTTATTATAATATTACTGCCAAGAATTTCACAGTCTTATCATCCAATGCCATCATACCATGTGGAATAGAAGAATCAAAATAAAGACTGTCACCTGGATTCAAGATCAATTCTTTTCCATTTATATTAAGTAACATTCTTCCTTCAATAACCAAATTGAATTCTTGTCCCTCATGTGAGTTAAAATGAATCGGAGTATTTTCCGGTTTCGGTTCTACAGTCACAATAAAAGGATCAGCCTTACGCCCGCGAAAACCGGAAGCCAATGACTGATATTTATACGCCTTGGTCCGTTCTACCGACACTCCTGAACCACAACGGGTCAGAAAATAAGAACTCATCTTAGGTTCTTCACCAAACATTAATACATCCAATGCGATACCGTATTTACGGGCTATTTTCTGTAAAGCACTGACAGAAATATCTTTCTCCCCGCTTTCCATACCCAAATACTCTTCCACTGAAAGCTGGCAACTTTTAGCCACTTCATCAGGAGTCAGCTCCAGAACGTCCCTTAATCCCTGGAGACGCTCAGCTATTTGTTTTATCTGGTCACTCATAATCTTATTGTTTTATGCTTCAAAGATAATGAAGATTTAAGAATTCCTAGCAAAATTTCATTAAGTTTCGAAGAAAACCATCTGACAGACAACATTAGTTAAGATTATATGCAAAACGTTTACTCTCCGAACGTACAGCATCATCGGCACATTTGAAACAAGACAAGAACCACGAAGTTAGCTTCCGAAGCCCCTCATCCTTTCCACAAAATTCTGAATCACCGGATACATAGCCTCAGGCGATTCCAACTCATAGCAAAGAGTTTCCAAAGGACACCAACCTGTCCGGTTTCTGTTCCAAATACGAGAAACTATTTGAACACACTCCACCTTAATATTCGCCTTGTGCAATACAGCCAATGCAGGCTCACTGATGATATCCGTATAAACCTCCCGGACACCCCCCAGCACCATCAATGCGGCAGCTGCTTTTCCTACCACCTTGTCAGCAACCTGCGCTCCATGCAAAAAGACCGGATGCTGATTCAGCAAATCATATAAATCGGCTACCCCGCGTTGGGTAAAAGTACGGATCTCTTCCTTTCTGATAACACAGGAATAGCCGCCTTCATGCAACAATCTGATTAATTCATCCATCTTCCTTTCTATTTCATTCAGATAATACGATGCATCTCATGACCTTCTACATAAATAGCACTAAACGGGCGGCTCGGACAAAGATTTTCACAAGCGCCACAACCGATGCAACGTTCTGTATTCACAACCGGTATCTTAAGTGATTTTCCATCATCGGTATCTTTAGGAACCATCAAGATAGCCCCCGTAGGACAATGACGGGCACAATTTCCACAACTTACCCCATCTGTGTTCACAATACAATTCTGAGCAATCCACACAGCATGACCAATCTGTACAGATGACTTCTCTGTCAAATCAGCCAAGTGAATAGCATCAGTAGGACATACTTCTGCACATTTCGCACACTCAGGACGACAATATCCACGTTCGTAAGACATCTCGGGCTGCATCAGATGTTTCAAATCACTGGACGGACGCAATACCTGATTAGGGCACACCGACACACAAAGCTGACAAGCCGTACAGTGCTGCGCAAAATGACGGAAACTCAATGCTCCCGCAGGAACAATAGGAGTGGCACGCTTGGGAACTTTCTTATCTATAAGAGGAGCCAGACCGCCATCCACTTTCTTTTCCTGAGCTTTTACGGCAACACTTGCAGCAATCAAAGCCGAAACCGTAAAGAACCCACGCCGTGCAGTATCTACCTTTTCTTTGTTTAAAGACGCCTGAGAAACCTGTTTGCCAATTCCTTCACTTGCCGGAGCCTGTTTCTTCAGAAGCATCTGCCCCGATACATATTTTATTGCCCCTTGGCGGCACTTGCCTAGACAATCCATACAAGCAACACAACGGGAATAATCAATCTCATGTGCTTTGGGATTAATGCAGGAAGACTTGCAATTACGAGCACAAAGTCCGCAACCATTACATTTAGACGTATCAATAACCGGTTTAAAATAAGAATATCTAGATAAGAATCCCAATACTGTACCCACCGGGCAAATGGTATTGCAATAAGTTCTTCCTCCACGCCATGCCAAAATAAAAAGCACAATCACAGTACCCACTGCAACTGCAAAAGTAGAAAGACCTTTCATCCAAACATCTACCGAATAAAAAGCATAACTGTCCACACGCTCCGCCCATAGGGCAAGTACATTGTTCCCCCACTGATACAAAGGTGTCAGCAGGTTAGAAACGATACGGCCGTATGCACTGTAAGGAGCAATCAACGCCGCCAATGAAACCGCCCCTGCTACCAAAGCGACGACAAACACTGCCAATACCCCATAGCGTAACCACGACAAAGCAGGCGAGTAGCGGAAACGATTCTTCTTTACCTTTCCCGAAACCCAGGAAATGATATCTTGAAACACCCCTAACGGACAGATAACCGAACAATAGACACGCCCCAAAAGCAGAGTCAACAAAACAAGGGCTATCACCACCCCCACATTCAATGCCAGCACGGCAGGAAGGAACTGTATTTTCGCCATCCAGCCAAACCAACCATGCACAGTTCCTGTAAAATCCAAAAACAGCAACGTGATCATTGTAAAGAACAAAAGGGCGGCGGCAAGTCTTATTTTACGTAACATAAGCATTCGTTATTTTATCATGTTTATCCATTCCATTATAAAGTCTCTTGTTTCAACTGTTCCACATATGCGTCTATGCGATGCAGTTCTTTGGGAATATCAATGCTTTGAGGGCAATGCGGATTACACTGGTTACATCCGGTACAATGGCTTGCCTGCCGCAGTTTGGGCACACTACGATCATAACCTATCAGGAAAGCACGCCGTGCACGGCGGTAATTCTCATCCTGACTGCTTTTAGGCACATTTCCTTCGTTGACACATTTATTATAATGCACCAGAATTGCCGGAATATCCAACCCGTAAGGACAGGGCATACAATATTTGCAGTCATTGCAAGGAATCGTAGGGAACTTCAGCATCAATTGGGCTGTTTCTTCCAAGAACTCTTTTTCTTCCTCATTCAAAGGTTCCAAGGGCGAATAAGTCCGAAGGTTATCCTGCAAATGTTCCATATAAGTCATTCCACTCAACACACACAACACGTTGGGATACGTACCGGCAAAACGGAACGCCCACGATGCCACACTGTTCTCCGGGCGACGCTGCTTCAAGCGCGCCACCAGGTGGTCGTTCAGTTTAGACAAACGTCCTCCCAACAGCGGCTCCATAATCACAGCCGGAATTCCACGCTTGGCCAACTCTCCATACAAATATTCCGCGTTAACATTTCTACCCGAAGCATGGCGCCAATCTACATAGTTCATCTGAATTTGCACAAAATCCCATTTCACATCCAGCGACAGCAAATAATCAAACACTTCCACCGATCCGTGAAATGACCATCCCAAATTACGAATACGGCCTTCTTCACGCTCTTTTAGTAAAAAGTCAAGAACTCCATTGTCAATATAACGGTCATGGAAAGTCTTGATCCCTTCCCCTCCACCTACGGAATGAAGCAAATAATAATCCAGATAATCCGTCTGCATCCTGCGCAGAGAATCCTCCACGTCCTTTTTCACTGCCGCCGCACGGGTGTCATTGTTGACGGTGTACCCATCGCGTTCATAATGGAAATTACCGCCCTCATTTCTCCAGTTCAAGGAGCATTTGCTTTGCAGGATAAAGTCCTGTCTTCTGCCCTTCAATGCCCTGCCGAGCAGCTCCTCGCTTGCACCTGTGCCGTAAACCGGCGCGGTATCAATATAATTTACGCCATATTCCCGACAGATGTCCAGCAGATTTCTGGTATCCTCTACCGTAGAATCTCTGTCCGTCCAGACACTGCCGCCGCCAAGTCCCCATGTGCCTAATGCAATCACGGAAACATCAATATCCGTATTGCCAAGCTTCTGATATCTCATTATTATCCCTCCGTTTGCTTTGAAAACTGCTTACAGTATACCATATAAGTATCGAAATGGATACCGCATCACAGCATACACCGCCGCAGATGGTCAATCACAATCCGCATCGGCTCGGAAACCCATTTTTCCCGATGGTGC
>OHDG01000734.1_pt1 | contig 18289 bp, 17 predicted proteins | sample 1566961 | NCBI WGS metagenome assembly OHDG01 (sample SAMEA3879539, study PRJEB24766) | human gut metagenome | biome: human-associated habitat; feature: feces | place: USA | collected 1985/1987
AGTCGTCCGCCTTGATGGCAGCAGCTACTTTATCAAAATCATATCCTTCTTCCACTTCGATATAAACCATACGACGATGAACGCCTGTACCCATCGGGATTGTCATGGACAAAGCCGCCTTTACACCTTCGATGGCTTTAACGGCAACGGTATGTCCCATGCTCATGCCCGGACCAAAATTAGTATAGGTAATGCCTTTCGGAGCAATGGCTTCCAGCATAGTGCGGACAATGGAGTCACTACCCGGATCCCAGCCGGCAGAAATGATGGATACCGTATTATGCTTTTTAGCCTCTGCATCCAGTGTGCGGCGCAAGGCAGTGATACCCGTATGGATATCGAAACTGTCCACAGTATGAATGCCTAAAGCAAGGATCTCCTTTGCATACTCTTCCACCTTGCGGGTAGGCGTACAAAGGATAGCAACATCCACGTCTTTCAGTTCCTTGACCATGGCATGCTCCGGGGAGACGACCATGTAGGTGGCACCAAACAGGGTGTCACAGCGGGTGGTGTACACGGTCAGGGTATCGCCTGCGGTGGTGCCGAAGTTGACCTCTGCGCCGTGGCTGCGGCCGATCCAGTTCTTCTGCTGGGTGGCAACGCGCTCAATGTAATCCAGACCGTCCAGACCATCGATCAGCTTATCGGCATAAGCGGTGATCTTGAGCATCCACTGGCTCTTGACGCGGTGAACGACTTCGCTGCCGCAGCGCTCGCACACGCCGTTGACAACTTCCTCGTTGGCCAGCACGCACTTGCAGCCGGTGCACCAGTTGACGTTCATTTCCTTCTTGTAAGCCAGACCATGCTTATACAGCTGCAGGAAGATCCACTGGGTCCACTTGTAGTACTCGGGGTCGGTGGTATTGATCTCGCGGTCCCAGTCAAAGGAGAAGCCCAAAGCCTTCAGCTGACTGCGGAAGTGGTCCACATTGTTCTTGGTGACAATGGCCGGGTGGATGTGGTTCTTCATGGCAAAGTTCTCAGTGGGCAGGCCAAAAGCGTCCCAGCCCATGGGGTACAGCACATTGTAGCCGTTCTGACGGCGCTTGCGGCTGACCACGTCCAGCGCGGTGTAGCTGCGGGGATGGCCTACATGCAGGCCGGCACCCGACGGATACGGGAACTCGACCAGTGCATAGAACTTGGGTTTTTTGTGGTCGATCTCGACATGGAAGGTCTTTTCGTCCTCCCACACCTTCTGCCACTTGGCTTCAACTGCCTTGTAATCGTACTTCATGTTGTTAATCAGCTCCAGACTTTATCCAAAATACCGTTGCTTGGGGGCGTATGCTTTCAAGGTGCTTCCGGTATAGACCCTCTCAGTCAGGGCATTTGCCCTGCCAGCTCCCCCGAGGGAGGAGCTTTTTTGCCAACTTTCCCTATTGCGCCAAAACCTCTCCCTTTGGGGAGAGGTGGCATCGCGCAGCGATGACGGAGAGGGTTTTGCCAGAAGCAGACCTGTTTGCCTGATTCATTCAAGGGTGCTGTCAGGGGTGAGGTACTCGGAGATATCAATGGGCTCACCATCTGCCCACAGGTGCTCCAGATCGTAATAGGTGCGGGTGTTGGGCACGAATACGTGCACGATGACGTTGGAATAATCCAGCAGCACCCAGTTCTTGGAATCGTAGCCCTCCGTGCTGTAGGGCTCCAGACCCTTCTGGGAAAGCTCGTACTCCACCTCGTCGGCCAGAGATGCCACCTGCGTGGTGGAAGTGCCGGAGGCAATAACGAAGTAATCGGTGAGCACGGTCAGGCTTTCCACCTTGAGCACGCGCACATCGTGGGCCTTTTTCTTATCCAGGATCTTTGCGATCTCAATGGCAAGCGCCTTGCTGTCGTTGAAGTTCTCCATATGTTTTTCCTTTCTGTCAGTTTCAGTTTGCGGAGCCTGCCGCCTGACCGTCGGTGGTAACAGCGCCATCAAGGTCTGTATCGCCGCTCAGGATGGCATCGTCCGACTCCTTATCGATGCGGCCCATATACTGCACGTTGGCATCGGTGGATGCACTGCCGTGGGGCCACTCGTCGGTGACAAGGTTCATTTCGCTCACATCAATGGGGCCGGTGTAGGTGCAGAAATACTGGTTGAGCAGGTTTGCAATGGAACCCGCATCCGGCACCACGCAGGAGTAACCGGCAAAGGTGTCGGTCTTGCCCACGTTGGGCACGCCCATGAATACCGGCGTCTGCGCCAGAATGATGTTGGAGCTGTCGAGCTTGAGGAAAGACACCACCAGCTTTGCAATGGTGGAAATGTCCATATCCGTCTTGATATAGTTCTTGAACACCAGCGGCAGCTGGTTCAGGATATCGGTAACGCCCATGGCGCGGGCACGCTTGAACAGGCCGGCATAGAAATAGCGCTGCATGTTCAGGCGGTCGATATCGGAATTGGCGTAGCCGTCGCCGTGGCGGCAGCGCACAAAGAACTCTGCCGATGCACCGTTCAGATTGCGGTAGCCCTTGAGCAGCTTGCTGCCGCCGTAGGACATATCATGAGGGATATACACCTCAATGCCGCCAAAGTTATCCACCATATCCACCAGTGCCTGCATATCCACCGTCACATAGTAATCGATGGGCAGTCGGAACTGATCGTAGATAACATCGGCCAGAGCGGCGATGCTGCCGCCGTTGGAGATTGCCACCGAGTTGATCTGATAATTCGTGGCGGCGTAGGTCTTTCCATTGGAAAGGGTGATCTTTTTGTTCTTGGTGGTGACAAGGCTGTTGCGGGGGATCTGCAGCATCCGCAGTGCACCGTTCTTGATGTCGAACTGCACGTACAGGATCATATCGGTCATGCCGTCGTTAGAGGTGGGATCGTTGGAATAATTGCGGCCCTCTTCATAGTCGATGCCGCAGACCAGAATGTTCACCACATCGCCCTTGTATTCCTCGGCTGTCTTCACCTCTTCCTCAATGGTAGGGGTGCTGTCGTCCGGGCGGATGCTGTCCTCCACCTTGTTTACAAGGCTGACTCCGTACACCACCACACCGGAGATCACCGCGATGATGGCCATGACCACTGCAAAAGGCAGCCAGAGGGGCATTTTCTTTTTCTTTTTGCGGCGGCGCGGCGGCTTCTGCCCTGCTCCCTGTGCCGGGCGGCGCGGCGGCTCATTGTGTGCACCGCCTGCGCTCTGCTTTGCATCCGTGCTGGATGCAGCGTGGCGCGGTGCGGCTGCTGCCGAATCCGGCCGGTTCAGAGAACGCGAAGTATTGATATGGCGTGGCGTCTGGCTCATGCTTTTTTGTATCCTCCAGATTTTCGCGGTCCTGCAAAAAAATGTTCCTGCAGACCTGTCATGCTCTTAAGTATAGCATTATCCGACGAAATCTGCAATCCGTTTTCTGTTTCCGCTTGTTTCAGAGCAGCTGTGCTCTCACCGTTCATTCTTCCCGCTGCGGGCAAGGATATCCTCATAGGCAGCCTTGGACATCGGGTCAAGGGGCTTGCCCTGCGAGAGCACGAAATCGTTGGTCTGCTTCAGCGCGGCCAGCATAGCGGCATCCAGATTCTTTTTTTCCAGCTTGCGCAGCTTTTCCACGCCGGGCCAGTCCCGCTCCGCGCTGGTCATATCGGCCAGATACAAAATTTTGTCAAGCCGGGTCATGCCGGGTTTGCCCGCCGTGTGGCAGGCAATAGCGCTAAGCACCGCTTCGTCGGTCACGCCCCACTGGGTGCGGGCCAGAATGGCGGCGCACACGCCGTGCCACACCGGGGCCGGGCGCTCTTCGCCGCCCTCGGCATACTGGGGGTAAGCGCGCAGGATCTCGCGCATCTCATCCTTGCTGATCTCCTTGGCGGAGTCGTGCAGCAGGGCTGCCAGCGCGGCGCGCTCCTCATCCTCACCGTAGATCTTTGCCAGCTTGACGGCCATTTTTTTCACATTCAAGGTATGCTCATAGCGCTTATCGCTCAAGCGGCCGCGCACAAGATCCTTTGCCTGTTTGAGGTTCATTGGCTGATACTTCCTTTTTTGTAGAGTTTCTCCCGGCGGATGACCGCCCGCACCGCCTCCGGCAGCTCAGCTTCACACCCTTCGCCTGCAGTCAGACGGGTGCGGATGTCGCTGCTGGCCATGGGCAGCGCCTGTACCGGTGCAAACAGGATGCGTGCCCCGGTGGGGTCCAGCCGGAGAGCCTTTGCGTGCAGCTCGGGGTCGTCGCCCACATGGCGGCTGGTGACCACCAGATGGGCAAGGCGCAGGATATCCTGCCAGCGGTGCCAGCCGTCAAAGCTTAGCAGCATATCGCTGCCAATGGCAAGGTACAGCTGTGCCCCGGGATTTTCCCGAGCCAGTTTTTCCACCGTGAGCACCGTATAGTTGCGGTTTCCGGCAGCGGCCTGCTCGATCTCCCAGCCGCTGACTTCCAGCTGCGGGATCGTGTCCGCATCCTCTTCCAGTGCATGGAAGCAGCTGCACATTTCCAGCCGCAGTGCGCCCGGCGCAGAGGTCTTCTGCTTGAAGGGCGAAAGCCCGGCAGGCATCACCACCACCTTATCCGGCTGCACGCGGGCAGCGGCAGCGCGCAGATTGTTCAGGTGGCCGTTATGGGGCGGGTCAAATGTACCGCCGTAGAGAAGAACTTTCATTTTTACTTCAGCAGATCAGCGTAGGCGCTGTCCTTTTTCTTCTGCAGGTACAGCACGAACTTGGAGCCGATCACCTGTACGCAGTCGGCACCGGTGGCCTCAGCCAGCTTGACCGAAGCTTCACGGGCATTGTACATGCTGTTTTCCAGCACCTTGAGCTTGATGAGCTCACGGGCATCCAGACAGTCCTTCACGCCCTGGATCATGGTCTCGTCGATCTCACCCTTACCCACGATGAAAACGGGGTCCATGGTGTTTGCCTTGCCGCGCAGAATGGCGCGCTGTTTGCTTGTCAGCATAGTTTTTTCTCCTTTTATTTCAAAAAATCAGGTAGTTCTTTTTCCAATTCCGCCAGCGCATTGCCGCGGTGGCTGATGGCGTCCTTTTCATCCGGGGTCAGCTGGGCATAGCTGCGGCCCTCGGTGTTGGGGCGCTTATCGTGCTTTCCCACGCCGCAGTCGGCGGGGATGAACAGCGGGTCGTAGCCAAAGCCGTAGTCCCCGCACAGCCGCTCAAAGGCGATGCTGCCCGGGCATTCGCCCATGCAGGTCAGATGCCGCCCATCCGGCAGGATGAAGCACACCGCGGACACGAACTTTGCACCCCGCTGCCCGGCAGGCACAGCCTGCATGGCATCCAGAAGCTTGTCGTTGTTGGCTTCGTCGTCGCCGTGGCGGCCGCAGTAGCGGGCGCTGTACACGCCGGGCGCACCGCCCAGCGCATCCACGCACAGGCCGGAGTCATCGGCGATGGTGGGCAGGCCGCTTGCCCTGCAGATGGTCTCGGCCTTGATGAGGGCGTTCTCGGCAAAGGTGGTGCCGGTCTCCTCCGGCTCGATGGTGATGCCCAGCTGCTTCTGGCTGACCACCTCGTGGCCCTGCGCTTCCAGAATGCGGCGCAGTTCGCGGAGCTTTCCGGCGTTGCCGGTAGCTGCACAAATTTTCATGCTGCGATCCTCCTTAGTGCTTCCACTGGCGCGGGAGCAGCTCTTCCACAAAGCCCTCCGGGGTAAAGGGCAGCAGGTCGTCGATGCCCTCGCCCACGCCGATGAAGCGCACCGGCAGGCCCAGACGCTGCTTGACCGCTACCACGCAGCCGCCCTTGGCGGTGCCGTCCAGCTTGGTCAGGATGATGCCGGTAGCATCTGCAGCCTTGCAGAATTCCTTGGCCTGACTGATGGCGTTCTGGCCGGTGATGGCATCCAGCACCAGCAGCGTTTCAAGGCTGGCTTCCGGGCTGGCCTTCTTGACGCTGCGGCTGATCTTGGAAAGCTCTGCCATCAGGTTTGCCTTGTTGTGCAGACGGCCTGCGGTGTCGGCAATGACCATATCATAGCCGCGTGCGGTGGCAGACTTTACGGTGTCGAAAATGACAGCCGCCGGGTCTGCGCCCTCGCCTGCGCTGACGATGGGCACACCGGCGCGGTCGGCCCAGATCTCCAGCTGTTCGCTGGCTGCGGCACGGAAGGTATCGCCTGCGGCCAGCATCACCTTTTTGCCCTCGCGGGTGTAGTGATCGGCCAGCTTTGCAATGCTGGTGGTCTTGCCCACGCCGTTCACGCCAATGACCAGAATGACGGCCGGCTTGCCGGAAAGATCCATCTCGGCATCCGGTGTCATTTCCTCGGCAATGATGTCGCGCAGGGCATCCGCCGCCTCTTCGCCGGTCTTCAGGCCCTTTTCGTGCACACGGTCGCGCAGCTTGTCCACCAGACGCACGGCCACCTCGCCGCCCACATCCGCAAGGATGAGCTGCTCTTCCAGCTCATCGTACATATCATCGTCGATGACGCTGCCGGTGAGGGTGTTGAGGATATTGCCCCAGAAACCGGTGCGGGTCTTTTCCAGACCCGTTTTCATTTTTTCCTGTTCTTTTTCTTTGTTTTTCTTGCCAAATCCGAAGAACCCCATGGTGTCCTCCTATCTTTTTCTTTAATATATATCAGGAAACCAGCGTTGCGTCAACCTGTTCCAGATCAAGCTTGAGCAGCTTGGACACGCCGTCCTCCTGCATGGTAACGCCGTAAAGCACATTCGCGGCTTCCATTGTGCCGCGGCGGTGGGTGATCACGATGAACTGGGTCTTGTCGCTCACCCGGCGTAAGTACTGGGCAAAACGCACCACATTGGCATCGTCCAGAGCGGCTTCGATCTCGTCCAGAATACAGAACGGGGCCGGGTTGACCGCCAGAATGGCAAAGTAGATGCTGATGGCCACCAGCGCCTGCTCGCCGCCGGAAAGCGCTTCCAGATTCTTGATCACCTTGCCCGGCGGTGCCACCCGGATGCCGATGCCGCAGGAGAGCACATCGCTTTCATCCTCCAGCACAAGGCTGGCTTCGCCGCCGCCGAACAGCTCGGTAAATACGCGGCCAAAGTTTTCGTTGATGGCGCGGAAGCTGTCGGAGAAGATCTCCCGCATCTGTGCCGAAAGCTTGGAGATCATGCGGGTCAGCTCATTGCGGCTTTCCTCCACATCGGTCACCTGATGCATCAGGGCATCGTAGCGGGCCTTGACCTCCTTGTATTCCTCGATGGCGCTCACATTCACGCTGCCAAGGGCGCGAATTTTGCCGCGCAGGTCGGCCACCTGTGCGCGCAGGGCCGTCAGGCTTTCAAACTCCACGCAAAGGTTCTCTGCCTGACTGACCGAGAGCTGGTATTCATCCCACAGCTTTGCCACGGTCTGGTCGTACTCGGTCTCGGCAGCGGCCTTGCGCTCTGCAAGGCGGGCCATCTCGCGCCCCATTTCCTCGCGGCTGTCGGAGGAAGTACGCGCCCGGCTCAATGCTGCTGTTTCAGCCTGCTGGCGTTCCAGCCGCTGTTCCGTGGCTTCCCGGATGGCCTTTTCTTTTTGGGCGATCTCGGTCTGGCTGTCGGACTTTGCCTGCCGGATGGCTGCAATTTCTGCCCGGCAGCTCTCGCTGCGCTGTGCCAGTGCCACAAGGCTTTCTTCCAGCGTGGCGCGGCGGGCAGCGGCATCCTGTGCCCGCTGTTGCAGCGCTGCGATCTGGCTGTAGGCCAGCTCTGCATCCTTCTGGCGGGTCACCTGTTCCAGCCGCTTTGCGCTGAGCTTTTGGCTCAGTTCGGTCTGCTGGGCCACAAAGTTGTCGTCGCCTTCGGCAATTCGGTTCATCTCCGCCGTCAGCAGGTTGATCTTTGCCGTCAGCCGGGCCTGCAGGCTGGCAGCTTCCTCTGCTTTGCCACGGCTCTCTGTCATGGCCGCCTGCAAAGCGTCGATCTGCTGCTGGCCGTTGCTGCGAGCCGTTTCCAGCTGGGCGGCAGCAGCTTCCAGCCGCTTCTGCTCTGCCTCGGCACGCACTTTGTCGTTGGCGGCGGTGATCTGTTCACTGGCCGTGGCGGTCAGCTCTGCCTGAAGGGCATCTACCTGCTCTTTGCAGCGGTCGGTCTTTTCCTGTGCAGCAAGGCAGTCTTTTTGTAACTTGGCCGCTTTCACCCGCAGCTCTTCCATCTCCTGCTTGCGGGTGAACAGGCCTGCGCTGCGCTGGACGCTGCCGCCGGTAAAACTGCCGCCTGCATTGATCACCTGACCATCCATGGTCACGATCTTGCTGCGAAAGCCGTTGTCCCGCGCCACGCGAGAAGCTTCGTTGATGTCGTCCACCACGATGATGCGGCCCAGCAGGTTCGATACGATGTTGTCATACCGGCGGTCGGCCTGCACCAGACTGGAGGCAAGCCGTGCCGTACCGGAGAGTCGGCCACGGAACACGCCGGGCTGGACGGTATCCAGCGGCAGGAAGGTGGCGCGGCCTGCATTGTCATTGCGCAGCAGGGCAATGGCCGCTTTGGCAGCGGCTTCGTTCTCTACCACGATGTTCTGCAGCGCACCGCCCAGAGCCGTTTCCACAGCCACTTCACAGCCCGGCTCCACCTTTAAGATGGCGGACACCGGCCCGATGATGCCCCGCAGGCGGCGTGCACCGGCAGCACGCATGACGGCCTTGACCGAGTTTTGGTAGCCGTCCATGTTCTTTTCCAGTTCCCGCAGCACGGAAAGGCGCTGGCGGGCCGCATCCAGCTCACGGCCAAGGCACTGCTCTGCTGCGTCGGCATCGTCCAGCGCAGCCTTGCGGCCTTTCAGCTTGAGTTCCACGCCGGAACGGACATTTGCCAGCTGCTTCTCGTTTTCTTCCAGCATCCGGCGATACTTGATGGTGTCGTCCAGATCCTGCTTTGCTTCGTCCCGCTGGGCGGTGCTTTCCTGCACGCTCTGCTCAAGGGCAGGCAGGCGCTGGCGGGCTGTTTCCCCGGCAGCTTCGGCAGCGGCCTGCGCCACCTGCGCTTCGGTGCGCCGGGCTGTCAGGCCGGCAAGTTCTGCTTTCAGGGTATCCTTGCGGGCACCGCTGGCACTGCTGGCATCGGTCAGACGTGCGATCTCCGCGTTCAGCGCATCGATCTCTGCCGCCAGCTTTTCGCCCTCCGCTTCCATGGTCTTTGCCACGGCACGGTGGCGCTGCAAGGCGGCCTGTGCCTCGGTGCTGTCCTGTTCCCCGGCGCTGATCTCTTTCTGCAGGGATGCGGCGCTCTCCTCGTTGCGGAGGATGTCGTTTTCCAGCACAGCGATACGGCTTTCCGACCCGCTGATCTGCTCGGTGATGCTGCGGATATCCCCATTCAGGCGCTCAACAGCAACCGTAAGCTGCTGTGCCTGCATCCGGATCTCCTCAGCCTCCTGCTCGGCGGCTTTCGTCTCCCGGTCAAAGCGCTCGTAGTCGGCCTGTGCTGTCTCGTAGTCCCGCACCTGCTGGCGCACGGCTTCGCGCGCGCGGTGCACACCGTCGGTCCACAGGGTCACTTCCAGCGTTTTGCGCTGTGCGGCCAACTCGAGGAACTTTTCTGCCTTGGCGCTCTCTTTTTCCAGCGGGCCTACCCGGCTTTCCAGCTCGCCAAGGATGTCCCGCAGGCGTTCAAGGTTTTCGCCCGCCGCAGCAAGGCGGCGTTCCGCCTCGGTCTTGCGGTAGCGGTACTTGGCAATGCCGCAGGCTTCCTCAAAAATCTCGCGGCGCTCACTGCTTTTTGCGGCCACGATTTCCGCGATGCGGCCCTGCCCGATCACCGAGTAGCCGTCGCGGCCAATGCCGGTATCGAGCAAAAGTTCGTACACATCCTTCAACCGGCACACCTGCCCGTTGATGGTATACTCGCTGTCGCCGGAGCGATAATATTTGCGGCCAATGGTCACTTCGTCCGCATCCACATCAAAGGTGTGGTCTGCGTTATCCAGCGTCAGCCGCACCTGCGCAAAGCCCATGGCTCCGCGCCGCCGGGTGCCGCCGAAGATCACGTCCTCCATCTTGCCTGCCGCGCGCAGCTGGCGGGAGCTGGTCTCGCCCAGCACCCAGCGCACTGCGTCCGAAAGGTTCGACTTGCCGGAGCCGTTGGGACCTACCACGCCAGTAACGCCTGCGTCGAACCGAATTTTGACTTTATCGGGAAAGCTCTTGAAGCCCTGGATCTCCAGTTCCTTGAATACCATTTACTTTTCCTTTATCACGCCCAGGAGCTTGAGGGCTTCGCGGGCGGCGTGCTGTTCGGCCATCTTCTTGCTGCGGCCCTCGCCCCGGGCGACCTTATCGGAGTTGAAGCGGACAGCCACCACGAAATGCTTGTCGTGGTCGGGGCCGGATTCCTGCTCCACCACATAGCTCAGCCGCTCCTCGGGGTTCTGCTGGACGATCTCCTGCAGGCGGGTCTTGTAATCGGCCTCAGCGTGCTTGCCCTCGGTGATGAAGGGCAGGATGAAGCTCTTTGCCACCTCCATGCCGCCGTCCAGATACAGGGCGGCGATGACGGCCTCAAAGGCATCGGACACCACGCTGGGGCGGGTGCGGCCGCCGCAGCGTTCCTCGCCCCGGCCCAGGCGCAGATACTCGCCCAGATTGATCTCCTGCGCAAACTGGAACAATGCGCCCTCGCTGACCAGGCTGGAACGGATGCGTGTCAGGTCGCCCTCGGGCCGGTCGGCGTAGGCATGGAACAGATAATCTGCCGAGACGATCTGCAGCACGCTGTCGCCCAGAAATTCCAGCCGCTCGTTGTGCTTGACCGGGGTGCGGCTCTCGTTGGCATAGCTGGTATGGGTGAGCGCGATCTCCAGCAGCTCCGGGTTTTTGAACTTATAACCAATAATTGTTTCCAACTGATGGCTCATGGTCGTTTTTACTCCCTTTTATTCCTCAGTTTTCTGTGCCGCAGCTAGCTCGTCCAGCGCAGACTGCATGGTGCCGCACAGATCGTTCTCCACGCAGATCTTTGCCTGACGGATGGCGTTCTTGATGCCCTTGGCCTTGGAAGAGCCGTGGGCCTTGATGACCGGCTGCTTGGCCCCCAGGAAGGGTGCGCCGCCGTACTCCTCGCTGTCCATCTGGTGCTTCAGGTCTGCCACGCTGCCCTTGAGCAGCAGATAGGCCAGCTTGCCGCCGAGGTTTGCGAGGAACATTTGTTTCAGCATGCCCAGCAGCATTTTTGCCACGCCCTCGGTCAGCTTGAGGATCACATTGCCGGTAAAGCCGTCGCACACCACCACATCCACTTCGCCACCCGGCACATCGCGGGGCTCGATGTTGCCCACAAAGCGGATGCCGGGGGTGGTCTTGAGCAGCTGGTGGGCTTCCTTGAGCATGGGGGTGCCCTTGCTCTCCTCCGCACCGTTGTTGGCCAGCGCCACGCTGGGGCTGCGGCGGCCCTCCACCTTATTCACATAGCAGCTGCCCATGACAGCGAACGCCGCCAGCATCTCAGGGCGGCACTCCACATTGGCACCGCAGTCCAGCAGCAGATAAGCCTGCTTTTTGGCGGGCACCATGGTAGCCAGAGCCGGGCGCTTGATGCCCTTGAGGGTGCGCACGATCAGGCTTGCGCCCACATGCAGCGCACCGGTGCTGCCGGCGGAAACAAAGGCATCACCCTTGCCGTCTTTCAGCATGTTCAGGCCCACCACGATGGAGGAATCCTTCTTCTGGCGGATGGCGCGAGCAGGCTCATCGCACATGTCGATGACCTCGGTGCAGTTCACCAGCTCAATGCCGTCCAGCGGGATGCTGTGCTCGGCAGCGGTCTTGCGCACCAGCGCCTCGTTACCCACGCCGATAAGCTGCACACCGTACTCCTTGACAGCCTGTGCGGCACCCTCCAGCACAGCCAGAGGGGCGTTGTCGCCGCCCATCATATCCACGATAATCTTCATAGCTTTTCTCCCTTCTTAAAGAGAAGTTTCATCCAGCCAGTGCTGGAAGCTGGCAACAGCGCGCTGAGCCTGTGCCATGTAACGCAGGCGCTTGTCCCGCGGGCGGCTCTCCTCCGGCAGCGGAGGAAGGATGCCCATATTCGCGCCCATGGGCTGGAAGTTCTTGTTCTCGGTGGTCAGGTACTGCACCAGCGCACCGCACATAGTATCCACAGGCGGGGCGGGCAGTTCTTTGCCTTCCAGCCGGGCATACAGGCTGCGGGCCGCCAGCAGGCCGCAGGCAGCGCTTTCCATATAGCCCTCAAAGCCGGTGATCTGGCCCGCAAAGAACACATTGGGGTGTTCTTTCAGGCACAGCTGGGCGCTGAGCACCCGGGGCGCATCGAGGAAGGTGTTGCGGTGCATGACACCGTACCGCACAAACTCGGCATTTTCCAGCCCGGGGATCATGCTGAACACCCGCTTCTGTTCGCCCCACTTGAGGTTTGTCTGGAAGCCCACGATGTTATACAGGGTGCGCTCCTTGTTCTCGGCGCGCAGCTGTACATTGGCCCACGGACGGTGGCCGGTGTTGGGATTCACAAGGCCCACCGGGCGCAGGGGACCGAAGCGCATGGTGTCGGCACCCCGGGCGGCCATGATCTCGATGGGCATACAGCCCTCGTAGACCGTGACGGTGTCGGCCTTTTTGCCGTGGGCATCCGGGTCGGGCTGAGCAGACTGCTCGGCCCCGGTGTCAAAGTCGTGCAGCGGGGCACGCTCTGCCGAAGCGAGAGCTGCGTGGAAATTCTCGTACTCTTCCTTGTTGAAAGGGCAGTTCAGGTAGTCGGCCTCGCCCCGGTCATAGCGGGAGGCGGCAAACACCTTGTTGTAGTCCAGACTTTCGGCGGTGACGATGGGGGCCACAGCATCGTAGAAGTGCAGCCGCTCGTCCCCAGTCAAGGCCCCGATCTCATCGGCCAGTGCGCCGTCGGTCAGGGGGCCGGTGGCCACCAGAATGGGGGCAGATGCATCGATGTGCTCCACCTGCTCCCGGTGGACGGTGATATTTTCACAGCTTTCCACCATGCGGGTCACTTCGGCGCTGAATGCATCGCGGTCCACCGCCAGCGCACCGCCAGCGGCCACGCGGGCCGTCTCGGCGGCATTCAGCAGCTGGCTGCCCATCCGGCGCATTTCTTCCTTCAGCAGGCCGGAAGCAGAGTCCAGCCGCTCAGCTTTCAGGCTGTTGGAGCAGATCAGCTCCGCAAAGCCTGCGCTTTTGTGTGCGGGCGAAAAATGCACGGGCTTCTGTTCGTACAGGTCTACCTGCACGCCCTTGCCAGCCAGCCAGAGGGCGGCTTCACAGCCCGCAAGACCAGCGCCCAGCACGGTTACTTTATCGTTCATAGTTTTATCCTTTTAGTCCTTTTTCGGCACCGGCATCTCGTAGCCGCAGCCTTCCTTTGCGCAATACAGCTTGGAGCCTTTGCGGAACATGGTGCTGCCGCACTTGGGGCACTTGGTGGGCACCGGCATGTCCCATGTCATAAAGTCGCAGTCCGGGTAGCGCTCGCAGCCATAATAGATGCGGCCCTTGGAGCTTTTGCGCTCCAGCATACGGCCCTTGCCGCACTTGGGGCAGATGCCGCCGGTATCCTTGACCAGCCGCTTTGTGCCCCGGCACTCCGGGAAGCCGCTGCAGGCCAAAAACTTGCCGTACTTGCCCACCTTGATGACCATGGGCCGGCCGCACAGGTCGCACACCTCACTGGAAGGCTCGTCCGGCACCTTGACCTTCTTGCCTTCCATGTTCTTTTCGGCCTGCTCGAGGCTTGCCGCAAAGCCCTGATAGAAGTCATCCACCGTCTTGTGCCAGTCGGCCTTGCCGCTCTCGATCTTATCCAGATTCTTCTCCATCTGGGCGGAGAAGTCCACATCCACGATGTGGGGGAACTGCTCCAGCATCAGGCCATCCACCGCCCGGCCCAGCAGGGTGGGCTTGAGCTTTTTCTGGTCGCGCTCCACATAGCCGCGGTCGATGATGGTGGTGATAATGGGTGCGTAGGTGGAAGGACGACCGATGCCGTTTTCTTCCAGTGCCTTGATGAGAGTCGCTTCGGTGTAGCGGGCGGGCGGCTGGGTGAACTTCTGCTCGCTCTTCAGGTCGCGCAGCTTCAGCACCTGACCCTGCTCCAGCGGAGGCAGGGCGGTCTCCTTCTTTTCCTTTTCGTCGGTGGCTTCCTCGTACAGGACGGTGAAGCCGTCAAAGGTAACGGTATAGCCGCTGGCCTTGAAACGGTAGTTCGCCGCGCTGACCGTGACAGACACGGTGTCCTGCTGGCAGTCTGCCATCTGGCTGGCCATGAAGCGGCTCCAAATCATGCGGTAGAGCTTTGCGGTGTCGCCGCTGATGCTCTTGTCCACCTCGTCCGGTGTCAGGGACGGCACCGAGGGACGGATGGCCTCGTGGGCATCCTGTGCGGCAGTGGCGCTCTTGGTCTTCCATGTGCGCTTGTAGGGGCAGATATAGGCTTCACCGTAAGCCCCTGCGATATATTCCTTTGCGGCGGCAACGGCTTCATCCGAGATGCGCAGGCTGTCGGTACGCATGTAGGTGATCAGACCCATGGTGCCGTGGCCCGCAATGTCCACGCCTTCGTACAGGGTCTGGGCAGCGCGCATGGTGCGGGTGGCCGTAAAGCCCAAGCGGCGGGATGCCTCCTGCTGCAGGGTACTGGTGATAAAAGCCGGAGTGGGCTGCTTTGCCCGCTTGCCCTTTTTCAGCTCTGCCACCACGTACTCGGCCCCTTCCAGACCCTTTTCAATGGCGCGGGCCTCGGCTTCGCTTTTGGGCAGCAGCTTTTTGCCGCTGGCATCGGTGGCCAGTCGGGCGGTAAAACTCTTGTGGCCTGCGCCGAGGGTGGCATCCACGTTCCAGTATTCGTCGGGCTTGAAGCTCTCGATCTCCTTTTCGCGGTCATCGATCAGGCGCACGGCCACGCTCTGCACGCGGCCTGCGGAAAGGCCCCGGCGCACCTTGCGCCAGAGGAACGGGCTGAGCTTGTAGCCCACCAGACGGTCCAGCACACGGCGGGCCTGCTGCGCGTTGAACAGATCTTCGTCGATGGCGCGGGGATGGGCCATGCCCTCCTTTACGCCCTTTTTGGTGATCTCGTCAAAGGTCACGCGGTTCGGCTCGTGGGGGTCCAGCCCCAGAATGTTTGCCAGATGCCAGCTGATGGCTTCGCCCTCACGGTCCGGGTCGGTTGCCAGCAGCACGCCGTCTGCGTGTTTGGCCTTGCTCTTCAATTCCTTGATGAGCTTTTCCTTGCCCTTGATGCTGATGTACTGTGGGGCATAGCCGTGCTCCACATCGATGCCCAGCTGGGAAGCGGGCAGGTCACGGATATGGCCCATGCTTGCGGTGACCTCGTAATCATCGCCCAGATACTTGCCAATGGTTTTCGCCTTAGCAGGCGACTCCACGATAACCAGTTTCGCCATTCGAGTTTACTCCCATTTCAAATTTTCTTTCTTCTCTATCAGGAACGCACCGTGCAACTGCACAGTACGGGATTCTCTATTTTTATATCATACCACAGCTGTTGTGTGCTGCGCCAGCAGAAATTATACTATTTTATCACATACCGCTTGCCCGGCATGCACAGCACCCGGCCGGAAAGCTCCAGCTTCATCAGGGTGCCCAGCAGCACCGCTGTGGGCAGGCCGCTGCGCACGCAAAGCTCCTCAATGCCAAGGGGCTGCGGCCCGATGCAGGAAAGCACCTTCCGCTCGTTCTCGCTCAGAGGCTCCGGCTGCTTTGCCGTCACCGCCGCTGCGCTCTGCCGGCGCAGGCCCAGTGGGCCAAGCAGGTCAGCAGCAGAACACACGGCACGCGCTCTGCCGTCCCGCAAAAGGCCGTTTGTGCCTGCGGAATTGGGCGAGTAGATGCTGCCCGGCACCGCGAACACCGGCTTGCCATAGCGTTCGGCGTGAGACACGGTGGACATGGTGCCGCTTTTTTCCTGCGCTTCCACCACCAGCAATGCAGAGCTGAGCGCCGCAATGAGCCGGTTGCGCTGCAAAAATCCATTTGGGCCAACGCCCTCACTGCGGGGCGGGTACTCACTGATCACGCAGCCCTTCTGCTCGATCTTGTGCCGCAGCACCACATTGGCCGCAGGATAGGTGCGGTCGATGGGCACGCCCATCACAGCAATGGTAGGGCAGTTGTTTTTGACAGCAGCGCGGTGCCCGGCGCTGTCCAGCCCGTCCGCAAGGCCGCTGACGATCAAAGCGCCGCTTTGGGCCAGTTCCCCGCCAATGTCCGCCGCTGCGTTCAGGCCGTATTCGGTAGGCTTGCGGCTGCCCACGATGCCCACCGCGCCCGGCTCGTTGAGCCAGAGCGGATCGCCGGTGCAGTAGAGCACCAGCGGCATATCCGGGATGCGGGAAAACGCCAGCGGATAGTCCGGATCGTCAAACGGCAGGATGCGCACACCCAGATCATCGCACCGCATCACCAGCGGGTGGTACTGTTCCGGGGCCAGCTGCTGCGCCCGCAGAGCTGCTGCCTCCCCCGCTGCAAGACGAAATTCTGCCGTATCGCGGGCTTCCCATGCTTCCTGTGCACCGCCAAAGGCATCCAGCACACGGCCCGCGTGAACGCTGGCCGGGCCAAGCACATGGGCCAGCCACAGCCAGCACAGCAGCGGATCCGGGGCAGGCTCCGGCGGGAAAAGACTGGTCTGCCCTGCAAGGCCGCTCATAGGCTTTCCTCCCGGAAATGCCACAGCAGGATGCTGCCCGCAATGCCGGCGTTCAGGCTTTCCACCCGGTCGGTCATGGGGATGCGCACCGTGCTGCTGCAGGCAGCAATGGTCTCATCGGTCAGGCCCTGACCTTCGCTGCCGATGACGACGCAGACGCCGCCGGGGCAGCTTGCCTGCGCCGCGCTCAGCGGCTGAGACTTGTACAGCGCGGCAGCAAGGCAGGTGATACCCTTTTCCCGCAGCTGAGTGATGGCATCGGGCATGGCACCGGCCTCGATCACCGGGATGCGTACTGCCGCACCCATGGAAGCGCGCAGGGTCTTGGGGGCATACACACTGGCACAGCCGTCGCTCAGGATCACACCGTCAAAGCCAAAGGCCGCAGCAGAGCGCAACAGGGTGCCCACATTGCCGGGGTCCTGCACCCGTTCCAGCGCCAGATACCGCCCGCCGGCCTTCACTTCGTCCAGTGTGTGCACCGGGGTGCGGAACACGCCGAACACTCCCTGATGGGTGCCCACATCGGCCAGCTTATCGGCCACATGGTCTTCCACAAGGTAGTGTTCACCGGGCAGCCCGGCAAGCTCCGGGCACTTTGCCATAGCGCTCTCCGTATAAAATAAGGTCTCCAGCTGCGCACCGCGGGCAAGCTCCGGGCAGAGCTTGCGGCCCTCGGCCAGAAAGCGGCCCTCGCTGCGGCGGAATGCCGCGCTGGAAGAAAGGCGGCAGGCGTATTTGATCTTTGCGTTTTCCCGGCTGGTGATTTTTTCGTCCATCTGTGTTCTCAACCTTTCGCTTCTGATGCGTTCAAAACTCGTCTGCCGCCCTGTTTTTTGTGCGGCGCAGGGGGCAAAATGCAAAAAAGGGCCGCGTCTGCCACAAAAATCGCTTCGCGGCAGGGCGCAGCCCCGAACATGTTTCTTCCCGCCGCAAAAAGCCCCAGATACAAAACGGACGCCCGCGTATGCGCGCGGGCGTCTCGTCAGAAGTTTGATCAGGCGTTCTTCACGGTCTCGACCAGAGCAGCAAAGCTCTTGGGATCGTTGATGGCCATCTCGCTGAGCATCTTGCGGTTGATCTCGATGCCCTTGACCTTCAGGCCGTGCATGAAGGTGGAGTAGTTCATGCCGTTCATCTTGCAGGCGGCGGAGATGCGGGTGATCCACAGGGAGCGGAAATCACGCTTCTTCAGCCGGCGGCCGGTGTAGGCATAGCTCAGGGACTTCATCACGGCCTGGTTGGCCATCTTGAAGTGCTTGGACTTAGCACCCCAGTAGCCCTTGGCCATCTTCAGGATCTTATTTCTTCTCTTGCGCGTCATCATCGCGCCCTTAACACGTGCCATATCAGTAAGCCTCCTTAAAGCGTATCGTAATTATCTTATTTGTAGGGGATCATCTTGCGGATGGTGCCGGCAACGGTAGCGTCGGCATAGCCGCCCGCACGCAGGTGACGGGTACGCTTGGTGGGCTTCTTGGTCAGGATGTGGCTCTTGAAGGCCTTGGCCATCTTGACCTTGCCGGTCTTGGTCAGGTTGAATCTTTTCTTGGAACCGCTGTGGGTCTTCAGCTTGGGCATGGTAGTTTCTCCTTTTCGTATATTGTGTTACTTCCCGGTCTTGGGGGAAAGGAATATGGACATACTGCGTCCTTCCAGCTTGGGCTCTTTATCCAATGTCGCCACCTCGGCACACTGCTCGGCGAAGCGCACCAACAGG
>OHDG01000741.1_pt1 | contig 18130 bp, 20 predicted proteins | sample 1566961 | NCBI WGS metagenome assembly OHDG01 (sample SAMEA3879539, study PRJEB24766) | human gut metagenome | biome: human-associated habitat; feature: feces | place: USA | collected 1985/1987
CTTGTTTTACCGGAACCGGAACCGCCGATAATGATTACATTTTTGTTTCTTGCATATTTAGGCTGTTTCGGGCGGCTGTTCATGGTAAGCCGTTCCGTCTGTGTCAAAAGGATATTATTTTCAAACACTGGATCAATAAAAGGTGCGATGTCTTTCTGGTTTCCCCATCGGGCAGAACCGTATTCCTCTCCCTGCCGGAATTTCTTTGCATTTTTCCCTTTCAGGTACACCATTGCCTTAATCACTACAGTGGTAATCATCCCAACTGCCATATCAAAGATATGGAGACTGAGAATTGGATTTGAGAACGCCATCTGGAAATTCAAAAACAGCACCCCCAGACGTTCTATTGCGGATTCCCCAACACAGAACCGATACAGCCATGCCAGCTTATCTGCCAGGTAAAAAACAATTACATAGGGAATATTCATCATAAGCAGACGTTTCTTATCCACCGCAGGCATCTGTCCGGCAATGTCCTGTCCTATTTTTTTCAAAACTGTCATAACTTCTGACTCCGGCTTCTTTTTATGCTTCCTGCTCAATGTTCCTGCCCCCGATTCTTCTGTTTCATCTTTTCCCTCTGCCTGTGCTTTGCCACACGTTCCATTGCCAAATACAGTTTCTTCCGGACAGATACTTTTTTGCTTTTCTTTAACTGCCATCCGGTATATTCCTTAAAAGCGGCAGTTATGGAATCCACTTCTTTCGCCTTAAAAAAGACATAATATTTCGGAGGTTCTGCCGACCTGTCTTTCTTCAGGCAGTAGTCTATATCATATTTTCTGGCATATTTTTCAAAAGACCGGATATTCCCATCTGTAACCTCAATATTAGAAAGCTCCTGATTGTGTGCTTTCAGTTTTTCCATGCTCTGTTTCCCATGATATACGGTTTCTTTTTTCTGCCCCTTTCCAGAAATTTTTTGCCGCTTTTGGGACTGTTCCATCTTCCTGAGCAGCTTCTGCAGCGATGCTTTTAAAATCTGTGCAGAAATTTTCCCTCCCCGTATACACAAAGACACCACCTTTTCATTTACTTCATCCTGCAAGACAATCACCTTCCTTCTCCCTGACTGCTTTCTTCTGTTTTATTTCCAGCAGAATCTTCTGCAGGCAGTACCCGATGCAAGGAGAATATCTTCCATAAGGGCATCCCTCACAGCACCAAGTCTCCTCTTTCTCTTCAAAAGGTTCCTCCGGCAAAAGCCGATAATAGCATTCTTCTTTGGAACATCCATTCTTCCGGCTATTCCAAAAATAACAGTAAGAGCAGTCCTTTGGCTTATCCTCTGCATATTTCTGATTATCCGCTTTCTTCTGCATCCTGTTTTGCTCTCCTGTCCAATTCTTCCAATCTCCTGTCCTCCTCTGCCCCTACACGAATACAGCAATATAGGCTAACTGCTATGACCACTGCAGCTCCGCCGATAATAATTCCAATCATCTCCATACACCTCTTTCGTCCATCAACAAAAAAACAGGGTGTTTCCAAAATGACCAGCACTTCGGAAACACCCAATATTTCTTTTTTATTTTTTCTTTTTTAACAGGAACAGTGAACCCCCTGTTCCGCACAATGCAAGACCAGCAAGAAGCAGCCACAGCCGTATATTGCTATCATCACCTGTTTTCGGTGTGTCTGTCGGCTTTGAAGGTTCCTGCGGTGTCTGCGGCGTTTCCGAAGGTTTCTTTTCATCCTTCATGGATACCTTCTGAATCTCTCCGGTATCTTTTACAGAAAACTCCACATCCTCCGCTATCAGATATCCTTCCGGTGCTGTTTCCTCTCTCAGTATATAATCTCCAATCGGAAGTTTTTCCATATAATGCGGCTTGTCTGTAGAAGTCCAGCTTTCCACCGCATTTCCATCTTTATCAAGCACCGTCATTTTTGCCCCCGGCAATTCTTTCCCCGAAATATCCGTTTTGGAAATCTCAACCTTTGTCACATCGTCTTTCATTTCCACTTTCTGAACTTCTGCAGTATTTTCAACAGTGAACGTAATACTTTCCGCTGTCACATAACCATCTGCCGGAAGTGTTTCTGTCAGAGTATATTCTTTGCCGACTTCCAGTTCTTTGATAATGTGCGGCTCCGTACCGGATGTCCACTCATCTACCACAGTTCCGTCCTGATCGGTTACTTCCAGTTTTGCACCCGGTAACTCTTCTCCTGTGGTAAGGTCAGATTTTGTGATTTCAAAGATAGTTGCCTCATTTTCAAAGGTGTGCTCAAAAGTAACTTCCGGCACATCCGCTCCAGCATACTCGAAAGTAAATTCTTTTACTTCTTCTGTCGTAACAAAACCTGCAGGTGCTTTTACTTCCTTCACATAGAAGCTGCCACCTACCGGAAGATCTGCAGTAAAGAAGATTTTTCCATCCTTGTCAGTCGCTTTCTGCTCCATAATGGTATCTGCTTTTACAAGCACATCACCGTCAGTATTCTTAATATCTTCTTTGGCACAAAGGGCAAATACGCCGCCCTCCAGCACACGGTCAGAATCTTTCTCTTTTTTGGTTACGATCACTTTTGCTTTCTGACGGCTGTTCTGCCATTCAGAATCGAAAGTTACCACCGGAGTATCCTGATCACGATAAGTCAGATCAATGTCTCTCGGCTCTCCGTCCAACACAAAACCATCGGCTGTTTCTTTTTCTACCACATAGTATTTTCCAAGCGGCAGGTCATCGGTTCTTGCAATGCCAAGTTCATCGGTTTTGATGGTTGCTACCAGTTCATCCTTTTTGTAATAATCATCACTTTCTCCGTCAGCGGCTTTAATATCTTCTCTGGCATAAATTTCAAAGGTAACGTCTTTCAAAGAGCCTGTCACATAACCCCAGATGGAATCCATTGCTCCTGCAACCATGTCATTCCAGCTCACTTCACTTAAGAATTCACCTTTTTTGTTGATGATGATACGTCCAATCGGAACGTCATCCTTCATTTCCACTTTCTGAATCTCTGCAGTATCCGTGATTGTAAATTCCACTTCTTCTGCTTTTAAGTAGCCATATGGCGCAAATTCTTCACGCAGGATATAGGTTTCCCCGACATGCAGACGTTTGATGATATGCGGTTCCCCTTTTACGGAAGTCCATTTATCAATTTCATTTCCATCTTTATCAAGAACCGTTAGAGTTGCACCATCCAGTTCCACGCCTGTGGTAAGGTCAGATTTTCTAAACTCAACCGTTGTAGGCTGATTCTTAAAGATTTCTTTCAGGCGGACAACTTCTACATCCTGACCCTGATAAGAAACAGTCACTTCGATAATCTCATCAGAAGAAACAAATCCGTCCGGTGCCTGTAATTCTTTGATATAGTAGCTTCCAAATGGTAAATTCTGTTCAAAAATTGCTGTTCCATCTTCGCCTGTGACGGCTGTACAAAGCTGCTCATCTGCTTTCACAATCACTTTTCCCCCGGCTTTGATGTCTTCTTTTGCATATAAACCAAACTCTGCTCCGGCGATGGTGCTGCCATTTTCCGCATCCTGTTTTTCCACGGAAATTTCCACTTTCTGACGCTCATTGATGAACTCTACGCTTTCCACCACGGCAGGAGTATCCTGATCCACATAGACAAACTGCACATTCTGCTCTGCTTTCTTATGTACAAAACCATCCGGTGCTGTTTTTTCTACAACCCTGTAATTTCCAAGTGGAAGATTTTTGATTGTGGCACTTCCTGTTTCATCTGTTGTAAGCTCTGCCACCAAAGTATCTTTGGCATACTCTAAAATACGGTTTCCGGCATCGTCTTTCTGAAAATCTGCAGTATAAATATCTTCTGCAGCGTAGATTGCAAAGACTGCTCCGGCAAGGTTTTCCATCTCATATTTGAAGTCCTTTCCGTAGTCTTTCAGAACTTCACCTTTTTTCACTACTGTAAGTTCCCCTTTTACCGGATGATTTTCATAAACCACTTCGATAATGGCATCTCCTGAAACCGGTTCAATCTGATACAGAGTATCGCTATCTACTTTAATTTCCGCATAATTCTTGTTGATGGTATATCCATCGGGCGCTGTCACTTCTTCAATACGATAATGACCGATTTTCAAATTCTGCGGAAGGATTAAATATCCATCAGCATCGGTAAAATAGGATTTATGTACAATAGTAGTCGGATAGGTCGTTACCTGTTCTACATATTTCTCATTATCCATATCGTAAATCTTAAATTCTGTTCCAGCAGCCAGCACTGTTTTCTTTGTTTCATCGTCCTGTTTCGTGATTTTCAATTTGGCAGAAAACTCATCATCCAAAAGCACACGCCATACCTGCGGCTCTGTCGGCTTATGCTCTGTGATTCTTACAATAAAATCATCCACTGGTTTATAATTATGCGGTGTCGTTGTCTCTCTTACCACATAAGTTCCATATGGAAGTGGAATGGATACTGCATAGCCTTTTTTATCGGTAAAGATTTCAGTTGCCCCATTTTCTCCAAGTACCACCGGAGTAACGGAATCAAAGTCATAAGTTCCATCTTCTTTCACAGTTAAAGAAGATACCAGATAAGCAGTAAATCCTGCGCCTTCAAGAAGTGCTGCATCGGTATTCCCGTTATTTGCAGCCTTAATAATCTGGAACGGCTGCTTCTTGACCTGCTCTAAGGATGTACAGCTTCGTTCCACCACAGCCACTAAATCCCCTTCATAATCACAGACAAGATCATATTCATTTTTATCTGTCAGATAACCTGTCGGCGGTGTAATTTCTTTCACAAAATATTTACCGAGATACAGGTTTTCTGCAACTGCTTCCCCTTTTTCATTGGTTGTCAGTGATGCCACCTTATCCCCGGCTTTATAAATCACACCTGTTGCCCCATCCGGATGTACGATATCTTCACGTGCATACAAACCATATACTGCTTTTTCCAATGTGGCATCGCCCTGCGGTTCTGCTTTGTTTGTTTCTGCATCTTTTTTCTTCAGGAAAATCTTTGCTGTCACACGTTCATTTACAAATGTATGGGAGAAAGAAACGTCAGCTTCGCTGTCATTGGTATATGAAAATTTAAAAGAATATATATCTTCTTTATTTCTCTGATACCCGGACGGAGCCTGTTCTTCTTTTACATAGTAAGAATTTCCAATCGGAAGATCCGCTGTAAATATCGCTGTCCCATCCTCACCTGTGACTGCCTTTTCAATCAGAGAACCTTTCTTCACAACCACAATGCCGTCTGCGTTTACAATATCATTTCCGGCATACAAACCGAAAATACCGCCATCCAAAGGTTTTTCTGTATCCTTATCTTTCTTTACCACGGATACTTTTGCTTTCTGTCTGTCATTGATAAAAGTAGTCTCTGAAAATACCGCTTCTGCATTCTGCCCTGCATAAGATAACGTCACTGTCTTTTCTTCTTTTGCGTTATAAAAGTTTTCTGGTGCCTGCATTTCCTTCACAATATAAGTTCCGAGATGGAGATTTTTTAATACTGCCGCACCGTTATCTCCCGTTACCAGATGCTCTTTTACCAGCTCGCCTTTCTTATATACCTGTGCCCCATAAGCGGTCATTATATCCTCTCCTGCATATACAGAATAAACAGCACCTTTTTGTCGGCGTTTCTCATAGCGGAACACAATGCCTTTCTCGCTTAAATCTGCACCCGTCAATACCTGTCCCTCTTTATATACAGTGAGCTCTCCAAGCTGTTCTTTATCCGGAACAGTTACAGAAGTAGACTGATTTGCTACAAGTTTCACATTATATGCGGATGTATTGATACGATACCCGGTTGGTGCCGTAATCTCTTTTAAATATACCGTATCTTGTGTTTTCACAATTTCCACAGAGGCCGTACCGTTCTTATCTGTCTTTGGCATCTCCTTGATAAGCTGTGTACAGTTTTTATCTTTATAAATGCCGAACACTGCACCGGACAGTTTCGCATCCTCTTTTTCAGAATCTACTTTTACAACCTGAACTTTTGCAAGTTCCAGCCATGTAACCTGAAAAGAAGCCGTAGTTTCTTCCTCTATTCCCTCTCCAAAAACCAGTGCCAGATTTTGCGTATCGGAACCTGTGGTAATTTTATAAGCAGAATAATCCTTTGTTATGCTTCCTTTCATCTTTGCAGACCAGTTTTGTCCCACATCTTCCGTCTGGGTCAACGGCGCTGAAAGAAAAAACGTTGTACCTCCTTTTACTACAACATCTGCCCCTGCATTGCTGATTTTTCCTGTGGATACGTTATGAAACTTTACGCCCTTTGGCAGTTTCATGGTAATGGACTGTCTGCTGTCTGCCTGAAACGTTACTTCTTTTGTTCTCTGGATATTTCCATCTACATAAGCAGTTACTTTGTCATCTGAAAATGCCATAGCCGCATCCGGGATTTCCGGCTGGCTGACCGCATAACTATATAATTCTTTTGCCAATGCGATTCCGGTATCATTCGCCCCATAAAAAGCATCTTCACTTCCCTCTGCATAGGATGCCGCAAGATGTGTCACGACAAATCTTTTTCCGGCTGAAAAATCGGGATATTTCTTATCAAAAAAACAATCCTCTCCGCTTGCATTTGTCCCATAATAACACACTTTGGACAATTCTTTGCCGTCTCCCAGTTTTGTAATTTCATATACTCCGCTGCCCGGTCCCGGCTTTGACGGCTGGATGCAGTATGCGGTTGCCGTCACGCTTCCAAACTTTACGGTAAACGGACAAGTCAGGTAGGAACCCAGACCATAGTCTGCATAATAATACCAGCCGCCGGAACTTACCTCTACCTGTGATGAACGCAGCATTTTAGGATTGTATGCAGTAAAAGTAACCGTTTCTCCTTCCTCCAATGCCAAAAGGTCCACATTCCCTGCAATCATATGGTTTTTAAACTGTTCCATAACATCTAAAAGTTTCAGGCCACTTTCCTCATCATAAGTGTCCTGCCCTTTTAATGCTTCTAATGCCTGATTCAGTTCTGTTTCCGAAAGTTTTTTCTTATGCGAGTCCGTCTCGCCTTCCTCTGCATCCTCTCCCCCGGTCTGATCATTTCCGTCAGAATCCTGTGCATTTTTCTCTTTATGGATTTCCGCTGACGGCTCTCTTACCACAATATTTCTTTGCACATGATAAGACGGATGACCACTGACAGGCTCTACAAAATACACTGCATGATACGTATCTGCTTTATTTCCATCAAATGCCTGTCCATTCTGGTTCTTTGCCTCGTGGTACGTGACCTTTACTTTTTCCGGATGAATCTTCATTCCTGAGAAATCACTTTTCACGTCAAAACCCGTTCCTGCTTCTACTTCATAATCTTCCGCCGTTACAATCTCATCTTCAGCAAGGGCACCCTTTACTTTTTCCATGTCAGGATATTCTGCTTCGTAAGCCGCTGGCTCCGCTTCTGCCGCATAAGTGGTAACTGGCTGCATAATAGAAGAAATGATTGTCAATGCCGAGAGAAATCCCGATACGATTCTCTTTGATTTCCCTTTCATTCGCTAAGTACCTCTCTTTCTTTGTTTTTTGCCATTCTAATACTGTCCTGTTTCAAAAATTTTTCCTAAGTTCCCATATCTCTTTACCTCCTTTTTTACTTGTACTGCCCATAACAGTACATGAATACAGGGAACTTCCCTAAGCGGAACTTCCCTGCATGGTATCTACTGTTATACAGCCCGTAACCGGACTGTTTTTTTATTGAGCGTTTTTCCTGTTCTCATCCTGAACCCGTTCCCTGCTCCGGTTTTCTTTCCGCAGCGTTTTCTCCGAAAGGGTGGGCAGAATGCCCACTCCATGCCGGGTATCTATTCAGGCAGGCTATGAAATTATCAAGGTACATATAAAGGGATTTTTGAAATAAGAAAATACCCTCTCACTAATCGCAGGCTGGAGAGGGTAAAAATTGACCGTTTATAGAAATTTTTTGTTATATGGATTTCAAAGAATTGTCAGTGTGTTTTCTATCGCAACAAACACCAGCATTATTAAAGAGAATTGTTAAAACAACACTAGCGTATTTGATACAAAAAACGGGAGAGAACTGCATAAAAAACAATTCTCTCCCGTAATCATTATTCACATTAATTTTTAATTAGCCCAATCAAGATATGTAGAATCAACCAATATACCTCTACTTTCCTTAAATGTGTCTACCAATGTACATTCTTTAGTATTCAGTCTCTTTTTTACATTCATTATATGAATATAACGTATTAAGATAATTATGGTATTTTATAGAATCAGTTTCTATTTCACCAACATCTATTCCATGAAGAATCGTAATATACATTTCAAGCATGGCACAATTACTATATAGTCTATCCGTATCATTATCATACACAACACAAAGAAAAGGTTCTAATGCATATCTGCTATGAAAATACAAATAGAAACTATGGCTTATTTCATTGTCTTTAACTATATAAATATCTGACACATTTAAATTTTTAATTGGTAAAGTTTCCAACGTGGCACGTGTTATAGCGTCCATCTTTTGTATGGATACTTTTTGATATAAAACAAATTTTTTCATAAGAATTTCAAGAACATCTCTTGTTTTCTTATACGGTTTTACAATGCTGTTATTATATTCTCGTTTTAAGTCATTTATAAACGATTCTGTCTCTGGATTTATTAAAACTTTTTTACACATCAACCCATCCACCTATTTCATTAAATTTAATCCAATAATCTTCGTTGTAAAAATAGCATCGGAGATTATTTGTTGAAATATATACACTTTCTTCAGTGTCAGGAATCACGCAAGTACCTATTGAACGATATCCTTGTGTTGCAGATAATCCATCAATAAGAAAACCTTTACTATAATATTGTGAATCACCTACAATATATAGGTTATCAGCCCTTAACGCTTGAACCGCATTAGAACCTTGCCAACGAATATAAATCGTATATAAGGTAGGAATTCCACCAGTTCTTCCACTCAGGACACATGTTACCGTTGTAAAGCCACTACGAAGTTGCCCTGAATAGTTACCGTTTTCATCCAAAAACAGACGTCCATCAAATGTCGTAGAAGGTCCATCGAGAGACATTATATCAGCATTCGTATTTGTCTCTATGTCGGAAGCAAATACTGTTTCAAAATTTATCGACAACAACAAACAACAAGCCAAAAATATGCTCATTACTTTTCTAATTTTTTTCATATCCATCTTTATATGGTTTTTATTAAATCTGAACATTATCGCTACCTCCAATCGTAGAATTATCAGTTGTTATTCTTTACATTAAGCATACGTATATTTATCTTTTTCAAAGAAAATAACCTACTGAACAAATTTTAATGTATCAAAGTCAATCTCTGGTACCGTAACTGCTCTTCCTGCACTTTTGGCAGCACTTAAATAGATATAGTCATTCACAATCCATCCCGGACAACCGATTGAGCTGTCAGACACCTGCCACCAAATATAGTTTTCATTCAAAGAATAATTATCATTTAACAAAACCCAATCTTTTCTGGTTTCATACAATAACCCATTAATTACTCCGGAAGTGCTCGGTGTGTTTCTTAAACGAACACCATTTCCTTTTACATATGCGAGATAGTAATATTCTTTTGACTTCATCAGTGTCTTCACATCTGGATTTTCTTCCCAGATTTTTTCAATCTCATTCTGATCTGTGATAATTTCAAGATCGGCAAATACTTCGTTTTGGTCTAAATACTTTTGAATTCTGGGATTCTCTGAAACAATTTCATTAATGGTTTCTTTGTCAGTCACAACTTCTAAATTTGCAAAGGGCTCTTTAACTTTCTCTGCCGCAAATGCAGTCACAGAACTGGTTACTACAACACAACAACAAATGAATAAACCACATAAACGCTTAATTTTTCTCATATTTCTTTCTCCTAATGTGGTGCATGTGAATATGCAAACTGCCAATCAGAAAGACTCTTTAGAGCAGCGCCACAGCATTTGCACATAATAACTCTTTTGGTATAGACCCAGCATTCAGTAGGACTTACTTTCGCATGACCATAAAGAGTTGTCTTAACCTGATTGCATGGAATATGCGTACAGGAAGCTCTTAAATTTTTATCTGAGACAATGTTTACCTCTTTATCAACATCCAACTGTTCCATAAAAGAATCTGCTATTTCCTCTGATACGCTAACTTCCTCGCCATTTTCATTAAAAAATGAAACTTCAACCTTTTCCGGCTCCTGTTCTGCTGCTGAAACACTAATCGTCGGCACCAAAATCAGTCCACATACTAATAATATGCTCCATATTTTTTTGATTGTTTTCATATTCTTCCTCCGTTTTATTATTTTTTTAACATTTCAACACTACACTGTCCATCTCTCCTTTCCAATATCAATGTAATTCTTTCGACCATTTTTCCGTCATAATTACATACTTCAATATTTAGTGTTGAACTGTCAGTTTCTGGTATTTTAATAACATTCCCGTCCTGATCTCTGAAATTTATACTATTCATTCCATCTGGCATCCAAAAAATCTTATTTCCATTTCTGAAAATATTATCAGCATTCAAGTTTTGTTCATTTTCTATCGTATAATATCTGCTTCCTTCTTCCACACTCATTTCCAGAACATACCCATATCCCAATGGAGTTCTTTGTTTTTCCAAGTTTACTCTCTCATTTAGTCTTAATTGCACCATTTTATCCCCAGTTGCCGCATAAACTACTAAATCAGGAGATTGCAGGTAATAATTTACAGAAAACATTATCATCATAGCTAATGCAACTACTGCTACACGATAATATCCTCTCATAAGAACTTTTTTTCTTCTTTGGGATTCAATTCTCTTTTTGTATGCTATAAAGAGTTTTCTCTCATTCTGCTCTGTCAGCACAATATCATCTGCTAATTTTGACATATCCTCTAATTTTTTTTCCAATTTTATCTGCCCTCACTTTCATATTTTTCTTTTAATCTTTTTCTTGCCCGTTCTAGTTTTTTCTTCACTGCACTCTCTGAAACCTTCAACATATCAGCAATCTCCTTGCAAGAATAGCCTTCTATATAATAAAGAATTAGTACTTCTTTATCCTTTGCATTTAATGTCATCAATGTATCCATAATTCCTGTTTCTTCAGGTTTATGGTAATGTAGTGCAAGAGTTTCGTAATCTACCGTTGGATGCATCCTTCTGAAACGGAGTATGTTTTTACAAATATTAATATTAACTCTTGTCAGCCATGCTCTTTCATGGCTTTCGTCATTAAAGTCCTTTTTTGTATTTAAATATTTCAAAAATGATTCCTGCACTGCATCATAAGCATCCTCTTCGCTACACAGCATAATAATTGATATTTTATACAACAGTTTACAATATTTATTAAAAATCTGATCAGCATTTCTTTTCATCTTTTTTTCTCCTCATATATATCACACATATAATACATAATTGGTGACACCTAAACCAAAAAAGCCAAAAAATATTTAACCACCTGCTACTCACCAAAGATTTTTCTATTCTTCTGCTTGTATTCTATATCATAATTATAGAAGCTAACTTCGGATACATAAACAGCTTTGTAAACTGGCAGCTCTTCCCACCAATTTACAAAGCTGTTTTCATTTCATATACGTTGTCTTATACTGATACTATAACTTTAAATTTATATGATTTTAGAACAATTTTCCACTATTTTAATTGAAATAAATACATCCTCCCTCAATTCCAAGTTCTTTCATTATATTTTTAAGTGTTTTCAAAATTCGTTTTTTTCTGTTCTGTATTGTTTTACGGCTACATCCACAAATTTGTGCCGCTTCTTTCACTGTAACCTCTTCAAAAAATAACAGATAAATCAGATATGCCTCCTGTTCCGGTAACTGTCCTAAACTCTCCTTCAATTTTTTCAGGCATTCACTGCGTACTGCCATCTCCTCCGGCTGTCCTTCCTGCGATATAGAAGTTTTTGCAAAACTGCCTTCCTGCACCACATCAAGACTGCAAACACCGTATTTCTGTTTCTGTTCCTGCTGGTATTTTTCCCTTCTCCGGGACTGATACCATTCCAGATAAACCTCCCTGGTTACTTCCACAAGTGTTCCGTTTTCTGTCCGCAAAATATAATTTTTTCGTTCTTTCGGCTTCTTTCCACGCATATCTTCTTTCCTCCCACTATCTTATCTCTTTTCGATTACAGCCACCTGACCGTACATCTGCATAATATCTCCGCATCCTGTTCATCGCCCTTGACAGGGTTCTGGACACCGCAGACGGAGAAATTCCCAATTCTTTTGACAGTTCATTCTGTGTTTTTTGATGAAAGAAACATCCGTAAAATACCCTTTTCTGCAGTTCCGTCAAAACCTCAAATATTTCATTTACAGACTCTCTGCCAACCAGCATCTCCAATGGAGACTTTTCTTCTGTCTGAAGCATTCCCCATTCTTCCGAAACATCACTGTATGAGATTGTCCAGCCCTGTTCTTTCGATTCCTGATTACGACTCAAACGGTCTTCTCCTTCCAATACCAGACGGATATACCACTCCCTTTGATTAAAAAACTCTTCCGAAATACAGTCCGCCTGTTCCGCATTGTATTGATATTCCCCACAAAAACAAATCGGAAATACCGTAGTGAACCGACTGACCTGATACAACGCATAGCCATTTTGAAATGCCAAGATTTCTGTCTCACAACCCATGCTCTTTTTGGCAATGACCGTTCCATATTCTTTTAATTTTTTTGCAGTAGGAATTTTCATGCCCGGATATGGGACATCTACGATCTGTTTTAATTCCTGTAATGTCAGCATAACTACCACCTCTTCCGGGTGGCAGAAAATAAAAACATCACAGACGAAAAAGCAGTAAAAGACAGCTCCCGGCACACCCGTTTTTTTAACGGGAGCCTGAAACTCCTTTTACTACCACATAAATTTCTTATGCTTTATTTTGTTCTGATAATTCCGGCTGTGAAGCAGCCACTTCATTATCCCTGCTATCTTCCTTTTTCTCCGAAAAAACAGAGAAATCGCCCATTGCATCATATGGGCATCTTTGTCTGTATGCAAGGCACTCTTCCCTTGTCATATCCTGCCTCCTTTCTGCCCGCATCTGTTCTCTTTCCTGACTTAAAGTTTAACAACATTGGCTTTCCATTACCTCAACAGATATGGGGATATTTCTAAATATTCCCACCATATCTGTTGAATTTCTACAATTCCGTACCAAATCCCTCAATCAACACTTCCATTGTCTTTTCCAAAATTTTCTGTTCTTTCCGTTTCAGTTTTTTCGCACGACAAATCAAATCATACAGACGATGGTTTTCTTCTTCCTTACATTCCCCCAATAGTGTTCCTGCATCGGTTTTCAGAATCACCGCCAGCTTCCTGAATATCTCAATAGACATTGCTGTCTGTCCTCCCTCAATCCTGCTGATCGTGTTGGGGCTGATACCTGCTTTTTCTGCTAATACTTCCTGTGATAAGTGAATTTCCTGCCGCCTTTTGCGAATACGGTTTCCTAAGTCAATCAAATCCTGCGATTCCGCACGATTACCCAACACGCTTCCTCCTTTACTTTGCGACACCGTGTCGCAAGGTTTTTCTTAAAAAGGGCAAAAAAGCAGCCAATATTTTTTACGCATTGGCTGCTCTTCACACTCTATATTCTATTTTTCATACTTTGTTTTTACTCTTTGAAATCATGTCCTGAATACTTTTTTTACTATCCACAAACCACCATATCCAATGCTCTTTAACAGATATTTTCCTGCCATAAGCAAACGCCATGTCAAAACCATGCTGCCTATCAATCCTCCTACCAGCAGATTAAAAGCAAACATTCCAACAGTACCTCCTATATCAAATCCTTTTGGAATCATCCAAAAATACATTTTTTGTACGCCAAATGGAATCCCTGAAACTATTCACAATTTCCGGTAATCACACACACCGTTTTCCACACAAAACGGATAAACAATCAGCATTACCACAGCTATCCCTAAAAGCGGAACTGCCACATTCTCCAAAAATTCTTTTCTTCTCATCCGTTTTATCCTCCTCCATACATATCGTGATTCACTTCTGCTCTGTAATAATTTTCTATGGTCATGGTTGAATTGTAGAGTGTTGTCAGAAGATACGCCCGGATATTTCCTACCTTGCTGGTATTCTTCTCAAGGCAGCCAACGACATATTCAATATGCCCATGTTCCACCTTCATAAAGCGGTTCTTCACAATCACCACAGGCTTGTCCACTCCGCCAATACGAACAGTGCTGTTATCCGGCATGACCATAACCTCTACCATCAGTTCCACAAGTTCATCCACTTCCTCCTGTTGTCGATACCTGCTGTCCTCAAAACACTCATACGAAATATTTTCCCTGATAATTTTCCGATAGGCTTCCATCTCTTCCACCATATCAATCATTCCTGCTGTTTTCCTCACTGATAGATGAGAAGGATTTGATAAGATATTATCTGTCTCGTTAAAATCAGTTTCACTACTCTCAGTATCGTTATACTCATTTTCACTAAAATCAGTATTGTTAATATCAGTATTATTAGATTGTGATTTCGGATATTCTGGTTTTGTGATTTCCACTATTCTTGAATGATGATTTTCACCATTTTGGAATTGTGATTCTGAAAATTCTTGATTTGTGGTTTTCATCATTCCTGAATTGTGATTTTCACCATTCTGTAATTGTGATTCCACACAATCCTGAATTGTGGATTTCACTACTCCTGAATGATGATTTTCACCATTCAGAAAAGTGCCTGGTTTTTCCCCATTTTCAGCTTCCGATTGCAAATTTGCACATTCTTCATGGTTTCTCTGCTCAGATTGCAGATCTGCACATTTTCTATGATTTTTCTGCTCTGATTGCAAATCTGCACAGCTATCCATCGGCTTTTGGTCTGGCACTTCTCTGAGCATAAAATTTTTCACATAAATAACATTAGGCTTTCCCAGTCCCAAACGTTTCTTTTCAATCAGTCCAATCCCATTATTACTGTCCAGCTCTTTTACCAGCTTCACTGCCTTTTGGGTTCCACAGTTCATCAGCTCTGCAATTTCTTCCACCGTGAAAATAATATATACTCTGTCCTCTGAATCCAGCCAGCGGTTCTTAATACTCAGGCTCATACGGTCCAGCATCAGGCCGTATAATACCTTTGCTTCACAAGAAAGAGCTTTAAAGCATGATTCTGTAAACAGCACTTTCGGGACACGATAAAAGCTGTATTGTTCCGCTTCCATTCCCGTAAAATAATCAAACTGTATCTTCTGCATCTGCTACTCCTTCTCTGTTTTCTTTCCACTTATCCAAAAGCATAAAAATAACTTCTTCTATCTGTTCTTTAGAATATGTCTCTGGAAAATAATTGCCGATTTTTTTTGCCGGAATTGTTACATTGATTTTACTGTTTTCTTTTTTCAATAAAACGGCATAGATATAACCCTGAGTTAATTTTCCATTTGCACTGCATTCCTTTAATTGTTCTGCCTGTTGTTTTGTCGGAAAGATATTACTGTTGACAATTCCTTCCAGAAGCCATTCCTGTTCCTGTGGTTTCAGATAAGACAATTTTTCACCCACAATCATAGGGATTTTATTATCGTCCACATATTCCAATAATCCATCTGATAATGAAGCCAGACGAATATATCTCTGCACGGTTCTTCCACTGTCCCCGGCTGTTTCACCAACCATATCTGCCGTATATTTTTCACCTTTACTTCCTTGGTGTTTCATAGCGTCATATTTCATCTTATAGGCATGAGCCTTTTCACTTGGCAGAATATTTTCACGCTGAATGTTGGAATCGACCATAATTATGACAGCTTCATCATCTGTATAGTTTCGGACAAGGACCGGCATAGTTGTTTTGCCACACAGTTCACAGCCTCTTTTTCTCCTGTGACCTGAAATCAGTTCATATCCACCTTCTGATCGGGGTCTTACCAGAGCAGGATTTAAAACACCGTAGTTTTTAATACTCTCTACTGTCTCATCCATTTTTTCATCATCGCTCACACGAAATGGATGATTTTTAAAAGGATAGAGCTTTTTCAGTTCTATTTCCACAATCTGGTTCATACTCTTTTCCGGTGATTCTTCTAATCCCAGTAACTCATCATAAGAGGTAAGCTGAATCTCTTTTTTCGGTCTACGCATGTTTCAACACCTCCTGAACCAGTTCTCTGTAACTGTCTGCCCCTTTGCTTTTTCCATCATAAGCAAATATACTTACACCTTCAGATGCTGTTTCTGCAAGACTTTCCGTTCTCGGAATCGTCTGCTCAAAAATCTTAATGTCATTTCCATATGTAGTTTTAATTGCCTGTTTGTTTCTCTTTGCATTATTGTAACGGCAATTATCCATTGTGAACAAAATACCTTCTATCTGCAATTCCGGATTAAACCTCTGATGGATTCCTTTTACCACTTTCAGTAATTCCATAAGTCCATCTGCCGCATAATATTGTGGCTGTACCGGAATCAATACACTGTCCGCTGCACTCAACGCATTGATTGTCAGCATTCCCAATGATGGCATACAGTCAATCAGAATATAATCATATTCATCTTTCAATAGTTCCAGATACTCTTTCAGTACTTTTTCCCTATCCTCAACAGTAAATAAGGACATATCCATTCCGGCAAGCAATTTATTGGACGGAATCAGATCCATCCCTTCTTCATGGTGCAAGACTGCTTCCTTTGGATCAAACTCCAGTCCCATGATGATATTTTCCATCATACTCTTTAAAGTCACTTTGAGATTTTTGGGAAATCCCAGTCCCATTGTCAGATGTCCCTGCGGATCTGCATCTACCAGCACTACTTTTTTCCCATTCTTTGTCAGTCCGGCTCCCAGATTGATGGTTGTCGTTGTTTTGGCTACTCCGCCTTTCTGATTTGCAATAGCAATTACTTTACACATATACTTTCCTCCGATTTACTGTTTTTCTTCTACTTCTACATAAACACGAAAATATTTACTTGTTCCTTTATTTGCGTAAGCATCAGATACTTCCAGGACATCCAATTCCTTATGCTTTTCCAAAATACGGCGAAACCATTGAATGTCCTTTAAAGTACCCTGTAATCTAATTTTCAGCATACATATCCTCCCAGTCTTTGTAAAAACAATACTCTGGATAACGGATTTTAATGGCTTCCCAAAAATACCGGGCATATCCGCAGCAAAACAGATCTTCTACGGTATAATACTGACACTCTTTTAACTGATCTTCCTCTGCTTCATAATCTCCGACACTTGGTGTTCCATTACAGTAAAGGTTAAATGCCATACGGACAATCCGTAAACTTCCACTAGTCTGCCATCCTTCCAGCAGGCATTCCGTTTTTACACATCCAGTTTTAAAATTATAGATTTTATTCACATTATTTCTTGTGTCTCTGTCGATACCCAGGCAATAAACCAAAGCCCGATGGTAGACATCCTGATATCTGCATTTTTTCAGATATTCCTCATAAAATTTTTCGTGTTCCCTGCTCTTGAAAGTAATTGTGCGAGAATTGCTATTCTCTGCTCTTAACGCTGTGTTTGTCATTTTCATTTTCCTCCTGAATTTTTAATATTTAGGTATAAAAAGACACTCCATTTCTGGAATGCCCCATAAAAAATAGGGACACCCGCTTTTAACAAGTATCCCTATAATCTATCAAATATCTGATAGTCCACTATTCACTTTCATATTCAGGATTTTTTGTGTTCCCCGTACCGAGGTCTAAGGCAACAACTACGGTTACTCTCTGCACAAGTATCTTTTCCTTGTGATTTTCACCGATTTTGTTGAAACTGAAAAACTCTACAAAGTGCCTAAATTCAAGGATTTTTAGATATCTTTCCTTTGGAGTAATGTCACGCACTCTACATGTGTTGTATGCGCAAACTGATCCACCGCCCGGACACGTTTCACCTCATATCCGCCTTCCGCCAGCACCTTAAGATCTCTCGCCAGTGTCGCAGAATCACAGCTCACATAAACAATGCGTTCCGGCTTCATCAGAAGCATCGTTTCTAAACACTTTTCATCGCAGCCTTTTCTCGGAGGATCAACCACGATCACATCCGGGTGCAGCATATCTGTCTTTTCATTTTTATGCTCCGCATAAAATTCCGGCAATACTTCCTCTGCTTTTCCAACAAAA
>OHDG01000745.1_pt1 | contig 18011 bp, 15 predicted proteins | sample 1566961 | NCBI WGS metagenome assembly OHDG01 (sample SAMEA3879539, study PRJEB24766) | human gut metagenome | biome: human-associated habitat; feature: feces | place: USA | collected 1985/1987
GACAGCAGCACGTGGACGTTGCGCGTCTACCCGGGTTCGTACAAGGTGTCGATCGGCAAGTCGGGGTATGTCACCAGCGGCATCACCATGGTGCGCACGAACGCGGACTCCGATGCCGCCGATCTCAAGATCATGCCTACGGCCAAGCTTAAGGAGGACTTGAGCAAGGCCGTGAACGCCAAGCTGGACGAATGCGCGAAGTCCACCGACTACGCGCCGGAAGGCTGCCCGTTCGGCTTCGACCTGTACGACGAGGACTACTACCGCAACTTCGCATGGTCCATCAGCGTCTATCCGAAGCTGTCCGACATCGATCTCGATTACGGCACGTTCTCCACCCGGCAGGGCAAGGCGAAGTGCACGTATGAAGAGAAGAATTTCGACGATTCGTGGGAGTCTCAGGACGACAGCACCCACTTCACCGTCAACGGCAGCTTCAGCATCAGGGATGGCAAGCTCAGCGTCACGATTGACGATGAGGACTGATGCCGGCTAAAGAGCGGATATAGGAAAATCCCCCGCACCAATCGGTACGGGGGATTTTCGATGCTTAAGCTCAGACGTGTTTCAGCCTGAAGTCATTCACCGACGGTCCGTAAGGACGTCGAGCGGTGAATGGGGCGAAATCACTCAGCGACGACCTTCACGAAGAAGTTGGCGGTGATTTCCGGGTGCAGGGCGACGGTTGCCGGGAAGTCACCGGTGGTCTTGATCGGCTCAACGGTGATGTTCTTCGGGTTGACCTCAACCTTGGAGGAGAGCGCGATGGCGATCTTCTCTGCGGAGATGCCGCCGAACAGCTTGCCGGACTCGGACACCTTGGCGGCGATCTCGACGGTAGTGCCCTCGATGGCGGCCTTAGCGGCGACGGCGTCCTCGCGGGTAGCGACGGCCTTGGCCAGACGAGCGCGCTTCATGGCCTCGATCTGGGCGGCGGCACCCTTGGACCAAGCGAAAGCCAGGCCCTGCGGGAACAGGTAGTTGCGGGCGTAGCCGTCGGAGACCTCATGGATCTCGTCCTTTTTGCCAATGCCCTTGATATCCTGCTTGAGAATCACTTTCATGTTTATCCCTCACTTTTCACCGGAACCCCGGTGCCGTTCTTGTGTTTATAGTATAGCGCATTTGTCGGCTTTGAGCAAGAGGGGCAGCCAACCATTTAAAATGGTCTCCGCTTCGCTCTGACCATATTCATCGGAAGTTTATGATTTATTTCGTGTTTGTCGCAGCCTGCGGGCTGCTCCAAACACCCTTTCACGCAAGGAGCTGCTGCCGTTGATAACTTCTCCCTGCAAAAAGTTGTGCAGAACGTTTTCTCTCCGGCCCCTCTTGTGAAAAATGCACTTCCGGAACGCCCGCAGGCGTTCCGGAAGTGCAAAAATCCAATTTATTTCCGCTATTTCTGGCCAGAGCACACGCGGCGGCCATTCTAAACGGTCAGGCTTTTACGCCAGTTCCTTCTGCACCACATCGAGTGCCGCCTCGATGACCTTGTCCATGTCGTAGTACTTGTATTCGCCCAGGCGGCCGCCGAAGATCACACCCGGCTCGGCGTCGGCCAGCTGCTTGTATTCGGCGTACAGAGCACCGTTCTTGGCGTCGTTGACCGGGTAGTACGGCTCGTCGCCCTTGTTCCACTCGGCGCTGTATTCACGGCTGATGACCGTTTTGGGCTGGGTGCCGAACTCAAAGTGCTTGTGCTCGATGATGCGGGTGTAGGGAGTTTCCGCATCGGTATAGTTGACCACCGCGTTGCCCTGATAGTTGTCGGTGTCCAGCACCTCGGTCTCAAAGCGGACGCTGCGGTACTGCAGAGCACCCAGCCTGTAGCCAAAGTAGGCATCCACCGGGCCGGTGTAAACCACCTTCTCGGCCAGAGCGTTCAGATTTTCGCGGTCGGCCAGATAGTCCACATTCAGCCGCACCTCGGTGCCGTCCAGCATCTTTTCCACCATGGCGGTGTAGCCGCCATTGGGAATGCCCTGATACAGTGCGTTGAAATAGTTGTCGTCGTAGGTGAAGCGCACCGGCAGACGCTTGATAATGAAGGCCGGCAGTTCGGTGCAGGGGCGGCCCCACTGCTTGCCAGTATAGCCCTTGATAAGCTTTTCGTAGATATCGGTGCCCACAAGGCTGATGGCCTGCTCTTCCAGATTCTGCGGGTCGGTGATGCCTGCTTCTTTCTTCTGCTCCTCGATCTTGGCCTTGGCTTCGGCAGGGGTAACAACTCCCCACATCTTATTAAAGGTGTTCATATTGAAGGGCAGGTTGTAGATCTCGCCGTGGTAGTTTGCCACCGGGCTGTTGGTGTAGCGGTTGAACTCTGCAAACTGGTTCACATACTGCCACACAGCCTTGTTGTTGGTATGGAAGATATGTGCACCGTAGCGGTGGACGTTGATTCCCTCCACCGGCTCCGTGTAGATATTGCCTGCAATGTGGCTGCGCTTATCGATCACAAGGCACTTCTTGCCTGCCTTTTTTGCTTCCTGTGCAAAGACCGCGCCGTAAAGGCCGGCACCAACGATCAGGTAATCGTACTGTTTCATGGGTGTGATCCTCTCTGTTCCGTTTATTTTCCTTCTACATCGCCCTTTTTCTGCGATGCATAGTATTTGTCGATGGCACCTTCGATGCGGGCACGGGCTGCTTCCGGCGTGATATGCTTGAGCTGTGCTGCTGCCATGGTCTGGTGGCCGCCGCCGCCCAAAGATTCCATGATCACCTGCACGTTCACGGCACCCAGACTGCGGGCCGAGATGTTCACGCCTGTGCCCACCTGCACTGCCACAAAGCTGGCATCCACGCCCTGAATGGTCAGCAGATCGTTTGCCGCCTGTGCAATGGCCACGCGGGCTTCCGGTGCTACCTCGCCGCTGACGGAGATCGCGCAATTTTTGTACATGCGTGCTTTTTCCACCAGATCTGCCTTGGCATTGTACTCCACCATGGTCACATCGAACAGCTGGCGCACCCGCTCCGTCTCCGCGCCATAGCGGCGCAGCGCAGCGGCAGCTTCAAAGGTACGCACACCGGTGTGCAGGGTAAAATCGCGGGTATCCAGCATGATGCCGGACAAAAGGCCCTCGGCCTCCACACGGTTGGGCTTGTCGTCGCGCTCGCCCACGTACTGCAAAAGCTCCGTGACCAGCTCACTGGCCGAGGAAGAATACGGCTCATGACAGACCAGCGCCGGGTTCTCGATATAGCCCACGCCCTTGCGGTGGTGGTCGATTACGGCTACCTTGCCGCATTTTTCCAGAATATCCTTGCTTTCCACAAGGCCCACCTGATATGTATCCACCACGATGCACAAGGTGCGCTTGGAGATGATGGGCAGTGCGTCCTTCGGGTCGATAAAGTCGTCCTTCTGGCCTGCACGGCACAATGCATCGATCAGGCTGCCCGCAAGGGTAGCGTCACGCCGCACCGCGATCACCGCCGGGACATCGCATATTTTGCAGATGCGCAGCACGCCCTCGGCAGAGCCGATGGCATCCAGGTCGCTCATGCGGTGGCCCATGATGACCACATGGTCGGCTTCCTTGATCAGCTTCACCAGCTGATCGGCCACGATGCGGCTGCGCACCTTGCTGCGCTTTTCCACACCGTGGCTCACGCCGCCGTAGAACGTAAAGCCGTCCGGTGTCATTTCAGCGGCCTGATCGCCGCCGCGGCCCTGCGCCATATCCAGCGCCTGCACGGCCATATCCTGGGCTTCCCGCAGGGTCTTGGCCCCGCGGCCAATGCCGATGGACAGCGAAAGGTTCACGCTGGGATCCAGCGCACGGATCTTGTCCAGCACATCGTAGCCCCGGTTGGCGAACTGCTCCATCTGGCGCTCTTCCACCACAGCGATATAGCGGCCGCTGGCCACACGGCGCAAAAAGCCGCTGCCCCGGCCGATCATATCCTCCAGCGTGCGGTTGATGCCTTCCAGCAGGCGGGCACGCTCGCTGTCCAGCATGTCACCGAACACATCGTCGTAGCCGTCCACCAGAAACACCAGATAGCCCGGACGGCTGGCTTTGTATTCCGCCTCCACCTTGCGCAGGGCGGTCTCCTCGTTCAGCACCAGAAGGGTCATGCTCTCCGCATCGCCGGGCACCGTGGAGCTGTGTACGCTCCACATGCCGTCCGCGAGGGTCAGCAGCTGGCCCTCCTGCTTGCGGCACTGCTGCAGATCAAGGCCGGGCAGCACCTTCTGCACGCGGTTCACCAGCGCATCCTGTCCGTTCAACAGGCGGGTGCGGAACTGTGCATTGTACCACAACACCGTCTCACCGGAAAGCAGCGCGGCCGGCTGAGAGAGCGGCTCCAGACTGAACTGCAGCTTGGAGCCTTCAAAGCTGCCGCCGCACATCCACCGGGCCACCCACTTGCGCAGCTGGCAGCGGAACAGCACCACCACAACGCCCCACAGCACCACCAGTGCCAGCAGCGCCAGCCATGCCGTGGGCCGCTGGATCAGCAGCACCAGCACCAGCAGGCCGCACAGCACGGCCAGACTGGCGGTGAGCATCTCCAATGTCCATCTTGGTTTTTGTTTCATCAAATCTCCTGCCTTCCGCCGCATTGTTTGCGGCAGCGTGCCCGGATCAGACCTCCATCAGGATGGGAAGGATCATCGGGCTGCGCTTGGTGCGCCGATAGATATAGCTGCTCAGTGCCTCGCGCACGCGGGTCTTGACGCTGTTCCAGTCGCGCACATGTTCATCCACGCAGCGGTCCAGCGCATTTTCCACGATGCTCTGTGCACCGTCCATCAGGCTCTCGTTCTCGCGCACATACACAAAGCCGCGGCTCACAAGGTCCGGGCCGGCCAGCACCTTGCCGGTCTTGCTGTCCACGGTGGCCACAATGATGACCAGACCGTCCTCGGACAGGTGCTTGCGGTCGCGCAGGACCACATTGCCCACGTCGCCCACGCCAAGGCCGTCCACCATCACTGCGCCGGCGGTGACAGGCTCACCCAGCTTTATCTCGTCCTGGCTGAGAATGACGTTGGAGCCGTTCTCCGCGATCAGAATGTTGCTGGTGGGGATGCCGAGGCTGGCAGCGGTGAGGGCATGCTTTTTGAGCTGCTTGTACTCGCCGTGCACCGGCAGGAAATACTTGGGCTTCGTCAGGGTGAGCATGAGCTTCTGTTCTTCCTGACAGGCGTGGCCGGAAACATGCACATCGTACATGCTCTCGTAAATGACCTCTGCACCCAGCAACAGCAGACCATTGACGATCTTGGTCACGCTCTTCTCGTTGCCGGGAATGGGATTTGCCGAAATGATAATGAAGTCGCCGGGGCCCACGCGCACCTGACGGTGGCTGCAGGATGCCATACGGGAAAGGGCGCTCAAGGGTTCGCCCTGGCTGCCGGTGGTAATGAGCACTACCTGCTCCGGAGGATACTGGTTCAGCTCATCCACGCTGATGAGGGTGCCCTCCGGGATGTGCATATAGCCCAGTTCCTGCGCCATGGCGGTGTTGTTCACCATGCTGCGGCCACTGAAGGCCACCTTGCGGCCATCCTCCACGGCCAGATCGATAATCTGCTGCACGCGGTAGATGTTGGAAGCAAAGGTGGCAATGATGATCCGCTTGTTGCGGGCACGGGCGAACAGATTGCGCACGCCTGCAGCCACCTTCTGCTCGGTGGCGGTAAAGCCCGGACGCTCGGAGTTGGTGGAATCGCTCAGCAGGGCCAGCACGCCGCGCTGACCGTACTCGGCCAATGTGGACAGGTCGGTGACGCCGCAGGCCAGCGGAGTGTAATCGATCTTGAAGTCGCCGGTCTGGATGATGGTGCCAGCCGGGCTGTCGATGGCAAAGGCCACCGCATCCGGGATGGAGTGGTTCACATGGATGGGCTCAATGGTAAAGCAGCCCAGCTTGATCTTCTGTCTGGGGGTGATCTCCACGAACTTGGTCCTGCCTGCCAGACCGAACTCCTCCAGCTTGTTGCGGATCAGGCCGCAGGTCAGGCGGGTGCCATAGATGGGCAGGTCAAGTTTCTGCAGCAGATACGGGATGCTGCCGATGTGGTCTTCGTGGCCGTGGGTGATGAGCAGGCCCTTGATCTTATCCTTGTTCTGCACCACAAAGGTGAAGTCCGGGATGACCATGTCCACGCCGTACATGTCGCTGTCCGGGAACACAAGGCCGCAGTCCACGATGATCATGTCGCCGTTGCACTCGTACACGGTCATGTTCTTGCCCACTTCGCCCAGACCGCCCAGCGGGTAGATGTGGATGGGCACAGCGGCCTCTCTGGGCTGCTGCGGGCGGCGGGGCCGACGGTTATAATAAGGGCGGCGGGTGGTGCGGGGGCGCTTTTCGCCCGTCTGCGCGGCGGGTGCGCCGGTGCTCTGAGCAGCAGCTGCTGCCTTGCTGCGTGCGGAATTATTGGTATTTTCTTTCGACTGTGCCATTCTGACCTCCAAAATAATTACAGCGCAGGCCGTCCCCGCTTGTGGAAACAGCCGCGCTGTGCATGGGAAGCACCTTGAAAAATCGCATCGGCTTCCGTTGGATGCACCGTATAGAATTTATTTCTCAGCGTGTTTTTTGCAAACCGCTGCCTGTTCCGTAAGAGGTTTTGTGCCAGATAGGTCCATCTGCTCGATGCGACCGTGGCTTTTCTGTTGGAACGCCCGGGCACACGCCTGCGGTGCGCCCCTATACGCATTTTGTTAGGATAAGTATAGTATTTCCCGGCGTTTTTGTCAATTCCAAGGTTTGGCAGCTCCGGCACGGAATATACATTCGCACTTGACAGAAGCCGGAAAATAGCGCTAAATAGAAGCAACTCATTTTAGAAGGAGAACCGCATGAAGCAGGTCGAAGTGTACACCGACGGCGCATGCAGCGGCAATCCCGGCCCGGGCGGCTGGGGTGCCGTGCTGCGCTACCATTTTAACGGCAAAGTTTACGAAAAAGAGCTGAGCGGCGGCGACGACAGCACCACCAACAACCGCATGGAGCTGACAGCCTTTATCGAAGCACTGCGCCAGCTCAAGGAGCCGTGCGAGGTACGGCTGTGCTCCGACAGCCAGTATGTCATCAACGGGCTTCAGAAGGGCTGGGCCAAAAACTGGCAGCGCCGGGGCTGGAAAAAAGCAGATGGCTCCCCTGCCCTGAACCCGGACCTCTGGGCACAGGCACTGGAGCAGGAAGCCCGGCACAAGATCACCTATGTCTGGGTCAAGGGCCACGCAGGCCACCCGGAGAACGAACGCTGCGACCAGCTGGCCGTGGCCCAAAGCAAAGCACATGGCGGGAGGCAGGGAACATGAGCGACACATTTTTGCCCGGCAGTGGGTTCGACACCTACGAGAGTCAGGATAAGGTTCTGGTGCAGATGGACGGCAGCAGAGAATGCGCCGTAGCTGTGCGCATTTTACAGCAGCAGGGCTTTGCCGTGGCGGGCGCTGCCGTGCGGCTGGCAGCAGAACAGACCGCCGATGCGGAAAGCGCCAAAAAGGCAGCAGAGGCCCTTGGCATCGAGTGCATCGTGCTGAACGCCGAAGCACTGGCCGGGCAGGACGCAGACGTTCTGGGCGAAGGCGGCACGCCGCTGTTTGCCGCCCTGCTGACGGCTGCAGACAAGCTTGGGATGCAATATGTGGCAACCACTCACCGTGCCCGGGTGGAGACCGGTGCAGACGGCGTGCACACCGTCTGCCCGCCCGCAGGCACCGGCAGTGATGACAGCACGATTCTTGCAGCTCTGCCGCAGGAAACGCTGGCACGGCTGATCTTGCCGCTGGGCGATTTTGCCCCGGAAGATGTGGCGGAGATGGCCGAGGATTTTAAAGTTTAACCGTACGTTTCAAATGGCCTCCGTTGCACTCTGGCCATATTCAGCGGAAACATTATTTTTATATTAGAATTCCGGAAAATCCGCAGATTTTCCGGAATTCTTTTTTTCACAGGCAAGGCCGCTGCGGCACACGGCATTTGCTGTTTTTGCTTCCTGCGGAAACAGCCGCACGGCGGCAGAAATGCATTCTGCGGTTCGGACCCCATTCCCGTGAAAATGAAAATCGGGAACATCCGCAGATGTTCCCGATTTTCACATTATCAATATAATTTCCGCTGAATATGGCACAGCACACGCGGAGCCATTCCAAATCGTTTTGTCAGTTCTGGGGATGCACGATATCGCGCCAATCCAGATCGCCGCGCTCCAAGCCGTGGATCAGTACCTCGGCAGTGGCAATGTTGGTGGCCATGGGGATGTTGTGCACATCGCACAGGCGCAGCAGTGTCATTTCGTTGGGTTCGCTGGGCTTTGCGTTGATGGGATCACGGAAGAACAGCAACAGGTCGATCTCATTGCAGGCGATGCGGGATGCGATCTGCTGGTCGCCGCCCTGCACACCGGCCAGAAAGCGCTGCACCTGTAAGCCGGTAGCTTCTGCGATCAGTTTACCGGTGGTGCCGGTCGCTACCAGTTTATGCTGGCTCAGGATGCGGCAGTACGCCGTACAAAACTGAACCATCAGCTCCTTTTTGGAGTCATGCGCAATGAGTGCAATCGTCATCCGTTACCCTCTCCTCTTCCTAAACGATTGGAACGCTTTTGTAAAAAAGTCCTTCGCCTGAAATGATATCACAAAATCCAATCTTTTACAACTGGTTTTTATACAGAATATTCAATTTTGTTTTCTTTTCAGGGATGTTTCCATTCAAAATCCCGCTGCAGTGCCCTTTCCCGTGTCGGTTTTGTCTCCCGTTTTCAGTTCTCCGGCGCAATGGCATCGGGGTTCTGCTCGGTGTCTGCGGCGGGCTGCTGCTCGTCCTGCACGGCAGGCTGGGCTTCCCCTTCTGCTGCCGTTTCCGGCGCAGTGGTGTCTGCGGCGGGTGTCATCTGTGCAGGCTGGGCTGCGGCATTGCCAGTGGTCTGGCCTGCAGCGGCCTGTGCTGGGTCAGTGGTCTGCGCCTGATCTTCCTGCTGGGCCTGCTCGGCTTCCTTTTCCGCTTCGGCCTGCTGGGCAAGGCTGCCATCCTTCAGGGCAAAATAGGCATTTGCAATGTCCACCACCAGATCACCGGTACGGGCACCATAGCCTCCGTACTCAATGCTAATGCCAATGGCGATCTGCGGATCATCCGCCGGGAGGTAAGCCACCATCATGGCGTTCAGATAGTGCTTACCGGGCGCATAGGTCTCACTGCGCTGAGGTGTACCGGTCTTGCAGGCGATCGGCACCGGATAGCTGGAAATTTTGCCGCTGATGGTGCTGGGCACCTGCTTCATGCCCTGCCGCACCAGCTCAAAGGTGTTGCCGGTGCCTTCGATCACATCCATGACCTCGGGCTTGGTCTCGCTGAGCACCTCACCGGTGTTGGTGTCCAGAATGGCCTTGACGAAATGGGTGCGGTAACGGGTGCCGTTGTTGGCCAGCGTTGCCGCGTAGGTAGCCAGCTGGATGGGCGAGACCACCGTGTTGCCCTGACCGATGGCGGCCTGCACATCCAGCGATGCCGTATAGTTGGAGTCGCTCTTGGTGGTCAGACGGCCCACGGCCTCGCTCACCTCCACACCGGTGCGCTGGCCAAGACCCAGCTTGTAGGCATAGGCATCGTACACATCGCTGGTCAGGCGGCGGCCAACATCATAGAAGAAGATGTTGCAGCTCCACTTGATGGCCGTTACCACATCGATGTTGCCGCTGTGGCCATGGCGGGTACAGCGGGGGTGGTAATCCTTGAAGTAGTTGTACACGCCGTTGCAGTAAACGGTAGAATACTGGTTGATGAGGCCGCTGTCCAGTGCAGCCACCGCCACGGCGGGCTTGAAGGTAGAACCCGGCGTATACAGGCCCTGCAATGCGCGGTTGAACAGCGGCAGGCTCGGGTCGGAGCTGTACTCGCTATAGTTGGCGGCATACAGGTTCTGGTCATAGCTGGGATAGTTGGAAGCAGCCAGCACACTGCCGTCCTTCACGTCCAGCACCACCACCGCACCGGCGGCAGCTTTCATGGTGCCGGTATTGTACACGCGGTTGATCATATCAATGTTGTCCGCCAGTGCCTTGTCCACGGCACGCTGGAAGTTGCTGTCAATGGTCAGCTGCACGGTATGGCCCGGCTCCGGCACAGTGGTGAGCTTTGTATCCACGATCACGCCGTCCGAATTGCGGGTGATGGTCTCCACGCCGTCCTTGCCGCGCAGCTCGTCCTCATAAACGGATTCCAGACCGGAAATGCCCAGAACATCGTTCATGTTATAGCCTTTTTCCCGCAGCGGATAGGTCACCTGACCGTTGGAATCGGTCACCTTCCACTTTTCCGCCGTGATCTTGCCCACACGGCCCAGCACCGCCGGGATGATATCGCTCTGGTCGTAGCTGCGGGCGCTGGTTTCCACGATCTCCACACCCGGCAGCTGCAGGCTGTGCTCCTTGATGGTGGCCACCGCGAGGGTGCTCACGTTCTCCGCCATGACAAAATTGTTCACATTGGAGAACGCCTGCCGGTCCATCTCGTAGTGGATGCCGGCCAGCACACGCTGCCATTCCGGCGAAAAATCCTGCAGATCGTTCTTTTCCACCAGCATTTCCATTACATCGTTGGCGGTGGCGTACTGCTGCAGACCAAGCGTTTCCTTCATGTCTGCCAGCTGCTTCTGGTCGCTGGTGGACGTGTCATCGTCCGTAAAGGCGTAATTGCCTGCTGCGTCCGCCTGACCGATCAGCAGCGTATCATTCCAGCTCTCGCCATTCGCACGCAGCAGCTCCACGATCTGCTGCAGCATGGTATCCAGATCCCGGTCGCCCATCAGCAGTTTGTTGAGGACCACATTGTAGCTGGTGGTTGTGGTGGCAATGCGCCGCCCGGCGCTGTCCACGATATCGCCGCGGGCCGCCGTGACCGTAAAGTTATAGTCGGTGGTGTTGGTGGCCTTGGCCTTGAAGTCGTCGCCGTTGACCAGCTGCAGAAAGATCAGCCGCATCACGTACAGGCCCATGATAACACATGCCACTGCAATGAGCAGGATCATCCGGCGCGCAACGGTTTTTCGTTCGTTTTGGTTCATCCGCGTTTCCTCCGGCGGTTCAGACTACGCCGTTGTCGATTTTGAATGCGCTGTAAATGTGCCGCACCAGACTGAACAGCATCAGCGACGGCACCAGCGTCATCATGGCCGAAGGCAGCACAAAGGTCAGCCAGCGGCTCAGCGCCCAGCTGTAGCCGGGCATGTAGTAGAAGAACAGCCAGTCCAGCGAGAGCACCACAAGGGCCGTGCCGGTGCTGATGAGCGCAAAGTTCCATGTGCTGCCCTGCAGATACACCTGCACCAGCACCGAAAGCGCAAAGCAGAGCAACAGCAGTTCCAGCGCCAGCATACCCACGGTGCGCCCGGCGGTGTAGTCCCACAAAAGGCCGCTCACGGCACCAAACAGCGCACCTGCAAACTCGCCTTCATACACGGCCACAGCCAGACACAGCGGCAGAATGAACAGCGGCTTTGCCTGCCCCAGCTGGAGCAGGCCTGGGGTCGTCTGCAGTGCCGCGCACACAAACAGTGCCACCGCGTAGCAGACCCATTTCAGGATCTGGCTGCGGCTGCGCATGCGGCGTGATTCCATACAAATGCGCCCCCTTAATAGTCGGTAATAACGAATACGTGCTTGACCGTGCGCGGGTCTGCACCCGGGCGCACCACTGCAATGGAAGATTTGCCGCTGACTTCCGGCTCCACCTTCTGCACGGTTCCCACCAGCAGATCCGGCGGGAACACTCCGCCAAGACCGGTGGTGATCACCTGATCGCCCATCTTCGTCTCAGTGGCGCGTTCCAGATTGGTCAGCACGCACAGGCCGTCACCGGCATAATCGGTGCTGCCATTGATAATGCCGTTTTCCCGCGTGCGGGATACCACGCCCGCAGCGCTGAAGCTGGGGTGCAGAATGGTCATCACCTTGCAGCTGGTGGTGTCGGCTTCCACCACCATGCCGATCAGATAGCCCTTATCGCTGATCACGGCATCGTTCACGGCTGCGCCGTTCACCGTGCCGCAGTCCAGCGTAAAGCCTCCGAACTCATCCAGCGGGTCGCGGCCGATCACAAAGGCAGAAATATAGCTTGCTTCGGTGTTGGAATCCTGAATGCGGGCCAGTGCCTTGTAGGCTTCGTTCTCCGCCTTGATGCGGTCATAGTCCACTATCTGCTGGCGCAGCTCAGCATTCTCCGCTTCCAGCTGTTCGTTCTGTTCCATGACCTCATCGATGCTGGTGTATTTTTCCCACACCGAGCCAATGCCGCCGCTCAGTGCCGATGTGACCTTCTGGAGCGGCATCAGCACCACGCCCAGCAGTTCCTGCGGGGCAGCAGTCAGCCGTCCGTTGGCACCGGCATAGGCCATGATTCCCACCAGAAACACCGCCACGGCTACCAGTATCTTAAATTTCCATGTGTCAAAAAAATCCTTCAAGGGAGTACCCTCCTGTTTCGGGTGGATGCCATGCCATAAGAAAAGCGCGGACAGCCCTGCCATCCGCGCAAGAGACATTGTTTGCAGCGGAAATCAGCGCAGACGCTGCGCAAAAGAGCCTTTTTCCGCAAGTGTGGGCCTTGCCCGTGTTACATGTGGCCGCCGTCGGTGTCCAGCACGTCATGCAGGACATCCACATGATCCAGCACCGCACCGGCACCCTTGGCCACGCAGTCCAGCGGGTCTTCCGCAATGTGTACGTCGATGCCGGTCTCGCTTTGGATCAGCTGATCCAGACCGCGCAGCAGTGCGCCGCCGCCGGTCAGGGTGATGCCGCGGTCGATGATATCCGCACTCAGCTCCGGCGGGGTGCGCTCCAGCGTTTCCTTGATGGCGCTGGTGATCTTGACCAGGCATTCCAGCAGAGCTTCGCGCACATCCTCAGAGTGGACGACGATGTTCTTGGGCAGGCCGTCCACGAGGTTACGGCCCTTGATCTCCATGGTCATTTCGGGGTCCAGCGCATAGGCGGAGCCGATCTCGATCTTGATCTGCTCTGCGGTGCGCTCACCGATCAGCAGGTTGTACTTGCGCTTGATGAAGGCGATGATGGCCTGATCGAACATATCACCTGCCATGCGCACGCTGCGGGAGGCCACGATGCCGCCCAGAGAGATCACAGCGATCTCAGCCGTGCCGCCGCCGATATCCACGATCATGCTGCCGGTAGGCTCGCTGATGGGCAGGCCCGCACCGATGGCTGCTGCCATGGGTTCCTCAATGACGGACACCTGACGGGCACCGGCCTTCAGGGTAGCCTCGCGCACAGCGCGGCGCTCCACCTCGGTAACGCCGGACGGGATGCAGATGACCACGCGGGGGCGGGAGAACATGCTGTTGCCGCATGCCTTCTTGAGGAAATTTTCCAGCATGTTGGTGGTGATGTCAAAGTCAGCGATCACGCCATCCTTCAGCGGACGCACAGCCACGATGCTGCCGGGGGTACGGCCAATGACAGCCTTTGCCTCGGCACCCACACAGCGCACCTCGTCGGTCTTGGTATCCACAGCCACGACCGAAGGCTCCCGCATGATGATGCCCTTGCCCTTCATATATACCAGAGTATTTGCGGTACCCAGATCGATACCTACATCTTTAGAAAACAGGCCCATTGTAAAAATTCTCCTTATGCTTCCCATTTTATCTATAGCGCCAGAACATCCGGCAGCCCTTTTGTGCCGCCTTTGCGCAGAATAACACGGTTCTATTATAGCCGCAAGGCAATGATTTCTCAAGCGTTTGCGCAAGTTTTCTTCGTTTTTTCCAGTTTTCTCACACAAAATGTGCCAGCAGCTGTACGGTGCGGCTCACCGGCAGACCCATGATGGTGTAGTAGTCGCCCTCAATACGGTCCAGCCAGAGGGCCGCCCGTCCCTGAATGGCATAGGCACCGGCTTTATCGTAGGGTTCGGCGGTGGAAGCGTAGAAGTCGATCTCCTCTTCACCCAGCGGGAAGAAGGTAACGCGGCAGCTGTCCACAAAGCTTTCAGTGCGGGTCCCGTCCGAGATGCACACGCCGGTGTGCACCTCGTGGGTAGCACCGGAAAGGGCGCGCAGCATCCGCTTTGCGTCCTCTTCGCTGTGGGGCTTGCCGAACACCTCGCCGTTCACATCCACCACCGTATCACAGCCGATGACCACAGCGCCCGGGTGCTGGGCCGAAACAGTAAGGCACTTGCCTCGGGCCAGCTGTTCCACCAGATGGGCAGGCGTAGCGGCCTGCACCGCACTTTCGTCAAAGTCACTGACGCAGACGGTGAAATTGGTGGTATATAAGGAGAGCAGCTCCCGCCTGCGCGGGCTGCCGGAAGCTAAGATCAGGTTCATGATTCCATCTCACTTTCCGGTAGAGCCAAAGCCGCCCTCGCCGCGCTGGGTATCGCCCAGCTCTTCGGCAGGCACAAAGGCAGCGGTGTACACCGGTGCGATGCACAGCTGGGCCACACGCTCACCGGGCTGAATGGTGTAGGCTTCCCTGCCCAGATTGACCATGGGCACCTTCAGCTCGCCGCGGTAATCGCTGTCCACCACGCCCACGCCGTTGGCCATGCACAGGCCGTGCTTGATGGAAAGGCCGCTGCGTGCGTACACCAGTGCCACGCTGTGGGGGCCGGGCAGCTCGATGGCAAGGCCGGTGGGCACCAGTGCCCGCTCCATGGGGGCAAGGGTGAGCGGCGCGTCCAGTACGGCGCACAGGTCGGCGGCAGCAGAGCCGGGGGTTGCGTAAGAGGGCACCTTGGCACGGGTGTCCAATACCTTATATTTTACTGTGATGGGTTCCATAGTATACCTCGTTTTGATTTTATAGCAGCTCCTTCAGTCTCGCATACGCTCGACAGCTCCCTCAGGGAGGTGGCATTGCGTCAGCAATGACGGAAGGAGTTTCAGTTCGTACCTTTAAAATACAACCCACGGGTAAAATCACCTTCAAAGGGTGCATGGGTGCGGATCATCTCCAGAATTTTGGCCGCTTCCTCCCGGCTTTCCAGCGTGAAGTAAGCCACACCGTAGTCCACCGTCAAAGCGCCCGGCTTATCCCCCATATAAATAGGTACAGGGTTATAGATGGTGCGCACACCAAGGCCGCACCGCACTGGGAACTTCTTGGCCTTGCGGTCGGTCAGAACGCCGGTCTTGTCGCAGTGGGCGCAGTCGTGGATGTTCTGCAGCGGGCAGGCACGGGTGATCATCAGCGGCATATGGCCGTACACCAGCACGCCGGTGGGCACCGGCCTGCCGTTATGGGTGGGCGCAATGGTGCTGATGTCGCTGTCCTTCACCTCGGGCAGGATGAGCATGGAGCCAAGGCCGTTGTCCGCGTAGAACTGCGCGGCCAGCTGGTTCGTGATGTTCAGGCCAAAGCTTCCGCTCATGGGCAGGCCCCGGCACAGGCGCAGGTGGGCGATATTGCTCACCTCATAGCCTGCAAAACCGGCGTCCTGCGTGGCCGCGATGCGGCGGGCGGTATCTTCTTCCAGCTTGCCAAACATGACCCGGGGCAGTTCCAAAAGGGTCTTTGCCCGCCATTCCCGGGGCACGCGGTCGGCCTGCGCAATGGGCAGGATGAGATACTCGATGCCGTCAAGCGCCCGCTCCGGCACCTGCTCCCAGCTCTCAAACCGGGCACGCAGGGTACGGTGAGGCGGCAGGGTGCGCAGCGGCAGGGCAGGCACATGCTCCTCGGTGGTGGGCCACGGGCGCAGCACTTCCCGCTTTTTGAGCAGGGCATCCAGCGCTTCGCGGCGCAGCTCGTTCACCGCACCACCCGGGATAAACCACGGCCCGCCGTCCATTTCTACGGTAATATCCTGATCCTCCACCGCAAAAGGCGTGCCGCCGGTCTTGGCAAGGCTGCGGTGCAGGCTTTCGGTGGGATCAGTACGGGCAGGCTGCGGCTCTGCATCCCCATAGGCAAAGGCCTTGCTGCCGTCTGCATCGGTGACAGTGAGCTTTTCGCCGCCCTCTTCAATTTCCAGCTTCATCTTTACCGGCACGCGGCTGCGCTCACGGCGGTAAAGCTCCCGCAGCATGGGCAGGGTCTTTTTGGTCTGCTCGGCATCTGCTTCACTGCGCACGCCGAACATGGTGCCGTCGATCTTTCCATCCAGATAGCCGGAGGTGAAGCCGGAACGGCTGAAAGCATTCTTCAACAGGTCGCGGTCGTAGGCGCGGCCCTCGCGGCCTGCAAGACAGGCGCTGACTGCCGCCGCCACATACTCCGGCGTGCGCAGACGGCCCTCGATTTTTGCCGATGCCACGCCAAGCGCCTGCAGCTTGTCCAGCTTATCAATGACCGAATTATCCTTTAAGGACAGGTGGTGCAGACGGCCTGGCTTGCCCTCCGGCAGGGCATTTGCCTCAAACGGCAGGCGGCACGGGCCGGCACAGGAACCGCGGTTGCCGCTGCGTCCGCCCAGAAAGGCCGACATGTAGCACTGGCCGCTGACGCACATGCACAGCGCGCCGTGCACGAAGCACTCGGTCTCGATGCCGCAGTGCTTTGTGATATGCTCCACCTCGGGCATGCTCAGCTCACGGGCCAGCACCACGCGGGTGAAGCCCAGCTCCTTGAGCTCCAGCGCACCCTGCAGGCTGTGCACGCTCATCTGGGTGGAGCCGTGGCGCGGCAGCTGCGGTGCAATTTTACCGATCAGCGTTGCCACTGCCAGATCCTGACAGATGACCGCATCGGCACCGCTGGCTGCAACGGCACGGATGGCCTGTTCCAGCGCGGGCAGCTCGCCGCCATAGACGGTGGTGTTCAGCGCCACATGCACAGCCACGCCCCGCGCATGGCAGAAGGCGACCGCATCTTTCAGCGTATCCGCGTTAAAATTGTTGGCACTGGTGCGGGCATTGAAACCCGAAAAACCCAGATACACTGCGTCGGCACCGCTGAACACAGCGGCACGCAGCATTTCTTCGTTGCCCACCGGGGCAAGGATCTCGATCTTTGACATACTTCTCCTTTATCCTGTAAACGGCTTATTCTGCCTTGTCCGCTTCGCCCTCGGCAGCAGACTGCTGTGCCGCCTGCTGGGCGCGCTCCTCGCGCCGGGCTTCCTTATTGCGCATCTTTTCCAGCTGTTCGCGCAGGGCGGCAGCTTCCCGCCGCAGCACCTCATTCTCTGCTTTGACCTTATCTTCCGCCAGCTTTGCGCGGGTGGCATCCGCAATGTAATCCTGGATCTGGCTGCGCATATTCTCAGCACTGCCGGTGCTCTTGCGGTATTCGTCCAGATAATCCATGGCGCAGAACACCGCCGCCTTCGTCACCGAAAGATTCGCATTATCGTCCAAAAGCTTGGTAATGTCTTCATCCAGCTTTTTCGCCAGCGACAAAATATATTTTTCCGGGTCCGTCGTAGCAATGGCATACGGCGTACCTGCAATGTTCACCCGTACCTTGTTGACCATATCTGTTTCCCCTTTTTATCCTTTTCTGCCCGCAGCGGGCAGTGATCTTCTGATTTTTGCCGGGAAACGGAACCGTTCCCGGTACCGTTTTGGTGTCTTGTCACCCGCCGGGCGAGTTACCCGGCACATTTCTCCCGGAGTTTGTCCCCGAAAATGTTTCGGAACACAGCTTTCTTTCCCTATTATAATATAAATAAGCATCAAGAAAAAGTGTATTTTTTGAAATTTTGGCATATTTATCAGAAAGTTCAATAAAAAAATGTCAGTTACGGAAAAAATCCCCTGATTCCTTGCATTTGTCATTCTGCCATATTATAATATCTTTGTTATGTTGGCGGCAGAGCAAGTGAGGGAAAGTGCCTGCAGGCGCCAATTATTTCAATTATTTTAGCAAAGCTGAAAACTTATGCGGATAGGAGTACCTTTATGACATCGAAAGAATTCGGTAAACTTCTTCAGGACAAGCTCACCAGCGAGTACGGCGTGGAGCTGAGCGTTGCTTCCAACCAGCAGATCTACCGTTCTCTGGCTCTGATCTGCCGCCAGATGATGAGTGAGAACCACAAGAAGTTCCAGTCCAAGGCCATTGGCACCGGCA
>OHDG01000749.1_pt1 | contig 17895 bp, 19 predicted proteins | sample 1566961 | NCBI WGS metagenome assembly OHDG01 (sample SAMEA3879539, study PRJEB24766) | human gut metagenome | biome: human-associated habitat; feature: feces | place: USA | collected 1985/1987
TTATCTCTAATTATTTAAATATAACCTTATAAAATCGTGTATCTAGAATTAATAATTGAAGATAATGTTTTTTACTCTAAGCCACAATATTTTAGTAAATCTTTTCCTTTCCACTTCTTTTCTTTAACACTTAATGAGATAATTTTTCTTGAACTGTCTCAAGAGCTTTTTTAATATCTTCATTATCTGCGTAGGCATATCTTGATGTAGTTGAGATATCAGAAAGACCAAGAAAATCTTTAACATTAGAAATAGGGATACCATTTTTATACATCAACATATCACCAATGCATCTGTTAAGCCAATTAAAAAAATAGGCAAGCGAAATTAATCGTTTGCCTTTAATAATTCTTCTAGAATTTGAACTGCATTTGTAGCAGCGCCTTTACGAATTTGGTCGCCACAACAGAATAAAGATAATGTATGACTTGTTTCATCCGTGATATCTTTACGAATTCTTCCCACATAGACTAAGTCTTGATTTGTTGTATCTTTTGGCATTGGATAGATTTGATTCTTTGGATCATCCTTTAGTAATACACCCTTGGCATGCGTTAATAATTCTCTAGCTTCATTGACGTCGACTTCATTTTCACATTCGATTGTGATACTTTCAGAATGAGAACGCCAAATTGGAACACGAACACAAGTACAGTTTACTTTTAATGCATCATCATGCCACATTTTTCTTGCTTCATTTTGCATCTTCCATTCTTCTTTAGAGATGCCTAAATCATCAAAATCACCAATTTGAGGAATAAGATTGAATGCGATTTGATAAGGGAAGGCTTTTGATGGAATGTTTTCATCTTCAATTTGATTTTTTAAATCTTCAATTCCTTGTACACCAGCTCCTGAAACAGCTTGAAATGTAGTCACAATCATTCGTTTGATGTGATATTTTTTATGTAAAGCATGTAAGGCTACAAGGGCAATGATAGTGGCACAATTTGGATTTGCGATCAAGCCATGATGATTTTTAATGTCTTCTTTATTCACTTCAGGAATCACTAAAGGAACATCTTCATCTAATCGATAAGCACTTGAATTATCGACAACGATACATCCTGCTTCTTTGGCCCATGGCATCCACATTTTTGTGATGTCATTGCCAGTTGCACCTAAAACGTAATCAACACCTTGAAAGCTTTCTTGCGTAAGTTCTTCAACGATGTGGCCATCGATTTCTTTTCCTTTTGATCTTGCACTGGCTAATAATTTTAGATTCGCTTGAATGTTTCTTTCTTTTAAACATTCTAACATTTGTTGTCCTACAGCGCCTGTAGCACCGGCAATTGCGATTGTTGTCATTCTTCATTTCCTCCTACAAAAGTATCATATATAACTTGAACTGTTTTTGTGAAGTCTTTTTTCTTCACTCCGACTGTAATATTGATTTCATCACTACCTTGGGCAATCATGACGATGTTAATGTTATTTTTACCTAAAGCACCAAATAGTTTTCCACTTGTACCTGGCTTATCAGACATGTTTTTACCTACAGTGGAAATTAAAGCTAAGTCATCTTGAACGGTTAATTTATCTGGTTTTAATTCTTCTTTAAAATGAGCTAAAATTTCATATAGACTTTCTTCAATTTCTTTCTTTTCTACGACAATGTTAAATGAGTCGATTCCACTTGGAATATGTTCAATACTAATATGGTATTTTTCTAAAATAGATAGAGCTTTACGAATGAAGCCAACTTCATTGGACATATGTTTTTTATAGATGTAGATCGACATGAAATCTTTTTTACCAGCAATACCCGTAATTGGATAGCCACTCTTTATTTTGGAATGCTCCTGGATGATGGTTCCTGCATCTTGAGGGCGATTGGTATTTAAAATGTGGATTGGAATGTTGGCTTCTTTTACAGGGAAAATAGCTTCTTCATGTAAAACGCTAGCTCCCATGTAAGAAAGTTCTCTTAATTCTGAATAAGTGATATGTGTAATTCCTTTTGGATTTTGAACGATTGTGGGATCCGCCATTAGAAATCCAGATACATCGGTCCAGTTTTCATATACGTCAGCATGAAGACATTTTGCTAAAATAGCACCTGTAATATCGCCACCACCGCGCGGGAAGACTTGAATGTGTCCATTGGCACTTGTTCCATAGAAGCCTGGGAAAACAAAGTGGTCATATTGGGCATACTTGGCTTGTAGTTTAGCGCTCGTTGCATCCCAGTCGATGGATTTATCTAATTTAAAACGAATAATATCTTTGGCATCCACAAAAGCATAGCCTAGATATTCAGCCATTAATTTAGCACAGAAATATTCTCCGCGACTTACAATAACAGCTTGCGACATTTGATTTAGGTTGGTATAAAAAGCATCTAATTCTTTTTCAATAGGTTGCTTAAGGCCTAATTCATTTTTGATTTCGATGAAACGATTTTTGATGAGTTTAAATACACTTGATGCATCCACGTGGTATTTTCTGTGTGCATCTAATAAGTATAATAGGTCGGTGATTTTGTTGTCGGCTGAAAATCGCTTTCCAGGAGCCGATACAACGATGTATCGGCGTGTTGGATCTTGTTGAATGATGTTTTTGATTTTTTTAAATTGTTCTGCGTTTGCGACACTAGAACCACCAAATTTAGTGATTTTTAACATGTGAGCTACCTCCATAATGCGATAAAGCTATTTTTATCTAATTCCTTTACTTTCTTAATAATTGACATATCTTGATTTTCAATCCAGTAATAATTGGCCTCCTTCTTTTGGATTGGATAATAATTTTCTAAAGCAATATCACTTCGAATCAACCAAGTTTCTTTTAATAGAGATGTATCGAATTCTTTTGGCTTTGCGTAAACAATTTTTCTTTCTTTATCTTCAAGTGTATCTAGAGCATTTTGTACCATGGCTTGAGCTGTTGGTAATTGTCCAGCTCCCTGTCCATAATAGCCTAATGTATCAAAACTGTGTGAAAGAATTTTTTGAGCGTTGTAGTTGCTTGGAACGTTGGCTAAAAAATCATTTTCATCCATGCAGCAAGGAGCGATAATGGAAATAATCTTATCTCCAATTTGTCTTGAAATGGATAGATGGCGTAATACTTTGTTGTTCATTTTGATGAATTTAATGTCTAGCATTTTGATTGTACGAATTCCTGCATAATAAGGAATGTCAACGATTGGTGTGTTGAAGGCTAAACTGTTTGAAATCTTTGTCTTATAGTATACATCAACGCCATCAATATCATTGGATGGATCTTTTTCTGCATAACCTTTTTCTTGAGCTTGTTTTAAAACATCTTCAAAATCTAAATTGTTTTTTTGCATAGAATCTAAGATATAGTTGCTCGTACCATTAAAAATACCTTCATAACCTTGTAGTGGTTCAAGTCTTTTTAGTTTCAATAAGGCATCAATAAAGGGAATACCACCGGCAACACAAGCTTCTACTTGAATGGATCCACCATATTCTTTTTCAAGTTCTAAATATGTATCTAAGTATGTCGCAACAACCGCTTTGTTTGAACTGATGACATGTTTGCCTTTTTTTAAAGCTTTTTGAATCAGTGTGTTGGCTGGTTCTAATCCATTTAAACATTCAAAAACAATATCAATATCATCTTGAACTACCATATCTTCATTGTTTGAAAAATATGGAAGATTTTCTTTTTCTTTACGTACATATACGTATTTGATATTGATATCTTCTAGTGAATTTGTAAGGATTTCAATCCCTTTTCCGACAACTCCATAACCTAAGATAACTGCGTTCATATCGTTCCTCCTGTATCTTTTTAGAAAACACTTGTTTTTAAAGTGTGAACATTGTATCATATGACATATAGATTTTCAAGGAGGATTCTCATGAACGATTATATTTCTACAAGAGACGCACACCAAAGCGTTTCAAGCAAGCAAGCTATACTAAATGGAATGAGTCCAGATGGAGGCTTATATGTACTTCCAACTTTAGACCAAATTCATTTGGATCTATCTTTAATATGTACAATGTCATATAAAGAAAATGCAGTTTATATTCTTTCACATCTTCTTACAGACTATACAAAGGAAGAATTAGAGGCATGTGTTGAAAATGCATATGCGAATTCATTCTCTAAACAAGAAATTACACCTATTAAAAAAGTAGATGATGTTTATGTTTTAGAACTTTTCCACGGTCCTACATGTGCTTTTAAAGATGTTGCCCTAACTCTTTTACCTCAATTGATGTCCTGTGCATTAAAAAGCACAAGTCAAAAAGCTTTAATTTTAACTGCCACAAGTGGAGATACAGGTAAGGCTGCATTATCTGGATTTTGTGATGTAGAGAATATTGGAATTAATGTTTTCTATCCATATAAAAAGGTAAGTGCGATTCAATATCGTCAGATGGTTACGCAAAAAGGTAAAAATGTGAATGTATTTGGAATTCAAGGGAATTTTGATGATGCGCAAAGCCAAGTAAAACGTTTGTTCTTAGATGAAGAATTGAATGAATATTGTGCGAAACAAAACATTTTGTTGACAAGCGCAAATTCCATTAATGTGGGGCGTTTAGTTCCTCAAATTGTTTATTATTTTGATAGTTATAAACAATTGGTTCTACAAGGTGATATTCAATTGGGGGATAAAGTATCTTTCAGTGTTCCAACAGGAAATTTTGGAGATGTTTTAGCTGGATATTATGCGTATTTAATGGGACTTCCAGTAGAGAAATTTTATGTAGCTAGTAATGCCAATCGTGTATTAACGGATTTTTTAACGACAGGTATTTATGATCGAAATCGTGATTTTATCCAGACTATTTCGCCAAGCATGGATATTTTGATTAGTTCAAATTTAGAAAGATTGTTATATTATGCTTCAAATAAAGATACACAAAAAGTATCAAAATGGATGCAGGAATTAAATGAAAAGGGTCGTTATCAGATTGATGATGAAACTTTTAAAACCATTCAAAATTTATTTGCGTGTAACAGTGTTGATGATGAAAATACAAGCTTAGAAATTAAGTCGGTATATGATAAGACTTGCTATGTCTTAGATCCTCATTCTGCAATCGCATATAAAACCGCAAAAGAATGTAAAGATCGTCCTATTGTTTCTTTGGCAACGGCTTCTCCATATAAATTTAGTCAAGATGTTTTAAAGGCATTAGGATATGATGAAGAAAATGAATGGAAAGCTATGGAAACATTATCAAAGTATTGTCAAGATGCAATTCCTTCTCAGTTAAAAGAACTTCAAGATTTAGATATTTTACATAATAAAGTGATTGATGTAGCGTCAATGAAAGATGTCGTATGTCAAAGTACTAAAGAGGTATTCCATGATTAGTGTACATGTCCCGGCAACAAGTGCAAATTGTTGCGTGGGATTTGACTGTTTAGGAATGGCTGTGGATTGGTGGGCACATTTTACTTTTGAGGAAAGTGATGAATTAATTGTGGAAGGATGTCCAGAAGAATTTAAGGGTAGTAACAATTTAGTTGTACAAGCTTTTTATACAGCATGTGATTATTTGCGTTTGGATTATCCTACTTTTAAACTCACAATTGATACAGATATTCCATTTGCTAGAGGATTGGGTTCAAGTTCAACTTGTGTTGTTGCTGGTATCTTAGCTTGTGATGCTTGGTTTAAAAAGAATATGGATCAGTTGGAAATTTTAAAGATTGCCACAAGTATTGAGGGACATCCTGATAATGTGGCACCTGCTATTTTTGGCCAGGCAACAGCTTGTTTTATGGAAAAAGAAGATGTGAAAATGAGTCTTGTTCCGTGTGCAGATTACCATTGTCTAGCTATTGTACCTTGTTATGAAGTTAAAACTTCTCAGGCAAGAAAAGTTTTGCCGACTAAAATGGCATTTAAAGATTGTGTTTCACAAGTATCGCATGCACTAGTCTTTATTCAGGCTTTGCAACAGGGGGATGAGTCTTTACTTGCAAGTTCTTGTAAGGATCTATTACATGAACCATATCGTAGGCAATTTATTAAAGAATATGATAGGATAAAGACGTATTGTGAACAAAAACAACTTCCAATGTGGATTTCAGGTAGTGGTTCAACAATGATGGTTGTTTCTTTAGAAAAAAAACGTTTGATTGAATTATCTAAGTTTATAGATGAAAATTTGAATGGATTGGATCATCGCTGTTTAACAATAGCCAAAAAGGGGGCGTTTATAAAGTATGAGTAAATATTATGTCGTGAGTGGTGATATTTTACCGGATGTATTAGAACAAGTCATGCAGGCGCGTATTTTATTGCAGTCGGGCAAGGCAAAAAGAATTAGTGAAGCTGTTAAAATGGTAGGTATTTCTCGCGGTACTTATTATAAATATAAAGATGCAGTTTTTTCATTTAATGCCGAACAATCCAATCGTAAGGCAATCATTTCTATGATTTTACGAAATGAAAAGGGTACACTTTCTAAAGTCTTATCTTTAGTTTCGGTAAAACAAGTTAATGTGTTGGCGATTAACCAAACAATTCCAATCAATGGAATTGCCAATGTGGCATTAACTCTAGATATTAGCGACTTAGAAATTAGTATACAATCTTTGGTGAGTTTGATTGAAGCTATGCCTATGGTAGAAAAGGCTGATTTGGTAGCTGTAGAATAATGAGACGTGTTTTAAGTTTTCTGTTTGGCTGGTGCTTTATTATTGTATGTGTTGTTTTTAGTATCAAGAGTACAGCATTAAACCCAAATTTTTATATTCCTAAGTATGAAGAGATGGAACTGGCTAGTGATATTGGTGTTTCTAAGAAAGATTTAAATCAAAGTATACGTTTGTTACTGGATTATTTGGATGATAAGCGTGATGATATAAAGGGACACATTACGTGGTATGGTGTAGAAACGTTTAATGAAAAAGAAACGAGTCATATGGTGGATGTGAAAGTTTTGTATCAAAATGCTCTAAAGGTAGCTAAAATGGCATTTATTATTTTAGGATTGGTAGTTTTATATTTTTACTTAAATGATAAAACATTGATGTTTGCGTATTTAAGTAAGGGCTTTTTGATGGCCATGTTTACATTCATATTGATGCTTGTGTTTTTTGGATTCTGGATCTTGACAGATTTTACAAGCTTTTGGACTTGGTTTCATACAATCTTTTTTTCGAATCAATTGTGGTTATTAGACCCCAATACGGATTTTATGATTTGTATGCTTCCAGAAACAATTTTTTATAAGCTAGTACTTGCTTGTGTAGTTAAAGTGATTTGTTTCATGGCTTTAGCTAGTGTTTTGGCGATATATTATATGGTGAAAAAGGCACCAATAGGTTTTGAAAGATGATTGTACTTGCATCAAAGTCTCCTCGAAGAAAAGAGATATTAAAAGCATTAGGCTATGATTTTATAGTTTGTCCTGCTTTAAAGGATGAAGTGTTTGATTTAAACTTAGGTTTAGATGAGGCATTAAAAAAAGTGGCTGAATCAAAGGCGAAAGAAGTAAAAGAATCTTATTTAGATTCAATTATTATATCGGCAGATACAATTGTGTGTTTGGATGATAAGATATTGGGTAAGCCAAAATCAAAAGAGGATGCGATAAAGACGTTGAAATCTTTATCGAATCGTAAGCATCAAGTGAAAACAGGGGTTTGTATAATTTATAAAAATTAGACATTTTTACATGTCGAAACAACAGATGTTTATTTTAAGAAGTTGGCGGATGAAGACATTTTATCCTATGTAAATAGTGGAAAATGTATGGATAAAGCAGGCTCTTATGGGATTCAGGAATGTGATTTTGTAGATCATATTGAGGGGGATTATACCAATGTGGTAGGTTTACCTAAATATGTCGTTGAAACGATGATGAAAGACGTTGCACTCTAGTAAGAGAAATGATAAAATAGCGTGGTAATAATTTAGAGGAGGAACATATAAATGTCTAATGTTATTAATAAAAAAGATTTAGCTGAAAAGTTGGCTGAAGAATTTGGTTGTTCAAAAAAAGACGCAACAGCTTATGTTCAATTCGTATTCGATACAGTAGCTGATACTTTAAAAGATAATGGTACTGTAGATGTATTCGGATTTGGTAAATTCTCAATTAGTGAAAGAGCCGCTCGTACAGGTATCAATCCAGCTACTAAAGAAAAGATTGAAATTGCTGCAAGCAAGTCTGTTAAATTTAAAGCTAGCAAAGCTTTGAAAGATGCTGTTAAGTAAGAAGATTCGATAATGAATCTTCTTTTTTTTCGTGATATAATATTGAGTACAAAATTAAGATTATTGAGAGGAGATTTTAATGAGCTTACCAATTTATGTGATTGGACACAAAAATCCAGATACAGATTCGATATGTGCAGCTTTGGCTCTTGCTGAATTAAAAAGACAGACAGGAATTAATGCAACAGCTGCTCGTTTGGGCACATTGAATCCAGAAACTAAATTTATATTAGACAAATTAAATGTGAATATGCCTGTCTTATTAACAACAGCACGATCAACGTTAGAGGAAATTGAAATCGATGAGGCGGTGACAATTGAAGAGGGGCAAACAATTCGTCGTGCATGGGATCTATGCTTAGAAAATCATGTTAAGACTTTATATGTTGTAGATGATAAAAATGAATATAAAGGTATGGTTACTTTGGGAGATGTTTCCAAGGTTCAAATGCAGGATTTAAATATTACAAGTGAATTGTTGAAAGAAACGCCTTTAGAAAATTTAGTGGCCAGTGTAAAGGGGTCTTTTATTTTAAAGGGAAATCTTGAAAGAAGTGGATTTGTTCGTATTGCGGACAAACGCTTGATGGAAAGAGATTTAAAAGGGGCTATTATGGTCTTGAATGATCATGAAGACAGCATGATCAAGAGTATGGCAAAGGGTTGTGCGGTTATTGTGGTTGCGGAAAACTTTGTTCCAAATAGTTATATTATTGAAATGGCAAAACAGATGGGGGTTACTTTGATTAGTACACCTTATAATATTATGAAGATTATTCAAATGATTTATCGTTCCATTCCTGTTGAATTGATTATGACTCCTGCCAATAAAGTGATTCGCTTTAATAAGAGTGAGTATGTGGAAGATGTAGAGCGTGAAATGTTAAAAACGCGTCACTCTTCTTATCCGGTTGTTTTCCAAAATAAAATTTTGGGTTCAGTAGCTCGCTATAACTTATTGAAGGCGGAAAAGAAACGTTTTATTCTTGTAGATCATAATGAAAAGAAACAGAGTATCAGTGATATTGAAACGGCAGATATTGTAGAGATTGTTGATCATCATAGAATTGGAGATATTGAAACAGATCGTCCAATTGTATTTAGAAATATGATTGTGGGAAGTTCATGCACGATTGTTGGATTAATGTATAGTGAATATGGTGTAAAAATGCCTGAAACTATCGCAAAATTAATTGCGTATGGAATGATTAGTGATACAATGAATTTCAATTCACCAACATGTACTTCGATTGATCATACTTTAGCTAAACGTTTATCAAGTGAATATGATCTTGATTTTGATGCGATGGCTAAAGAATTATTTGAAAATACGGCTACGATTCGTGGAAAAGAATTCAAAAACATTCTTTATAATGATGTTAAAGAATATATGTTGAGTGGATATCACATTGCGGTAAGTCAAGTTTTCACTTTTGATTTGAGTATTGTGGATGAAATCAAAGAGGATTTCTTGAAGTATATGGAGGAACAAAATAAAGTTCATGAATATGACTTAATGTTGATGGTTATCACAAATGTGGAAGGTCGTGGATCACGCTTCTTATATGTAGGAAAATTATCTTATTTTGTTCGTGATGTTGTGGAAGAATTTAAAGATCAAGGATTTGTTTCTCGTAAAAAACAAATTGTGCCTCGTTTAGCACAAGAACTGGCATAAAAGGGGGATTGAATATGGCAGTAGAAAAGAGATTAATGCATTATGCATCATTTGACACGCAGTCAAGTGAAGAAAGTACAAGTGCACCGAGTACTGAAAAACAGTTGGTGTTAGCTCGTGAATTAAAAAAAGAATGTGAATCATTAGGTTTTGATTCTGTTGAATTAACGGATACAGGAATCGTATATGCTTACTTAAATGCGAATACAGATAAAAAGATGGATCGTATTGGCTTTATTGCGCATATGGATACGGCTAGTGAAATTACGGGTGCGAATGTGAAGTGTCGTGTGATTTCAAAGTATGATGGAAATACAATTCAATTAAATGAAGAGTATTCAATGTGTAAAGAAGAATTTCCAGCTTTGGCAAATTGTATTGGAGATGATTTGATTGTTACAGATGGGACGACTTTACTTGGTGCTGATGATAAAGCAGGAATTGCGATTATTTTAGAGGCTATGGAACAGTTGATTCAATCTGAAAAGGAACATGGATTTATTGCGGTTGCCTTTACGCCAGATGAAGAGGTTGGTCGTGGTGTCGAAAACTTTGAATTAGATAAGTTTGCTGTAGATTATGCGTTCACAATTGATGGAGATCGTATTGATTCTGTTGATTATGAAACATTTAATGCAGCACAAGCAGTTGTGACATTTGATGGAACGAGTATTCATCCTGGAGATGCAAAAGATCGTATGGTCAATGCGAGTTTATTAGCTATGGAATATGCTTCAAGTCTTCCAAAGAAACAAACACCTTCACATACACAAGGTCGTCAAGGTTTCTATCATTTAGTGGGTATGGAAGGAATTTGTGAAGATGCAAAATTAACTTATATTTTGCGTAATCATAGTAAACAGAGTTTTATTGCACAAAAACAGAAGATGGAAGCTGTTAAAGATAAGATGAATGAAAAGTATGGTAATCGTGTTCATGTAACGATTCGTGATCAATATGAAAACATGCGTCAATATATGCATGGAGATATGCGTAGTGTGAATAAGGCAAAATATGCTTTGCGTCAATGTGATGTTACTCCTGTTAGTACGCCAATCCGTGGTGGAACCGATGGGGCTATGTTGACGGCTAGAGGACTTATTTGTCCTAACTTAGGTACAGGTTCTTTTAATCATCATGGTCGTTTTGAATTCGCAAGCATTCAAAAGATGGAAAAGATGGTTGAAATTGTATTAAAAATTGTTGAGTAGGAGGTTATCATGGATTACGCAAAGGAAGCTTTAAGATTACATGCGAAGTGGAATGGTAAATTGGAAACTGTTCCTAAAATGAAGATTGAAAACAAAGATGATTTATCTATTGCCTATACACCAGGTGTTGCTGCGCCATGTTTAGAAATTGAAAAAGATAAAAAGAATAGTTACGTATATACGGGAAGATCTCATACGGTTGCCGTTATTAGTGATGGTAGTGCTGTTTTGGGACTAGGAAATATTGGTCCTGAAGCAGGTATGCCTGTTATGGAAGGTAAATGTGTGTTGTTTAAGGCATTGGGAAATGTGGATGCCGTTCCATTATGTTTGAATACACAAGATACAGATGAATTGGTTCAAATTATTTCAAGTTTAGAGCCTAGCTTTGGTGGAATCAACTTAGAAGATATTGCGGCTCCTCGTTGTTTTGAAGTTGAAAAAAGATTACAGGAAAAAATGAATATTCCTGTTTTCCATGATGATCAGCATGGTACAGCTATTGTGGTTTGTGCGGCTTTAGTGAATGCTTTAAAATTGGCTGAAAAACAAAATCCAACAATCGTTATCAATGGTGCGGGTAGTGCTGGTGTTGCGATTGCGACTTTAATTTTAAAGATTGGATTAGGAAATGTGATCTTAGTTGATAAGCAAGGTATCTTAACGGCGGATATGGATTTAACAAGTGGTCAAAGAGGATTGATTGATAAGTTAAATAAAGAAGGAAAGACAGGTTCTTTAAAGGATGCATTAGTTGGTGCAGATGTATTTATTGGTGTTAGTGCAGGTCATATTGTGTCTAAAGAAATGATTGCTTCTATGAATGAAAAGGCAATTGTATTCCCTATGGCAAATCCTGTTCCTGAAATTGAACCGGATGATGCGAAGGAAGCTGGAGCTTATATCGTGGGTACAGGTCGTAGTGATCATCCAAACCAAATCAATAATGTATTGGCTTTCCCTGGTATTTTTAAAGGAGCATTAAAAGCCGGTGCTACATGTATCAATGACGCGATGAAAGAAGCGGCTGTTTATGCGATTAGTTCAATGGTTACAGAAGATATGTTAGATAGTGAACATATTATTGTTTCAGCTCTAGATCCTAGAGTTGCAGATGTTGTAGCACAAGCAGTGGCAGATGCAGCAAAAGAAAGTGGTGTAGTGCGTGAGTAGAGTAGGTATTGTTGCAGAAGGTGGAGGAACTAAGGCTGCTTATTCTGCAGGAGTATTGAAGTGTTTACTTGAGCATGATATTGTACTTCCTTATTGTGTAGGTATTAGTGCAGGTACAGAAATTTTGTTGAGTTATGTGTCTAAACAAGTGGATCGTCTAGAGGTGACTGGAATTGATGCGCCTTGTCAAAAAGGTGTAGTTGGTTTAAGACCCTTTTTAAAAGAAGGCTCTATATTTGGTATTGAAGCAACTTATGATTTTATTGAATCTAGAGTTCCGTTAGATTTAGAAGCTTTTCAAAATAGTGAAACACAGATGGAAGTGGGTCTATATAATTTAAAGACGCATAAAGTTGAATATTTTGATAAGAGTCATATTGATAAAGATGAAACGTTAATCAAGGCAAGTTGTGCATTATTACTTCTAGCTAAACCTTATGAATTTAAAGGGGAAATGTGGATGGATGCAGGTCTTGTGGATATGATTAGTATTGAACAAAGTCTTCGTGCTGGAAATGATAAGCATATTGTGATTTCTACAAAGGAAGAAGGCTATGTTCGTAATCCAGCACCAAAATGGCAATTGTGGTTATCTAATTTGGTATATAAGGATAAACAAATTACGGATGATTTAAGAAATCGTCATATTCGTTATAAGGAACAGTGGGATAAGATTGCAGAATTAGAAAAACAAGGAAAAGCTTTAGTTTTGCGTCCCCATAAAGATTTAGGTGTCACTCGTTATACGACAGATCCAGAAAAATTGGGTCCTTGGTTTCAATTAGGATATGATGAAACTTTAGAGCGTATGGATCAAATTAAGGAATTTATTAAATAAAAAAACCTGGATTTCCAGGTTTTTCTTTTGCCACAACAATCATTTAAGGAGGTTTGTTGTGGCGATAGTGACTACTCTTGAGAAAGTGCCAATTGAGTTACCTACTAGAAAGGAAGAATGTAGTCACATTTATAATTGTAAAGAGTCAATGTGAATTTATTGTTAAAAATCGAAAATTCTTTTAAAAAAATTAGAAAGAGGATATTATTAAGTTATGAACGGTTATTTTTTTGATATGGATGGAACACTTTATAATAACAAGTTCCATGAAGTGAGTGAAAAAACATTTAAGATGTTAAATGAACTACAGGGACAAGGGCACTTTGTAGCTTTATGTACAAGTCGTTGTCAAACAGAATTAAAGAATCTTCCTTCTTGTATGCGAAACTTTCAATTTGATTGTATGATCAGTGATGGTGGGGCTTTGATTTTGGATAGGCATAAAGAAGTTCTTGAAATGAATTGTATTTCTAAAGCCACAATGAAAACTATAGATTCTTTTTGTAAGGAACATGGTTTAGTGTATCGTTATAGTACAAGGAATGGAAATTATTTTGGTACGCCGTATTCGAAGTATGCACATGATATCTATTTTCATTTGTATTTAAATAGTCCAATATTTAAACCATATGAGAATGATGATGTACTAAATCTTCTTGTCTTTTGCGAAGGAAAAGATAAAGAAAAATTTAGGCCTTTGATCAAAGATTTGGGTATTGTAGAATTTTTTGATTGTTTTGAGATTCGTGCTAATCAAATTGATAAGGCAACGGCTGTTAAAAAAATTATGGATTTTCATAAGTTTGATACAACATATTGTTTTGGGGATGGAACAAATGATGTGGATATGTTGAAAATGGCGGATGTTGGTGTTGCGATGGGGAATGCGTGTGATGCATTAAAAGAAGTTAGTGATGTTGTGATTGGAAGAGTGGATGAGGATGGCATCTACAATTTCTTAATGAGAAAATAAAAGCTGAATAGGAGGAGAATAAGATGGCTTATATTTTAGAGAATGATGTATTGAAGTTGGAGTGTACTCAAAAGGGTGGTGAAATGTTACATCTAGTTAAGAAGAGTACAAATCATGAAACTTTATATCAAGGAGATCAGGGGTGGTCTGGAAGAAATCCTTCTTTATTTCCAATGGTAGGAAATACGTATACAAAGGATTATGAGATTGATGGTAAAAAATATGCGATGAAAAATCATGGCTTGATTCGTTATGCGACTTTAGAGGGTGAAAGTAAAGAAGATGAACTTGTATTTAGCTTGGATGCAAACGAGGAAACGTTAGCTCAATATCCTTTTAATTTCCATTTTGAGATTGGGTATAAATTGGATGGAAACAAAGTATTGATCAATTATCATATTAAGAACAAGGATGAAAAGGATATGCCTTTTGGATTTGGTTTGCATCCTGGATTTAAGTTGGATGATGAATTTTCAACATATACTTTAGATTTTGAAAAGGAAACACCGGATTTTTATCATAGAGAAGGAACTATGATTTTAAAACCAAATGAAGAATGGACTTGTTCATATTGGATTGAGGTGCTTTAAGAAGGAGAAATCCTTCTTTTTTAGTGTAAATTTGTCTTTTTAAAGAACAAATTTGCACTTTTTAGTTTACTTTTATCCAAAATCTTTTATTTTAGTTAAAAATAGTTATAATGAAATTAGTTCAAAAGGAGAAAGAAAAATGTTCGGAAAAGAAAAATCAACTTGGGAAGAATTAAGTGGTATTTTTACTGCACAGGAAATTTACCAACAACCTGCTACTTGGGCTAAAACAATTGCTCAAATTAAAAATGAAAAGGAAGCTCTTAAAAAATTCATGGAACCTGTATTAAGTGATCCAGATTGTGATATCGTATTTACAGGTGCTGGAACGAGTGAATATGTAGGTAATGCTTTATATTCATATGTTAACCGTTATACTGGTTACCATGCAAAATCATATGCTTCTACAGATTTAGTAGAAACTCCAGAAAACTATTTATCAAGAAATAAAAAGACTTTATTAGTGAACTTTGGTCGTTCAGGAAACTCTCCTGAAAGTGTTGGTTCAGTACAAGTTGCTGATGAAGTATGTAAGGAAAATGTGTATCATTTATTCATTACATGTAACAAGGATGGAGCTTTAGCAAAAGCGGCTTCTACTCGTGACAATGCTTACGATATTAACTTGACACCAGAAACTCATGACCAATCATTTGCGATGACTTCAAGTTTCTCTAACATGATGTTGGCTGCATTATTATGTTTCCGTTTAGATGATATTGATGAAGCTGCAAAAGAAATGGAAAGTGTAATTGCTCAAGGACAAAAATTTGTTGATGAAGGATACAAAGTATGCGAAGATTTAGTAGCTGACTTTGCTGAATTCAATCGTATTGTTTACTTAGGTGCAAATACATTGAAGGGTATTGCTCAAGAAAGTCAATTAAAGATTTGTGAATTGACTGCTGGTACTGTTACAACTACATTTGATAGTCCAATGGGATTCCGTCACGGACCTAAATCAGTTATTAATGATGAATGTTTAACCGTTGTTTATTTATCAGATGATGAATATCAAAGACAATATGAATATGACATTATTAAAGAAATGAGTGGACAACGTAAAAAGAACCGCTTAGTTGCTGTTTCTAGTCATGCAGATGCTGAAATCGAAGGATTAGTAGATACATTCATCAATTTTGATTTAGATGCACCAAAAGATAATATTTTCTTAGGATTTGACTATATTTTAGTTGCTCAAGTTATCGCATTATTTAAATCATTGAGTTACAAGATTACACCAGACAATCCATGTCCAACAGGAGAAGTAAACCGTGTTGTTAAGGGTGTAACTATTTACCCATATACTGCAAAGTAAGAATTTAGAGGAGAAAACTAGAGGAGAAAAAAGAAGATGATAGGATTAATTGTTACTGGTCATGGCCACTTTGCATCTGGCTTAACTACAAGTTTAAACTTGATTGCTGGAGATGCAAAAGATTATGTTGCTGTAGATTTTGAGGCTACAGATTCAACAGATGATTTAGCAAAAAAATTAACAGACGCTATGGATTCATTAAAAGACTGCGAAGGAATCATTGTATTAAGTGATTTAGCTGGTGGTTCTCCATTTAAGACGGCTGTTGAAATTGGTTTCCCAAGAGGAAATGTAGAAGTTATTGCAGGTACAAACTTAGGTATGTTAGTAGAAATCAACTTGACTCGTACTTTCTCAGAAGATGTACATGCTTTAGCTGAATCTGCATGCAATGTTGGAAAAGACCAAGTTATGCGTTATGTATTCCAACACATTCAACAAAACGACGATTTATCAGATGGTATCTAATAATTAAGCTAGGCTTTTGCCTGGCTTTTTCTTTTGTAATAACTTTTCAAATGTTTGAAAATGCGGTATGATATTTTCACAAATGGAGGTATCTTATATGGATTATAAAGGAAAAATTGAGGCATCTATTCAAGCACATTTAGATGCATATATGGATATTGTAAAAACACTATACGATAATCCAGAAACAGGTTTTAAGGAATATGAAACACAAAAGGTATTGGTCAAATATTTGAAAGATGCAGGTTTTGATGTAAAGTCTAGCGTAGTGGTTGATACAGATTTTGTGGCTGAATATAAATCAGGTAAAGAAGGACCAACGATTGCCTATATGTGTGAATATGATGCACTACCAGAAGTTGGACATGGATGTGGCCATAACTTAATTGCTGGTATTGGTATTGCGGCTGGTGAAGCCTTGAAGAGTGTTATTGATGAAATTGGTGGAACCGTTCGTGTTGTGGGAACGCCTGGTGAAGAGAATTTTGGTGGTAAAGTCAAAATGAGTGAAGCTGGTGTCTTTGATGATGTTGATGCCGCTTTAATGGTACATCCAAGTACTGAAAATGGAGTTGGATCAAGATCATTGGCTATTTTACCTATCAAATATGAATTCTTTGGTAAGAATGCGCATGGATGTCGTCCTCAAGAGGGTCATAGTGCATTAGATGCAGCGATTAGCACATATACACAGATTTCAATGTTACGTCAATTTGTAACGCCTGGATCATATATTCATGGAATTATTCGTGATGGTGGTTTAGCTGCCAATGTAATTCCTGCTTATGCAAGTATGGAGTATTATTTTAGGGCACCTACAATGGCTTATTGTAAAGAAATTGCAACTCGTGCTGAAGATTGTGTAAAGGGTTCTTGTATTGCAAGTCAAACAACATATAAAACAAGTATGTATGAGTGTCCTTATGAAGATACAAAGATCAACTATACTTTAGCGGATATGTTGACAGAAAAATATAAAGAACTAGGTGTAGAACAGATTAATCCAGTAGATGAAGTTCCATGTGGTTCCACAGATGTAGGAAGTGTAAGTTATGTTTGCCCTACAATTCAGGGAACGATTAAAATTGCCGATTGTACTGTGGCTGGTCATTCTAAAGAAATGGCAGCTGCAACAATTAGTGAGGATGGAAAAGCTGGATTAGTAACAGCGGCTACAGCGATTGCGTTAATTGGTTTAGATTTGATTGTTAAACCAGAAAGGTTAGAAAAAGCAAAAAAAGAGTTTAAAGAAGGGACATGCTAATTAGCATGTTCTTTTATTTTGTGAAAAGGTTTTCAAAATGGATTTTTAAACCGATTTTGTGATAATTATGTTATTTTTTTGCCAATTTTTATAATTGTTAGTGATAAAAAATAAAAAATTACTAAAAAGTGCAAACAATTTCTTAAAATGTGTAAAGAAATTATGAATAGAAAATGTATAATATAGTCAAGATAGTTATTCTTTAAAGAAGAAAGCGC
>OHDG01000787.1_pt1 | contig 17277 bp, 15 predicted proteins | sample 1566961 | NCBI WGS metagenome assembly OHDG01 (sample SAMEA3879539, study PRJEB24766) | human gut metagenome | biome: human-associated habitat; feature: feces | place: USA | collected 1985/1987
ACGTTGTATGAGTGTTGATTTTAGCTTTATATCCTAATTTATTAAATGTGTCTTTATATTTAAAAATATCTTTTTGGCTATTTAAAACAGTTAAAACTCGACTATCTAATTCTTTATTTCTCCACTTACATTCACGCAATAAGTACGAATCTGAATTTATGGCTACTATATCAATTTCTGCTTCTTCTTTTTTAATGGGTCATTCCCCCACCACTTGCCAATCTTTTCCGGAATAAATGGTAACGTCAGGAAAACTTGTTCCTGATATATATATTCTGTACATATTTTTTCAAAAACATGCTCCATATAATCCGATATTTTTGGTTTAACGTATTGCCCATATATAATATGGCCCAAACCCATTTGTATATTTGAATAATTTGGTCTTACAAATTTGTACCAAAACAAAAACATTGTATCTTTTATTTCATATATTGTTTTTCGACTTGATTCTTTTTCAGTAACAAGATATATTTTTTCGACTATATTTAATTTAATCAAAGACTTCAATAAACTACTGCAAGCAGACGTATCTAGACCCACTTTATTTGCGATTTCATTTAAACGACTAGCCCCCGAAGCAATGGCACCAAGTATACTATTATAGCTTGCAGGCTTTCGCATTTCTTGTTTTAAAAGATTAGTTGCTTCTTCAAAAAAAGTTCCATTTTCATCAAAAAACAAATCTAATATATTCTCATCTAAAGATTTGTTTGTATCTATTTTTGAAAGATATTCAGGAATTCCTCCTGTTATGCCATATGCGATTGCCTGACTTTCTTTATCATAATTCACAAGCATTTTTTGCGTTTCTAAATATGTGAAAGGTGTAATTTTAAATTGTGCACTTCTTCGACCATATAGTGGGCTTTTATATCCCAACACTTGATTTTCCATGAAACTCATACTTGAACCACACAGAATTAAAAACATATTTTTATCTTTCCAGCATAAATCAATATGCTTTTGAATAATAGAAGAAATAGGCGGATAGCTTTCGGCTAAATATGGATATTCATCAATCGTAAGAACTATTTTTTGATTTGTTTCTAACATTTTATCAATCGCATTAAATAAGCTTTCAAATGAATCGTATACGATTGAATCATTCTTCGAAACCACTCGTGACAATCCAATTAAATTTTCTTTTTGTGTCCCTTCCAACGAAACGTACAATAAACTTTCTTTATTTTTCAAAAATTCACGAATCAAAGTTGTTTTTCCAACTCTTCGACGCCCATAGATTACCGCAAACTGAAATTCATTCGTTGAATACATTTTTTCTAATTTTATTAATTCACTTTCTCTACCAACAAACATATAAGATCTCCATTTACTAAGTTATGGCTTACTTAGTTATAACTTAGTAAGTTATATCATTCCTTACAACTTTGTACAAGAAAAGACGGGAACCCCGCCTTACTTTATACTATCAACTAATTTTTTTACCAACTCTACATCCACTACATCATAGTCATTTTCATGTGGACTTGCCAAATAACTATATGAAACACCATTTTTTGTTGTAGTTGTATCTGCTTTATAATTCTTACAAGAAGAATGTACCTGATATACGCCTGTATAATTCATCATCATTTTTGCGTTTTCTGCATTCATTCCACTGCCAGGAAGAATCTGAATCTTTTCTCCATATTGATTATTCAATACTTTAATCAAATCAATACCTTCCATAGCTTTTGATTTTTGTCCACTTGTAAGTACGCGATCACAACCTAAATCAATCAATGTTTCAATGGCTTCAAATGCATCTGGCGTAACATCAAAAGCTCTGTGGAATACAGCTTCCTTATTGTATGAATGAATCAAGTCGATCATTCTTTTTGTGTCCTCTTCGCAAATTGTGCCATCCTCATTTAAGAAACCAAACGCAATTCCATCAGCTCCATGCTCTAAAAGAATCTTGGCATCTTCAAACATAATTTCTACATCTTCTTTTTCATAACAGAAACCTGCAGCACGCACACGTACCATACAAATTACGGTTAAGTCTGTTTCTTTTTTAACACGAATTAGACTTGCGACACTTGGCGTTAAGCCACCAACACTTAACGCACTGTTTAATTCAACCCTCTTTGCTCTACCTTGATGTGCAGCTATACAATCTTGATAGCTACCTGCACATACTTCAATCATTCTCTCCATTTGCCAACCTCACTATACTTAATGCGTATATTTTCGCATTTAAAATCAAATCACTCCGATCCATCCATTCATTCGGATTGTGTCCAATGCCCTTTTGTCCAGGGAAACTCGGTCCAAAAGGAACTATATTTGGCATGATCTTCGCATACGTTCCACCCGTAGTTGTAACTGGCGTACCATCCATGCCTGTTACCTTTTCATAAGTCGCCTTTAGAGTTTTACATAAGAACCCATTTTTATCAAAATAAACAGGATCATAATTATGTACACATTCTACTTGTAGTCCTTTGCTTAATTTAGATTTGATTGTCCTCTCTATTGTATCATTCCTAATACTTGCAGGATAGCTAAAAGAGAAATCAAAGCCAAGTTTTCCTTCTAAATCCACCAATTTTTTATTGCTCATCTGCATTTTACCAAATTCAAGATCCTCAATATTGAGTCCCAATTTATTTCCAAATCCATTGTCTGATAAAATATATTCATTAATAAATTGATTGAATACAGTTTTATTTTCAATAGCCGTACTCACACGATAGGTACTTCTTCCTCTTTCCGCATATACAACCGGATATTTACAATCGGGTGTCCACCCCATAATAGGTGGTTTTCTGACCTTAAGAAAATGTTTTAAATCTTCAAATCCCGTTTCTTCATTTGTTCCAAACAAAATATGAACAGGACGCTTTAATTGAATGCCCAATTTTTTTATGGCATATAATGCGTATAGACAAGATAAAGTCGGCCCTTTATTATCTAAGATTCCTCTTGAATAAATTCTACCCTTGTCATCTTCATAAGCTGAGAATGGAGGATGATTCCATCCTTCTCCTACAGGAACAACATCTAAATGCCCCATAATACCAATATAATCTTCACCCGTACCATATTTGGCAATGCCCACCATATGATCGACGTTTTCTGTTTCAAAACCTAATTCACTAGCTAATTTCAATGCTTCTTCTAAAGCTTTATTTACGCCTTCACCAAAAGGCATACCTAACTTAGCTTCACTTTGTACACTATCGATTTGAACAATTCTTTTGATTCCTGAAATCATCTCATCACTGATTTCATCAATCTTCTTTAATAATTCTTCTTCCATATTATTTCCTTACTAATGGAGCTGTACGTAAAGCCATATAGTTGTCCATCCATTCTTTACTTGCGACTTCAAATGTGCATTTTCCGTCCGCGTCATGATTGACTAAATATACCGTTGGGGCTTGCTTTTCAGTTGCCACCACAAAACTAAAACCTTCAATATTTGTAGCACAACCCCATTCACCTTTATTATTCATCGCAATCAAAGACATGTCTCCAGCTTTGCCTCTTCTTCGTTTTAATTCCAAATCAAAATCGTGTACAGCTTTTTCACACGCTTGTTGAGGATGCATGCCTTCTTTCATTAGACGAACGATTTCATAAGAAACACAGCCCTTCATAACATCTTCCCCTAAACCTGTAGCACTCGCTCCTCCGACAAAAGAATCTACATAAAATCCAGAACCACATACACAAGAATCGCCAAGACGTCCTGGATGTTTCATAAACAACCCAGAAGTACTTGTAGCACAAGTCATGTGTCCTGCAGTATCTAGACAAACCATACCTACTGTGTCATGTCCTGAATATGGTTTTAATTCCGTATTTGTGATTTCTTTTATACGATTGTGATAATGAATCTTAGCACGATCTGTAAGCATTGTTTTTCTTTCAAAGCCATGTCTTGAAGCATATTTTTCAGCTCCTTGACCCGCTAAGAAATTGTTGGCATCATAGTGCATTAGACTACGTGCAATACTAACAGGATTGGCAAAATCTTTAACGCCTCCAACACATCCAAATTCTAGTGTATCTCCATCCATAAAAGCAGCATCTAATTCGACTTCCATTTCTTCATTTGGAAGTCCACCATATCCTACACTTTTATAGTATTCAAAATTTTCTACAGCTTTGATTGCTTCTTCAATCGAATTCGCCGCACTTTCGTCATTTTTTAACATAGAATCTGCTTTTGAAATTCCTTCTAAAGCCATTCTCCATGTTGCGATAATTCCGTACATATCATTCTCTCCTTATTTTGTTAAATCAAAACTACACGTTACAAGTTCCATTACTTTTTCATCACTTATAATATCGTCAAGTACGACAGATATCCACATTTTATGATTCATATGAAAGGCCGGATAAATACCGTCTATTTCATAAAGTTCATCTCTTTTAGAAGTATCTATCTTTAAATTGATAATATTCAACTTTCTATTATCTCCATTTTTTAATAGAGCATCTAACGAAACATACATGATAAGGGAAAACCATTTATTATTGTCTAAATGACGAAAAACACCATTGTGATCCTTCCATGGAAAATCTGGTTTTACTCCATACGTTTCATCAATGAATTTCGTAATACGATTCGCTTGATCATCCGCAAAGAATACATCTGTACAACATATATCCGCAATTCTTTTTAATATGTCTTTATAAGCTTTGCGAACACTACAAACATAATCCCCATCAAAGGATTCTATGCGCAGTGGCATATATTCTTCATTACTTAAATTATCAATGACTTTACCTTTTAAAACATCCGATATTTCAATGACAGCTTTAAAATTTGAATTCAAAAAATCTTCTGTATAAACATATGTATTATTCTCAAAAGAAAAACCAAATTCTTTCAATTTTTCAAAAACAAATTTCTTTTTTAAAAAGATTTTATTCTCAATTTCTATCATATAAACTCCATTCAAAATTTTCTTTTCCTGCACCAAGTTCAAAGAAATATTTTCCTATGCCTAAATCGACTTGTGATAAAAATCCACTTTTTACTTTAAAAATTACTTTATTACCCGCACCAGTCACTATATATGGTTGTCTATTTAAAGCACTAGGTGCTAATAATAAAGCTTTGATACCTGAATTAAACCATTCCGGAGCTTTTCCTTTATAATGGCTCACTTGATCAGCCGTCTTTGATTTGTGTGGTACCCCCTGTGTTTTTCCATATCCAATCACAATGACACCATTCACTCTAACATCTTTATCATCTAAATGTTTAAGAGCATTCTTGCCATTAAACATACCTCCACACCACCATGTATTTAAGCCTAAACTTTGGGCATACAAAATCAAGTCAGCACCACAATAGCCTATCTTTTCATCTAAACTTGAACATTCTTTGCCTGCAAGAACGATATAGTTTTGTACGGTATTATTCGACATAATTTTAGCTAAACTAGAAAGTCCATCTGATTTATTTGTCACGAGTTTAAATGTCAAATTATACAATTTATTATTTTGTTTAATACGATCATTCAACAAATCAACCAAAGCCATATCTAATGGTTGATCTAAATACTTACGTACTGTGTGTCTTTTTTCTATAATCATAATCTCTCCTTTTAGAACAAGTCTAGCATTGCATCTAAATACATTGCTTCACGAACATGGATTTGGTATTTTGGTTTTACCATATAGTAAAGAATAAATTCTAATAATAGAGCACTTCCTAAGTCTCTTCCTTCGATTTTAAAATTTGAATAGCCCATAGGGACATAGATATTTAAAATATCCTCTAAACTAATAAATGCAGGATTTTCCATCACTCTAGAAAAACGATACCCTTCCTTAGAAAAAGGGGCCTTACATACATGATCCATACAATCAATGCCTAGATTTTGTTTAGAAACCGATTTATAACATTCCTTACGATCTTTACATCCGTACCAGCAACATTCGTTGCATAAAAATTCTACCTTTGGTTTATATGATTCAGATAGTGAATTCAACTTTTCTAATTGTTTATTCAACCGAAAATCAGGTACCACATAGGTAAAGTCTGGATTTTCTAGTTCATGCTTAAAATCATTAAAATCCGTTAATACTTTTGTGGTTGAAGATACAAAATATAGATTCGGATATTTCTTTTTCAGATATTTCATCAATATATCCGAATGAATAATAATTCCATTATTTGTATCTAAATTCAACAATCGACATAATTCATTGCATTTAATATCGGACAAATGTTTTTCTTCAATCAAAGAATTACTAAATGTAAGACGTGAAGATATATTATATTCTTTCATCAAAGCGAATACTTTTTTTGGATCACAATCTGCATAACTGATGCGTCCACCAGACCATATACAATCAGATGGCGAGCCATAGATAGAGCCAATCTTACACCAGTCATAGAAGTATTCTGGTTTATTTTTAAATAGGGGCAAAAACTTTTTATAAAATTCATAGAATTCAAATAAGCCCGGTAAATGATAATAAACATTCATATTCTTAACCTTATTCTTTAGAACGAATATATTCCATTGATGCATATAATGGAACATTTTCCATCCATTCTTGTTTCTTATAGCCTAACATTGAAAACCGTACAGGACATAACGCATGATCTGCATCATATACCGTTTTTAAACTTTTTGATTTAACATTCTCTTCTGCTTTTACTTCTATTGGATAAACCACATCTTTTTGAACAATAAAATCAAGTTCTAGTGTAGAATTTTCTTTTGAATAATAGTACAAAGTCTCCTTATTCGCGATTAGTTCTTGTGCCACAAATTGTTCAGTAAATGCACCTTTATATTCAGAAAAAAAGTTTTCATCTGTTAGAACTTCTTTTGCGGATACGTTTGCCATAGCTTGCAACAAGCCTAAGTCTAACACAAACAATTTAAATGCATTAAGGTCCTCATAAAATTTCAATGGCTTTTCTATTTTATTCACGCGATTTACTTTATGTATTAATCCTGCATGAATCAACCAATCAATCGCATCCTCAAATTCTTTTGCACGACCGCCCTTTTTTAATGCACCATAAACAAATTTTTTATTCTCTTTTGATAATTGCGAAGGAATTGATCTCCAAACCATTCTTACTTTTGCTAAAAGAGCAGGTGGAATATGTTTAGAAAAATCTTGTTCGTAATCATTTAAAATTGTATTTTGTATATTTCTAACTTCTTTCAAATCATAGTTTAAAAAATAAGAATCTACCACTTCCGGCATTCCACCCACATAGTAGTATTGACGTAATAAATCTGTATATGTAACAGACAATGATGAAATTTCTTCCCATCTATGCGACTCTAATAACTCTAAAAGGTGTACTTTACCAGATGCTTCAATAAATTCTGAAAAAGTCATCGGATACATTTTTAATCGATCTACCTTTCCTACAGGGAAACCAGTCCCTCCATGAAGACTTACTCCTAAAAGACTACCTGCCACTATGATATGATATTGCCTTGCTTCCTCACAAAAATATTTTAATGCGGTTATCGCGAGAGGCACTTCCTGTATTTCATCTAATACTATTAAAGTATCTTCTGGAACAATTGTTTCGTTTGTGATTGCACTAAAAGAACGAATCAATCTTTCTATATTAAAATCAAAAAACAATGACTTCATTTCTACAATACGATCACAATTTATATATGCTACATTTTTATACTCATTTATACCAAATTCTTTAATAACCCAAGTTTTTCCAACTTGTCTTGCCCCATCAATAATAAGGGGTTTTCTCAATTTATTTCTTTTCCATCGCAATAAGTCTTTATATATGCTTCTTTTCATCTATATCACCATCCTTATTTTACATTTTCATGAGGGAATATTCAATATTAATTACATTTTTATGAGCGAATAATTTAAAATAATTTCACTTTTATGAGGGAATAATTTAATTTAATTACATTTTTATGAGCGATTATAGAAAAAATCCAACCTTTCGATTGGATTTTATTGGATTTGTGATTTTAAATACGCAAAGATGAATTCATCAAGATCTCCATCTAATACAGATTGAACTTGACTTGTTTCATATCCTGTACGAACATCTTTGACTAAGCTATATGGATGCATGACATAGCTTCGAATTTGGCTACCCCATTCATTAGCGGATTGTACACCTTTAATTTGAGCAATCTTCTTTTCTTGTTCTTCAATTTCTAATTGATACAAACGAGATTTTAAGACACGCAAACATTCTTCTCTATTTTCATGCTGACTACGTCCATTTTGACATGTAGCCACAATACCCGTTGGCTTATGCACCATACGTACGGCACTATCCGTTTTATTGATATGTTGTCCTCCAGCACCAGAAGCACGTTTTGTTTCAACAATTAAATCTTCTGGCTTAATATCAATTTCAATTTCATCATTGAATTGAGGCATAACATCTAAACTCGCAAACGAAGTGTGTCTTCTAGCTCCTGAATCAAATGGTGAAATACGAACTAAACGATGTACACCCTTTTCTGATTTCAGATAGCCATAAGCTTTATCTCCTTCGACAAGGAATGTTACACTTTTAATACCAGCTTCATCTCCAGGTAAATAGTCTAGAACACTCACTTTAAAGCCATGTTTTTCAGCATATCTTGTATACATACGATAAAGCATACTTGCCCAGTCACAAGACTCGGTTCCACCAGCTCCTGGGTGAATTTCTAGAATCGCATTGTTTTGATCATATTCATGACTTAACAAGACTTGGATTTCAAAGTCCTCAAACTTCTTATCCATATCCATATATTCTTCTTCGGCAATCATCATCAATTCTTCATCAAATTCAGACTTTAATTCATCTGCCGTATCATTTAACGAAGTTAATTGTAAATCCAATTCTTCATAACGATCTACAATATCTTTTAATGCATTTTTTGCACGAATTACTTGTTGTGCTTTTTTTTGATCTTGCCAAAAATCTGGTTCTAAAGTTTGTTTATCATAGTCTTCGATTTGTTTATTTTTACTAGATAAGTCAAAGTGACTCACCTAAAGAATGTAATTTCTCTAGGTGAGTACTCACTCCTTGTTTCAATTCATATAATTCCATTAGGCTGCATGCTCCTTACGAATACGAACCTTTAATAAGAAGAATGTGATTTCACGATCAATTCTTTGATTCATTTCTTCAAACATATCAAATCCTTCTTGTACATATTGTTGTAGAGGATTGTTTTGTGCATAAGAACGCAAATAGATACCACTACGCAATTTATCCATCATATCAATATGGTTGATCCAGTTACGGTCAATATTACGTAATACAACTGTCTTTTCAAAAGGTAAGAATTGACGCTTCACATCTTTGATTTCAGCTTCATATTCATTCCAAATCTTATTTACACAATATTCTTTAACTTCATCATAAGACTTTCCTTCAAGTTCACTTGCACGAATCGCCTTATCTTCAGCCATACCCATCATTTCAATGGATTTAACAACGCCTGCAACATCAATTGTTTGTTTCTTTTGATCTGATAAATTAGCTTGCAAAGTCTGTTCAATAGTTTTCTCAAACACAACATGAACCATATCATGTACTTCATCTGCTTCTAAGATCCGATTACGCTGTGCATAAATAATTTCACGTTGGCGACGCAATACATCATCATAATCTAATAATTGTTTACGCATATCAAAGTTATATCCTTCAACACGTTTTTGAGCCATTGTGATTGATTTTGTGACTGCCTTAGACTCAATTTGTTCATCACCCATTTTTTCAAATAGCTTTTGTAGCTTGTCGCCACCAAAACGAACCATTAATGAATCTTCTAAAGATACATAGAAACGTGAGAATCCAGGATCTCCTTGACGACCTGAACGTCCACGTAACTGGTTATCAATACGACGAGATTCATGTCTTTCACTACCCAATACAGCTAAGCCACCTAATTTACGTGATTCTTCTGTTAATTTGATATCGGTACCACGACCAGCCATGTTTGTCGCAATTGTAACTGATTTTGGACGACCTGCCTTTGCGATGATTTCTGCTTCACGAGCATGGTTCTTCGCATTTAACACTTCATGAGGAATGTGTTCTTTATTTAATAATTGAGAAATAACCTCACTTGTTTCTACCGCAATCGTACCAACTAGAACTGGTTGTCCTGTTTCATATAAACGTTTTACTTCACGTACCAATGCGGCATATTTATCTTTCTTATGTGCATAAATTTCATCTGGAAGATCCTTACGAGCTACTGGACGGTTTGTAGGAATCACAACAACCTTCATGTTGTAAGTTGATAAGAATTCTTCTTCTTCAGTTTTTGCAGTACCAGTCATACCTGCTAATTTTTCATATAAACGGAAGAAGTTTTGGTATGTGATTGTTGCCAAAGTCGAAGTTTCTTCTTTAATTGGAACCCCTTCTTTAGCTTCAATAGCCTGGTGTAAACCATCTGAATATGCACGTCCAGGCATCATACGACCTGTAAATTGGTCAACGATAACGATTTCTTTTTCATCACTAACCACATATTCAACTTCACGCATCATAATATAGTTTGCCTTTAAAGCCTGGTTAATGTGGTGAACAAGTTGTGTATGTTCGATATCATAAAGGTTTTTGATCTTAAAGAATTTTTCTGCCTTATGAACACCCTCTTCACTCAACATGATTTGGCGTGTTTTTTCATCAATATCATAGTCTCCAGAAATCAAAGTTTTTTCATGTGTAAACTTATCTGTTTCGTATTCTGGAGCAATTAAAGTCTTCACAAAACGATCCGATTGAATGTATAAGTTTGCGGTTTGTTTTTTACCACCCGAAATAATCAATGGTGTACGACTCTCATCAATTAATACAGAGTCAACTTCATCGATTACAGCCATGTGAAGTCCACGCATTACACGATCTTCAACTTCTGTAACCATATTATCACGCAAATAATCAAATCCTAGTTCAGAGTTTGTTGTATAAGTAATATCACATGCATACGCGTCACGTTTTTCTCTTGGTTTTAAATCGCGTGTATTTACACCAACCGTTAAACCTAAGAAACGATAGATTTCACCCATCCACGCTGCATCACGACCAGCCAAATATTCATTAACTGTGATTACGTGAACACCTTGACCTGCAAGAGCATTTAAATATACACACATTGTTGCTGTTAAAGTTTTACCTTCACCAGTCTTCATTTCTGAAATATCACCTTTGTGCATTGCAACCGACCCCATAATCTGGACTTTATAAGGTTTTTCGTTGATTACACGATATGCCGCTTCTCTAGCTGTTGCGAATGCTTCTGGAAGAAGATCATCTACTGTTTCTCCATCCGCCATTCTTTTTCTATATTCATCCGTTTTTGCACGCAACTCATCATCCGATAATGCCTGCATTTCTGGTTCATATTTTAATACTTGATCTGCAATCTTTTCTAATGCAGATAATTCACGTTGTTCTTCTGAAAATAATTTCCCAAAAATTCCTGCCATAATATAAGTTCTCCTTTTAAAGACTATACTATATTTTAACATAGAAATGACACGATAAATAGGGAAACTCAAATAAAAAAAGAGAATTTTACATTCTCTTACACAATTTTTCTTTCGAACGGATCACAACTCATTCCTTTTTCTAGAATTTCCTTAGCCCATTCTTTAGCGCCAAATAAAGAATGGTCTTTATAGTTGCCACATTCTTTTTCTTCAGTACCCGGAACATCTTCCCATTCTGTAGTTGTGATTAGTTCCAAAGCTTCTTTTACAGCAATCGCAACATCCTTACTTGAATGTTTTCCCCATGCTAAAAGGTGAAATCCTGTACGACACCCAAATGGCGAACAATCTAGATACCCAGTAATTCTAGGACGAAGATATAATGCGAACAAATGTTCTAAAGTATGCATAACTCCGGTTGGAATCTCTTGTCTATTTGGTTGACATAAACGAACATCAAAATTCGATACAATATCTCCATTGGGTCCTTTTTCTTCACTTATTAAACGAACATAAGGGGCTTTTACTTTTGTATGATCTAAAGTAAAGCTTTCAATTTCTACTTTTTCCATAAATAATCTCCTTTATCTGTTTGAAGAAAGGCATAAATGCACTTGGCAATGCAATATGCTCTTCTATTTCTTCAATCTTTTTATAATTTATATCTTCTTTATCTACTATACATAATGTTGCATCCATATGCCATTCAATATGCGAAAAAATATGTATATAAGGTTTTAATTCAATACTTTCTATAATCTTTTCTGGTTTCATTTCATCAAAACCATAAAGCCCAGCCAATAAGCCGGTATCCGCTCTTTTAACTACATGTACCTTATCTTTATGCACCAATATATATAAATGTTTATATTCTATTTTTCGCGCTTTCTTTTTCGCCTTGTAAGGCAAACTGCCAGGATCTTTGGCATCACAATACTTTTTAACTGGACACAATTCACACCTAGGATTTTTAGGAATACAAATAAGAGCTCCCAACTCCATTATGGCTTGATTATAATAGGAAATTTCTTCTTTTGAAGGAAGACTTTCATCTACCAACTCTTCAATCTGTTTCTTCACACTTGTCTTGGTAACATCTTCAAAAATATTATACAACCTAGAAAATACACGAATCACATTTCCATCGACTGCACTTACTCTTTGTCCATTCGCAATCGAAGCGATAGCTCCTGCTGTATATGGACCAATACCTGGTAATTTTAATAATTCTTCTTTTGTACAAGGCAATTTCCCATTATATTTTTCAACACATTCAATAGCACACTTCTTAATATTTTTGCAACGCGAATAATAACCTAGTCCTTGCCACAATTTATTTAACTTTTCATCATCACACTTTGCGACACTCTCAATATCTGGCAACTGCTGTATCCACCTTTTAAAGTAGGGAAGCATAGCTTCAATACGAGTTTGTTGGGCCATAATTTCACTGATCCATATTTCATAAGGATCTTTCTTTAAACGAAATTCTAGTGGTCGATGATTATGAATATACCAATCAATTAAATCTTTTTGAAATTTTTTCATAGCCAAAAAGAAGCAGGGGATTAAACCCTGCTGTAGATCCATTGGCAATTTCCTTGAATTTTCACATCACCACTGTTCGCATCAATAAATACAGAATCACCTTTATTTGCTTCTAAAGTTGTACCATCATTTTCAATTGTAGCACTACCCTCAATCAACAAGATAGAGCCAAAGCTTTCATCATCAACATGAAGTGTAGTCGTACCATTCAATGTAGATTCATATGTTGTAAAATATTCGCAACTTGCCAAACGAACCGTATCACAATCCCCATTCTTCTCTTCTGGTCCACATGGTTTAAAGTCAGATTCAATTGGGCTTAAATTTGAAACGTCAATTGCCTTTTGAATATGCAATTCGCGAGGTTTACCATCTTTTCCAACACGACCAAAATCATAAACACGATATGTTGTATTTGAATTTTGTTGAATTTCACAAATCTGAATACCAGCGCCAATCGCGTGAATTGTTCCAGACTTAATAAAGAAAACATCTCCCTTATGTACTGGGACTGCCTTTAACACGTCTAATAACGTGTTATCTTGGATTCGACGTTCAAATTCCTCTTTAGTGATTTCTTTATTTACTCCAAAATATAAGAATGAATCTGGTTCACAATCTAAAATATACCACATTTCAGTTTTTCCATATTCGTGCTCTACACGAAGTGCATATTCATTATCTGGATGCACCTGAATCGATAATGGTTGTTTGGCATCAATAAATTTAATTAAGATTGGGAAAAATTCAAATGTATTCCCCTTTGTTCCTAAAACACCCTTCCCCTTTTTTTCTAAATATTCAGGAAATGATAAGCCTTCATATTCACCACTCGCAACAATACTTGGTCCATCTGGATGTACAGACAATTCCCAACTTTCTGCGACAGGATCCATATCAGTCTTTTTACCATAATTTTCTTTTAATTTTGTTCCGCCCCAAAGATAATCTTTAAACGCTGGATTTAATTTAATAATTGACATTTTACGTTAGCTCCCTTCTAGATTCATTATAAACAGATGGTTAACAATTGTCCACTTACTAACCACTCACAAAATAGGTCTGCATCATGTCTACATCTTACATTTACTTCATATATTTCATTTTTACTGTATATATGTGAAAAAAAGTTAATATTTCAAACATTTTATCGAATGTTCTTCATAATTATTGATAAAGAACGAATGCATAACATCCACTCTCCTAAGCTTTCATCAACAACTTTTTAACAGACTCTTCACTTACTGAGAAGATGGATGCGATAGCCTTAATTCCAAATCCTTTGTCCATCATTTTTTGATACATCTCTAGCTCTTTTTTCTCACTACCTTGTTCAAGTCCTTGTTCGATTCCTTTTTTTATTCCTTCAGCTTCCCATTCCTTTGACTTTACTTCAAGCCATCTCTTTTCAGCCTCACACATTTCAATCTCCTCCTTTTCCTCTAATTCTTCTAAATCCAACCATTCTACATCCGTTAATGTCTTGACTACTTTTAATACACTGCTCTTCACAAGTCCAAAGCCATTACTCTTTTCTTCATAAATAGACTGATCATAAATACTTCGACATATGTAGAATAGATTATACACGTCTTCTTCATTAAAATTATATGAAGTATTTCCTGTGATTTCAATCAGATTCATTTGATAGTCATGGAAATAGGATTCAAATCTTTCATCCACCTCGACTAGCTCAAAAAGCTGTCTAGCTGCATTCCAAGGCTTTTCTCCTGTATAGAATACTAGGATATGCACCATGGGTAGTTTTTCTTTAGCCTTATTCTTCTTTAACTTCTTTAACATTCTGTCATACGCTACATACTCATATGTAGCCGCTCTTACAACCATCGAAGCATCCACATAACTTTGATTCTCAATAATGAATGCACTATAAAGATTTCCATCATTGTACTTACGAATCACATCCACATGTTTTTCTAGATCCATATTCGAATCATTCATCTCTGAATCAAGTTCCATACAGTTTTCAGGTTTAAGAACTCTTTCTCCATCAAAGAAGTATGCATTAAAGAAGTCGACAAAATAGGCATTGTTTTCTAAAAACTCCTTCATAATTTTGTCTTTGGTTTTATTCATGTGATTTACTCACCCCCTATATCTAATACGAAATAAATTGAGGTTTTTCTAGAAAACTTGCATTTTTTAAGATATTTTTACAATTAAATATAGAATTTATTAACCAAAATATGTATAATAAGCCCATAAAGGGAGTAGCCTGCACATATATGTGTTTACAGCTTCGTCAATACGATATTAAATCCGGACTGTGATGAAATGGCAAGACTTTGGTACATAAGACCAGAGTCTTTTTATTTTATCTGGTCCAGGAGGAACTATATGAACATAATTTTATTAGTATTAGGATTTATTCTACTGCTAAAAGGAGCCGATTGGTTTGTCGATGGAGCTAGTAGTATTGCCTCACGCTTTGGCATACCCCAACTGATTATTGGACTTACTATCGTTGCGATGGGAACAAGTCTACCAGAAGCTTTTGTTTCTATTACAGCCGCATTAAAATCCAATGCTGCCATTACGATTGGAAATGTTGTTGGAAGTAATATTTTAAATGTAGGAATTATTCTTGGCATTACAGCACTCATTCGTCCATTACATATTCAAAATAGTACAATCAAATATGAAATGCCATTTATGATACTTGTAACACTTGTATTGATATTATTAGGTATCAACACAACAATTTCTCGTTTAGATGGAATTATTATGTGGTTATTCTTTCTTGGTTACTTATACTACATTTTTAAAATGTCTAAGAATCAAATGGAAGAAACTGAAATCAAACAAACAAATCCTTTATTTATTCCGCTAGGACTTATATGTTTAATGATGGGAAGTAACTTTGCGGTAGATGCAGCCACAAACATTGCCATTTCATTAGGTGTCAGTCAAAGATTTATCGGCCTAACAATCGTTGCCTTAGGAACTTCATTACCAGAACTTGTTACTTCTGTAACAGCTGCCAAAAAAGGCAATGCCGATATTGCGATTGGAAACATCATTGGATCGAATATCTTTAATATCTTATTTGTCGTAGGTTCTAGTGCACTTATTACTCCCGTACCTTTTGAGCCAAACTTTATCATCGATTCCTTAGTCGCAATATTGATTGGTCTTGTCCTTTATCTTTGTACTAAAAAAACAAGAGTACTCGACAAAAAAGCCGGTATACTCTTGTTGATCACATATTTATTTTACTTTATCTATCTTCTTTAACAAATCCCGAATCTCTTCTAATAAGACAACAGTGCCATCTTTTTTAGGTTCTTTTTTGATCAAGTTGATCATTTGTTGTCTTTTTAAAATGCGCTAAATACTTCAGCATTGCAAAGATGCATGCCGCAACAATTAAAAAGTCCACAACATTTTGAATAAAATTACCATACGTGATTGTAGCTGTGCCTACTTGAATTTTTAAACCGTAAAATCAAGTCCACCAATTAAAACTCTGATGATTGGCATTAAAATATCATTTACTAAAGATGTAACAATTTTTCCAAAGGCTCCACCAATAATGACACCCACAGCCATATCCATCACATTGCCTTTGGCAATAAACTCTTTAAATTCACTGATTGTTTTATTTGTCTTCATCCTATTTTTTCTTTTTAAAATGTAAGGTCTGCTTTAATACAGTTGAACAAGCCAAGTCACCAATGACATTCACACAAGTAGCTCCCATGTCACACAAAGTATTTACTGAAATATAAACACCTAGAATTTGATTTGTTGGAATTCCTGCAATTGGACACAATGCCGCAAAAGCAGCAATAGCACCACCTGGAACGCCTGGAGTACCAATACTTAACAATACGTTACAAGCAAGGACAGTTACCATTGTTCCAATACTTAAATCAATGCCTAAAGCTGTTGCAAAGAATGTAATCATAAATGACATCAAAATCGAAACAGCATCCATATTGATTGTTGCACCTAAAGGTAAAGTTAAAGACGTGATTTCTTCAGGAATACCAATCTTTTCTGAAGCACACTTTAATGAAATAGGAATCGTAGCACTACTTGAACAAGTTCCAAACGCATTCAATCCTGCTGGTGCAATATCTTTAAAAAATTGAATTGGACTATATTTTCCAAAGAATTTAACCATACCACCATAAACAATAAATGCATATAAATAGAACGTAATATATAAAGCCAATAATACTTGTCCTAATTGAAGCATTGTATCCACACCATTTGAATACATAACTGTGGCAATACATGCGAATACTCCAAATGGAGTCACATACATAATTTTAC
>OHDG01000819.1_pt1 | contig 16704 bp, 16 predicted proteins | sample 1566961 | NCBI WGS metagenome assembly OHDG01 (sample SAMEA3879539, study PRJEB24766) | human gut metagenome | biome: human-associated habitat; feature: feces | place: USA | collected 1985/1987
CCAACGACCTGGGCAACCTGCTCAGCCGCACGGTCGCCATGTGCGAGAAGTACTTTGGCGGCACTGTGCACAATGTGCCCGGCACCGAGGCCATCGACACTGAGCTGGAGACCATGATCAACGAGCTGACCGGCAAGGTCACCGCCGACATGGACAAGCTGACCATCCCGCAGGCTCTGGTGGAGATCTTTGCAGTCATCCAGCGCGCCAACAAGTACATCGACGAAACGGCTCCCTGGGCACTGGCCAAGGACGAAGCCAACAAGGCCCGTCTGGAGAGCGTGCTGTACCACCTGTGCGAGGCTCTGCGCGTGAGCGGCATCCTGCTGAACGCTTACCTGCCCTCCACCGCACCCAAGATGATGGATCAGCTGGGTCTGGATGCCTCCGCGCTGGATCTGAGCAAGACCGTTTACGGCGCACAGGAGACCTACACCGTGCACAAGGGCGATGCCCTGTTCCCCCGCATCGACGTAGCCAAGGAGATCGCCCACCTGAAGGAAGAGGACGAGAAGCGCAAGGCTGCTGCCGAGGCCGCCAACAAGGCAAAGGCCGAGGCCGAGAAGAAGGCCGCTGCCCCCGCCGAGGAGAACGGTGTGGACTTCACCCACGAGGAAGAGATCGACTTTGACACCTTCTGCAAAGTGGAGCTGCGCGTGGCCGAAGTGCGCGCCTGCGAGAACCTGAAGGAGAGCAAGAAGCTGCTGCACCTGACCGTGTTTGACGGCGAGCGCGAGCGTTGCATCCTGTCCGGCATCGCCAAGTGGTTCAAGCCGGAGGACCTGATCGGCAAGAAGATCGGCATCGTGTGCAACCTGGCACCCCGCCCGATGATGAAGGGCAAATATGTCAGCGAGGGCATGATCTTTGCTGCCGACACCGCCGACGGCGGCTGCTCCATTGCATTCTACGGCGACGACACCCCGGTCGGCAGCCGCATCCACTAAGCCATGGAGAAAACGACGCTTTCCCGTGCGGAAAAGCTGGACCGGATCTTCGGCACCCCGGTATATGCGGTGCTGCTGGCCATCTTCTGCAATGTGCTGTGGGGCTCGGCGTTCCCGTTCATCAAGATGGGCTACCGGTTATTTGCCATTGACTCTGCCAACACGCCCTCCATCCTCTGCTTTGCAGGGGTGCGGTTCATGCTGGGCAGCTTTTTGGTGCTGCTGGGCAGTGTCCTGCTGCAGAACCGGGTGCCCAAACTCCCCCGCGGCAAGGTGGCGGCCGAGTGCTGCGCCCTGGGTCTGTGGCAGACCACCCTCCAGTATGCCTTCTATTATATGGCGGTGGCTCTGCTCACCGGTGCCTTTGGGGGCATCCTCAACAGCACCCAGAGCTTTTTGGGGGTCATTTTTGCCCACTTTCTGTATGGCAAAAACGACCGCATGACCCCCGCCAAGCTGTTGGGCTGTGTGCTGGGTTTTGCCGGAGTGCTCATCGGCACCCTGGGCAACCACGGCGGCGGCAGCAGCTGGGGCATCTTCTGCATGCTGCTGGCCACGGTCATCTTTACCCTGTCCGGCCCGTGGAACAAGGCCGTGACCAAAAAGGCCGACAGCTTTGCGGTCTGCTTCATCAACCTGTTTGTGGGCGGCGCAGCCCTGTTTGTGCTGGGCACTGCGCTGGGCGGACATCTGGGCAGTGTGAACCCGCTGGGCATCCTGGTGCTGCTGTATCTGGCCTTCATCTGCGGAGCCGGCTATGTGCTGTGGGCCCTGCTGATGAAAAACAACCCCGTCAGCCGCATTGCCATCTTTGGCTTTGTGAACCTTGTAGTCAACGTGCTGCTGAGTGCTGTGCTCAACGGCGAGCCCCTGTTCCGCTGGCAGTATCTGGCAGCTCTGGTGTTCGTGTGTGTGGGCATCTGGCTGGTGAACAAGGCACCCGCCCAAAAGGAGAAGGTATGACCGGCCCGATTTTTGACACCCATGCTCATTACAGCGCCCGCGCCTTTGACGCCGACCGCTTTGCCCTGCTGGACAGTCTGCCCGCAAAGGGCGTGGTAGGCGTGTGCGAGCAGGCCACTCACTCCGGGGACGCCCCCCGGGTGCTGGAGCTGGCCCACCGCTACCCCTGGGTGGTGGCGGCCATTGGCATCCATCCGGAAAGCCTGCTGCCTGCCGCCGACTGCGGCGAAGATGGCCCTGCCCCCACGGTGTCGGTGTACGGCGGTGACTGGGCTGCCGAGATGCGCGCCCTTGCCCCCTGCTACGAGGACCCCAAGGTGGTGGCCGTGGGCGAATGCGGGCTGGACTACCATTGGCCCGTGCCCAAGGACGCCCAGCTGGCCCTGTTTGAAGCTGAGATCCGTCTGGCACTGGAACTGGACAAGCCCATTATCGTGCACGACCGGCAGGCCCACGCGGATGTCTATGCCCTGCTGAAAAAATACCGGCCCAAGGGCATCGTGCACTGCTATTCCGGCAGTGCGGATGACGCCGTGTGGCTGGCACAGCAGGGTCTGTACATTGGCTTTGGCGGTGCCTGCACCTTCCAGGGAGCCAAGCGAGCGGCAAAAGCCATTGCCGCCCTGCCGCTGGAAGCCATCGTGCTGGAGACGGACTGTCCCTATATGGCCCCGGAGCCGGTGCGCGGCACCCGCTGCGACAGCAGCCTCATCCGCTATGTGGGCGAGTACATCGCCCAGCTGAAGGGCCTTTCTGCAGAGGAAGTGTTCCGCACCACGGCCGAGAACGCCCGCCAGGTGTACAGCCTGTAATATTTCCCCGCAAGATACAGGGTCTGTGCCCTGTTTCTGGATAAATCAAGCTTTAGAATCCATACTGTTATAAGGAGATTTCTATCATGAAAGCACGCATTCCCAAACACCGCGAGTTCATCATCAACTTCCCCGACAGCATCGACAACGCCAAGGCCAACGAGGGCTGGGCAAAGCTGCAGCAGATCGTGGAGGACTACAAGAAGGCCCACAACGGCGCTTCCGTCTACGCCCCCACCTTCATCGAGGACTGCGAGCCCGAGGTCAAGAAGCTGCAGGAAGAGTACGGCTTCGAGTACACCGTCGAGTACGTTCAGTAATTTTTGACTAAAAAGCTCCCCTCTGTGCAATGCACGGAGGGGAGCTTTTTTGCGTTGTTTTGGAAAGACCGTCTTTTACTGTTCCACCTTGCTCAGCAGGATGCGGTCGTTGTCCAGCGTCTTGCCGGCGTTCTCGCGGAACTTTTCCAGCAGGTCGTCCACGGTCATCCGGCTGCGCTCTTCGCCCTGCACGTCGAACACGATGCGGCCCGCATCCATCATCAGGGTGCGGTTGCCCAGTTCCAGCGCCTGATGCATGTTGTGAGTGACCATCAGGCAGGTGATTTTCTTTTCCGCCACGATGCTCTTGGTCAGCTCCAGCACCTTTTCCGCCGTGGCGGGGTCCAGAGCGGCGGTGTGCTCGTCCAGCAGCAGCAATTTGGGGGTGACCAGCGTAGCCATGAGCAACGTCAGCGCCTGCCGCTGGCCGCCGGACAGCAGGCCCACCGGCTGTTTCATGCGGTCCTCCAGGCCCATGTCCAGCAGAGAGAGCTTCTCGCGGAACAGTTCTTTATCCTTGCGGGAGATGCGAGAGAAAATGGCGTGGGGCGCGGTGCCTGCACGCAGGTAGGCCAGCGCAAGGTTTTCCTCAATGGTCATGTTGGGAGCTGTGCCTTTGAGGGGATCCTGGAACAGGTGGCCGATGACCTTGCTGCGCTGGTGCTCCGGCTCAAAGGTGATGTCCTGCCCGCCCAGCACGATGCTGCCCTCGTCGGCGATGAACCCGCCGGTGATGGCATTGAACAGGGTGGACTTGCCCGCGCCGTTGGAACCCACGATGGTGGCAAAGTCCCCGGCTTCCATGTGCAGGCTCACTCCGTTCAGAGCCACCTTTTCGTTCACGGTACCGGGGTTGAAGGTCTTATGCAGGTCGTTCAGCTGCAGCATTTCCATCTTACTTTCCCTCCTTCACGGCCGCGGCGCGGCGAGCACGGGCGGCATGTTTGCGCTTTTCAAAGGCAAAATGGGCCTGGATGGCCGGCATGGAGATGGCCACTGCCACGATGATGGCCGACACCAGCTTCATGGCAGCGGCCGGCACATTGAAGCGCAGGGCCACAGCCACGATAAAGCGGTACAGGCAGCTGCCGAACACCACGCCCAGAATGCGGCGCAGCATGGTGCGCTTGCCCACAAGGGTCTCGCCGATGATCAGGGAAGCCAACGCAATGGTGACCATGCCGGTGCCCACGTTGATGTCACAGCTCTTCTGGTACTGGGCCAGCAGACCGCCGGACAGCGCACACAGCGCACCGGACACGCACAGGCCCACAGTAATGGTAAAGGCAGGGTTGATGCTGGAGGCCCGCACCATGGCGGTGTTGTCACCGGTGGCCCGGATGGACAGGCCCAGCCGGGTGCCCAGGAAGCCCAGCATGGCGGCGCAGGCCAGGGCGATGATCACCCCCACCAGCACCAGCTTGTACCAGCTGCCCAGAAAGCCCAGCGACTTTTTGGCCAGCGAGAAGATGGTCTCGGTCTTGACCAGCGACATGGTGGAGGAAAAGCCCATGGCCGCCAGATTGATGGTGTACAGGCCGGTGTTGACGATGATACCGGCCATGATGCTTTCCACACCAAGGCGGGTCTGCAAAAACGCAGTGACAAAGCCGGAGCACACGCCCGCCGCCATGGCCGCCGCAAGGGCCAGAATGGGGTGGCCGGTCAGTGCTACCTGACAGGCCACCGCACAGCCCAGGGTAAAGCAGCCGTCGGTGGACAGGTCTGCGATGTTCAGGATGGAATAGCTCAGAAACAGTGCCAGCGCCACCAGAGCGTAGATACAGCCAAGCTCCAGCGCGGTCTGGATGACGTTGAGCGAAAAGATACTCGCCAGCATGTGTGTGCTCCTTTAAAATACGGTTATTTTTACACGGCCTCGCCCTCTCCGTCACGGCTCACGCCGTGCCACCTCTCCCAGCGTGAGAGGCCTTGGCATTGCGGTCATGTTCCCGGTTCTGCCAAAGGCTCTCCCTTTGGGAGAGCTGACATTGCGAAGCAATGGCTGAGAGGGCGAAGTTGCTTTTCAGTTCAAGGCATAGTTAAGAGAAGTTCTGGGCCGTGGTCACTTCCACGATCTCGGTGCAGTAGGGTTTGAAGGCTTCCTTCAGGGCGTCCAGCTTGTCACCCTCAAAGCCCAGGGCGGCGGCGGTCTCGGTGTTGATGGTCACAATGCCGTTGTCAAAGGTCTGGTAGGGCATTTCGGCGGCACTCTTGCCATCGCACAGGATCTCGGCCACCATGTCGGCGGTGGCCTCGCCCAGCTGGATGTAATCCACGCCGTAACCCACAAAGGCACCGTTCAGGGCAAAGCTGTCGGCACCGGTGAAGTGCATCACGCCGGCCTCGGTGAAGGTCTCGTAGATGGACAGCTCCGCGGTCATGATGGTGTTGTCGGTGGGGGTGAACACGGCCTTGACACCGGCGGCGATCAGAGCCTCAGCCGCCATCTGCACCTCAGCGGTGGTGGTGCCGTTCTTCTCAATGTACTTGATGCCGTTGGCATCACAGAAAGCCTTAGCATCTGCAATGGCCTGCGTGGAGGCATCCTGACTCAGGTCGTACAGCAGGCCGATGGTGTCAATGTCCGGGTTGACGGCAGTGATCAGCTTCATGATGGCCTCGGTGTTCAGTGCGTCGGAGGTGCCGGTGATGTTCTCCTCGCCGTCAAAGCCTGCAGCAGCGGGGTCGGTGACAGCAGAGTAGACAACGGGGATATCAGTATCCTCCACAGCGGCCAGCATGGTTGCGGCGGTGGGGGTAGCCACAGCCACGATCACATCCACGCCGTCCCCTACGAGGTCGGCACCGATCTGGTTCAGGTTGGACTGGTCAGCCTGTGCATTTGCGTAGTAGTCGGCGTAGTCGAAGGTAACGCCCTTCTCTGCCCCCAGCTCATCCAGACGGCTCTCCACAGATTCCACGATCTGGTTGAGGGAAGCATGATCCACATAGTTGACGATGCCAACCTTGAAGGTCTGGCCACCCTCGGCTGCTGCGGAAGCGGCAGCGGAAGAAGCGGTGGAAGATGCAGCCACGGTGCTGGAAGCGGAACCGCCGCAGCCGGTGAATGCCAGTGCAGAAACGGCGGAAGCAGCCATAGCGGCCTTGAGGAAGCTGCGGCGGGAGATCATGGTAACGTTTTTCATAACAGTAAACTCCTTTCCCGGAGCGGGCGGCAAAAGTAAAAGACCCGCTCCCCTTGCGGGACGGGTCTTACAAATAAAAACGACCCTGTCCCTGTGTGTTATCCACAAGGACAGGATCGGTAAAGTTCGATTCTGCGGTGCCACCTTGCTTGCCCTGCTTTGCAAACTGCAGAGCCTCTCACGGAGAGCCAACACTCCCCTGTCCTGTAACGGAGACTTCCGTCCAAAGCTACTAAGGCTTGCTGCCCATTTGCCCGGCCCTCGGCGGCCCACGAAGCTCTGCCCCGCTCTCGCCCGTTTTCACTGTCCGGGCTCACTGAAGATGCGCTGTGCAGGTTCTCTTCCGCCTCATCGGTTTGATTGCATTATACACTTTATTGGCATAAAGTCAAGGGGAAATTTCAAAAATTTCTTTTTTCTACAGCACAAAGTCATTCTTCCGTGCATCAGGCCCGCTTTGTGCGGCGCTTGCGCCAGACGAAGTACGCCGTGTACGCCAGCCATACCACAATGCCGCCCAAAGTCAGCGCACGGCTCAGCCGGATGCCGTCGGGCTGGTAGACAAAATCGATGCTGTTTTCACCTGCCGGGCACAGCACAGCCATCAATCCCTCGTCCACCTCCACAATGTCGGCCTCCTGCCCGTTGACATAGGCCGTAAAGCCGTCATCGTAAGGCACGGAGAAGAACACGAGGTTCTCTTTTTCCAGCGTGATCTCGGCGTGGAAGCCCGAATTGTTCATCTGGAACACACTGGCAGCCGTGGCACGGCGCTCGCGGCAGTCCTGCACGTAGGACTCATAGTACAGCTCCTCCCGTCTGCCTTCCGGCAGATGGGTGAGGTACTTGCCGTAGACTGCAGCATCCTCGTCGGTAAGCACCAGTGCACGCATCAGGAGGTTTGCGCGGGTGGCCTTGGCTGTTTCTTCGTACTCGGTCTGGGTGAGGTAATAGTCATAGGCAAAGCCCATGGGCACGTAGTTCGTGTTGCGGTAGACCGCATAGCCGTCCTTTGCAAAGGCATATTCCCAGCCGTCGTCGGCTTCGTTTTCAAAGTCGGTCTGCTTTTCCGGCGTGGTGATAAGGTACTCCACACTCAAAAGGCCCCGCAGTGCATAATTGGAAAGCTCCGGCTCACTGCGCACATCCCGCTTGACCCCCAGCGCCGGGTAGAAGCTGAGGATGCTGGGGGCTGCCGTGCTGCCAAAATACTGCAGGCAGCTTTTATCCAGCCACATGCCGATGTTGTCGTGGATCTTGTACGTATCCACGCGGTAATCGCCTTCGGGCAGGTCGTTTTTCAGCAGCAGGGCGCTTGTGTCCTGCTTCACAAGGTCGCTGTCGGTATACCACTGGCCGAACTTGCCAATGCCGATGTGCACCACGCTGAACAGGAAGGCAAACGCCAGCACTGCCGCCGTCAGGCGCTGGGCAAAGCGGCTGTCACCCCGCCACTTCTGGCAGAGATAGCGGTACAGCAGCAAGCCCAGCAGGCCAAAGCCCAGCACCGCGCAGTACTGACCGGGGTTCTTGAGCACGCCGAACGACCAGCTGCCGGTGTCGCTGTCCTGCACCGGCACCACCGCAAAGGCCACCGTGGCGATCATCAGCCAGCTGATGCCGCGGGCCGGGCTGTCCAGATCGGTGTTGTGGTCTTCCAGCGCGTTCACGGTCATTGCGGCCAGCACCAGCACCGGCATATAGTACCAGCGCGCATAGTAGCTGGAATTGAGGGCGTAGAACGCACTGTTCAGGATGGGCACCAGTGCGAACACGGCGCAGGTGCCCACGATGCGCTTTTTACTGTCGCCGCGCTTTGCTTTCCAGTAGGCCACGGCACCGGCCAGACTACACAGCGGCAGATAGGCCGACATGCTGGTCCACTTGATCACGCCCTCCGACCAGATGGATGTGAGGTAGGGAGAATCCGGCGGCATGATCCAGCTGACGAGAATTGCAAGGTACTGCTGCACCTTGCTGTAGGTCAGAAAGCCCCAGCCGGAGGAAAGGTCGATGGTTCGCGGGTTCTGCAAAATGGAGAGCACCGCAGGCACCAGCAGGATGCTGCCCATGGCAGCGCCCAGCAGGCTTTCAAAGGCCAGCAGCCCGAACTTTTTTGCAGTGAGACGGAAGTCCCTTGTGCTGAGCTTGCAGATGAAGTAGATGGCCAGAAATACCACCTGACCGATGAAAAAGAAGTAGTTGTTGACAAGGTTCACCGCCACCCAGAACGCAAACCAGCTGCGGCGGTCGTTGTAAAGGGCCTCGTCCAGCGACCACAGCAGATACGGGAACAGCGCCACCACATCTACAAAGTGGTTGAAGAACACATTGTATACCGTAAAGCCGGAGAAGGTATACAGGCAGGCTCCCAGCACGGCGTAGTCGATATTTTTGACGTAGCGGCGCAGATACAGGTACGCACCGCCGCCCGCCACGGCAAACTTGAGCACCAGCAGCGGCACCATGAGGTAGGGCAGCCACCCCTGCGGGAAGAGCAGCGAGAACCAGAAGAACGGCGAGCCGTACAGGTAGAACGAATAGGCGTTCATCACGCCGCTGCCAAGGTCGGTAGCCCATGAGAAGGTATTGTGCACCGAGGTGAACGCACTGTCCGGGTAGCCTGCGCCCTTGATAAAGCCGTTCATATAGCGGTAAAAGCTGATTTGCTGGCTGTTGAAATCGCCTGCATAGTGGAAAAAGCCGCCGTCGATGATATAAAACGGCAGAAAGAACAGGGCCGCCGTGAGGGCACACAGGCCCACCGTCAGCCAGAATTTATCCTTTTTTTGTCCCAGCAGCTGCGGCTGCCGGGCAGTACCAGACCGCTCCATGGTTTCCTCTTTTCTCTGCCAAAGCGGCAGAAAGTTGGTTTGTTCTAGTATAGCACGAACACTGCGCAGAAAAAAGGGCTTGACAACGCTCTGCCGGACAGGTATGTTGGAGAAAAAAGGAGGAAGCTGCCATGCTGTACCCGTTCAGCGCCCTGCTGGCGCGCATGAAATACATTACCCGCTGGAGCCTGATGCACTCCACCCGGGCCGAATCTCTCAGCGAGCACACCTGCGATACCGCCCTGCTGGCCCACATGCTTTGCCTGATCGCACGGCGGTACACCGGCACGCCCTGCCGCCCCAAAACGGTAGCAGTGGCGGCGCTGTACCACGACGCGCCGGAGATCATTACCGGCGACATGCCCACACCGGTCAAGTACAGCAGCCCCACCCTGCGGGATGCCTACAAGGCGTTGGAAACCGAGAGCGTGCGCTGCATGACCGGCCTTCTGCCGGACGAGTTGAGCGAAGAGCTGTCCCCGTTCATCTCCGGGGAACTGCTCACCGCCGAGGAAAAGCGCCTGCTGAAGTCCGCCGACCGGCTGAGCGCCCTCATCAAATGCATGGAGGAGCAGCGCAGCGGCAACCACGAGTTTGACGCGGCGCTGGCCCAGCAGAAAGCGGCCCTGCAGGCCATGCACTGCCCGGAAGCCGACTGGTTCATAGAGCACTGTCTGCCCTGTTACACCCAGAATCTGGATGAGCTGACCCGGCAGCAGTAATATTCCCCTTATGGAAACGGCACCTCGCGCACGTCGTCCGGGTCGATGCCCGCTTTGCGCTGCTCTTCAAAAACAGCATCGATCAGCTCGTCCAGATCTTCCAGATGGGTCAGAGTGCAGCAGTAGCGGCGCAGATTGGCCGCACCTTTCAGCCCCTTCATATAGTGCATGGTCTGAGAGCGGGCCTGCGGCATGGCGACGAACTCGCCCTTCTGCTCCACCATCTCCTCCACCTGACGGCGCAGCGCATTCATGCGGGCCTGCAGGTTGGGTACCTTGGGTGCGGGCAGGCCTTCAATGGCGGCGTTCACCCGCTCAAAGAGCCACGGGTCGCCCAGCGCGCCCCGGGCGATCATCACGCCGTCACAGCCGGTGGCCTGCATCATCTCCACTGCATCCTCTGCCGAGTGGATGTCGCCGTTGCCCAGCACCGGCACTCTGACGGCATCCTTCACCCGGGCAATGATCTCCGGGTCGATGCCGGGGGTGTACATCTGCTCCCGGGTACGGGCGTGCACCGCAATGAGGGCTGCGCCGGCCTGCTCACAGGCCTTGGCACACTCCACTGCAGTGATGTGGTCGGCATCCCAGCCCTTGCGCATTTTCACGGTGACAGGCCGTTTTGTATTTGCCACAACCTGCTCCACGATGCGCCCGCAGCGGTCCGGGTCCAGCATCAGCTTGCTGCCTGCGCCGCCGGAAACGATCTTGGGAGCCGGGCAGCCCATGTTGATATCCACAAAATCGAACTCGTACTGTTCGATGGCGGCGGTGGCTTCGCCCATGATCTCGGGCACTTCGCCAAAGATCTGCACGCCATAGGGTGCACCGTTGGGTTCGGCCTTGAGCAGGCTCACCGTCTTGTGGTCGCCGTACACCAGCGCCCGGCTGGACACCATTTCGCTCACAGTAAAGCCTGCACCGTGCTGGGCCATCAGGCGGCGGCAGGGTGCATCCGTAAAGCCCGCCATCGGGCCGAACACCGCCCGGTGCGGCAGGATGATATTGCCGATTTTCAAAGGTTCCATTGGTTGTTCCTCGCTGTTATCGAAAAAAGCTCCCCCGCAGGGGAGCTGGGTATTACCGTGCGAATCCTTTCGGGTACGGCATAAGCCTCCCTCACTGAGGGAGGTGGCATCGCCGCAGGCGATGACGGAAGGAGTTCCTGTAGAAAACTCCCTCAGTCTCGCATTCGCTCGACAGCTCCCTCAATGAGGGAGCCTTTTTTACATCTTCTCCGGCACGTTGATCTTGAACATGGTCAGCACGTTGAAGATGGCATTCTTCACGCCGATGCACAGAGCCAGACGTGCCTGCTGCACAGCGGGGTCTGCGCCCTGAATGCGGCAGCTGCCGTAGAAGCGGTGGAAGGCACTGGCCAGATCAATGACAAAGCGGTTGATGCGGCTGGGGTCGTACTTCTCGGCCGCCATGACGATCTCCTGCGGGAAGGCTGCCAGCATCCGGATCAGATCCATCTCGGAAGGCTCGGTGAGCAGGGTGGCATCCACCTTCTCGGCACCGGCAAACTGCACACCCTCGCTCTCCATCTTTTTCAGGATGGAGCAGATGCGGGCATGGGCATACTGCACATAGTACACGGGGTTATCGTTGTCGGTCTTGACAGCCTGATCGAGGTCAAAATCGATGCCGCTGCCTGCGTCGTGCATATTGAACAGGAAGCGTGCGCTGTCGATGGGCACCTCTTCCAGCAGGTCGGTCAGGGTGATGGCATTGCCAGTGCGCTTGGACATCCGCACAGGCTGGCCGTCGCGCATCAGGTTGACCATCTGCATCAGCACAACGTCCAGATCTTCGCCGTTCAGGCCGATGGCATCCATGGCACCCTTCATGCGGGCCACATGGCCGTGATGGTCTGCACCCCAGACATCGATGGCCTTGGCAAAGCCACGGGTGGCCAGCTTGTTGTAGTGGTAGGCGATATCGGCGGCAAAGTAGGTGGGGATGCCGTTGGCACGGACGAGCACTTCGTCCTTGGCTTCCTCCTCGGTTCCGTCCTCGGTCTTTTTCTTGTTCACCGTGCCGTACTTGGCAGCGTACTGGGCGCTGCGGTACATGATGGCACCGTCCTCTGCCTTATAGCATGCGCCCAGCTCCAGCAGCTTATCCACCACGGCCTTCACCGCGCCGGACTCATGCAGGGTGCTCTCATGGAACCACACATCGTAGTCGATGCGGTACTTGCCCAGATCGCGCTTGAGGGCAGCAATGTTCTTGGGCAGAGCGTAGGCCACCAGTGCGTCCTTCAGGGCGGCAAAGGCCTCGCTCTCGAACAGAGTCTCCTCGTCCATCCCCTTGCAAGCGGCAACGTACTTGTCGCCGTTCAGCTCGGCAAACTCACCGGCCAGCACCTTGATGTCGCCGCCCTGATAGCACTCGGCGGGCAGCGGATAGGCTTCCTCACCGCAGTACTTCTGCAGGTAGCGCACGGCAAGGCTCTTGCCGAACTTCTGGATCTGGTTGCCGGCATCGTTGATATAGAACTCACGGGTCACATCATAGCCGGACCAGTCCAGCACAGCGGACAGACAGTCGCCCAGAGCACCGCCGCGGGCGTTGCCCATGTGCATAGGGCCGGTGGGGTTGGCGGAAACGAATTCCACATTGTACTTGGCGCCCTTGCCGTGATCGGTGCGGCCATACTCCTTGTTGGAGCAGGCACCCAGCACCACACTGGCCCAGAAGGACGGAGCCAAAAACAGGTTGATGAAGCCGGGGCCAGCCACTTCCACCTTGGCAAACACACTGTTCTCGATGGAGGGCAGATGTGCCAGCAGCGCATCCGCGATCATTTTGGGAGCCTTGCGCCAGCTGCGTGCACCGGCCATGGCGATGTTGGAGGCGATATCGCCGTTCTTGGTATCGGCGGGGATCTCCACGATGAAGGCGGGCAGCTCAGCTTCCGGCAGAGCACCATCGGCCATGGCGGCCTTGGCAGCAGCAGTCAGCAGAGCGCGTGCCTCGTCCAGCGCAGCCTGACGGGGGTTATAGTTCTGGTAGATCTTTTCAAATTCAGTCATTGGTCTGGTTCCTTTCACAGTCTGGGAAATATCTCAGTTTACGTGGGTCACGGTCACTTCAAGGCGGTTGCGGCTCACAAGCTCGGCGCTGTTGGCATCCAGCAGGTAGCCGAACTTTGCGGTGCCGCCCTTCTCGGTCAGGCCGCACTCGATCTCGTCGGCGGTCACGCCCAGCGTCATGGAGCCGTAGCCTGTCTCGTAGTGGCAGAGGTTGCGCTTGCCTTTTTCGATCAGCAGCTGGGTGCCGGCCCCGCCGCCCTTGCCAAACCGCAGCATCGCCACGCGGCTGCCGTCGGCGGCAATTTTCAGGGTGGTGGTGCAGCCCTCGTAGCCGGTGGTCTCGGTCTCTTTATAGGTAATGTAGTAGCTGCCGCCCTTCTGCACGAACTGGCCGCGGGTCATCAGCTCCACAAACTCTTCCTTTTCTTCCTGCTCCACAGGCTCTTTCACATGCTGCTCAATGCGGCTCTTGATGCGGATGATATAATCTTCCTTCAGCGGTTTGCTCACGTTTTTCTGTCCTTATCAATATTTATCAATGGCGATCTGATCCACCGGGCCGCCCTTGTACTCGCCCAGGAACAGGTCTGCCGTCTGCACAAAGCTGTCCGGCACATCGCTCACGTAGAAGTGCGCCTGACCCTCGTGCTCCTGCGCCGCTTTCAGGCCGCGCTCGGAGAGCATCTGTTCCAGATGGTGGGCGGCGGTCTTGGCCGGATCCACCAGCGTCACGCTCTGGCCCATGAACTCGCCGATCATGGTCTTGAGCAGCGGGTAGTGGGTGCAGCCCAAAATCAGGGTGTCCACGCCGGCCTCACGCACCTCGGTCAGGTACTGAGCGATCACCAGCTTCGTCACCTGCTGTCGGCTCTCCTCGCTGTGGTCCACGTAACCGGCCTCCACCAGCGGCACGAACAGCGGGCAGGCCTGCGCGGTGATCTCCACCCCCGGTACCAGCTGACGCAGCAGCTTTTCGTAGCTGCGGGAGCGGATGGTGGCAGCGGTGCCGATCACGCCGATGCGGCGGTTGCGGGTAGCAAAGGCTGCTTCCCGGGCGGCAGCATCCACCACGCCCAGATAGGGCACCGGCAGCTTTGCCGCTTCTGCAGCCGGGTAGGTGCTGGACACGGTGCCGCAGGCCGCCATGATGCACTTTACATTTTTAGAGAGCAGGAATGCCACGTCCTGACGGGCATACTGCAGGATGGTCTCCGGGCTGCGGCTGCCATAGGGCACGCGGCCGGTATCGCCAAAATAGATGATCTCCTCGTGGGGCAGGCGCTTGCGCAGCTCCCGCACACCGGTCAGGCCGCCAAGGCCGCTGTCGAATACGCCGATCGGGCGGTTATCCATGCTGCTTTTCCTTCCTTTCCAGCGCCAGCGCGATCAGCCGGTCGATGAGCTGCGGCACCGGCAGGCCCTCGTGCTCCATCAGCTTGGGGTACATGCTGATGGACGTGAAGCCCGGGAAGGTGTTGATCTCGTTGATCAGCACCCGGCCAGTACCCTTTTCCACAAAGAAATCGCAGCGGGCAAGGCCCTCGCAGTTCAGGGCAGTGTAGGCCATGGCGGCGTAGGTCTTCACCTCGTCCAGCTTTGCTTCCGGCAGGTGAGCCGGGATGACGGTCTGGCTCACGCCGTTCTTGTACTTGTCGTCGTAGGTATAGAACTCGGCACCGGCAAGGATCTCGCCCGGACGGGTAGCCACGGCGGGGTCGGAGCCGATCACGGCGCACTCCACTTCCTGACCGTCCACAAAGGCTTCAAACACCACCTTGCGGTCGTTTTCCAGTGCAAGGTCGATGGCCTTTTTCAGCTCGTCACGGCTGGACACCTTGGAGATGCCCACGCTGGAACCGGCGTTTGCGGGCTTGACGAACACGGGCCAGCCCAGCTTCTTTTCCACACCCTCGCACACGCCTTCCAGATCGGACTCGATCTCCCAGCGGTCGGCAGCCAGCCATCTGGTGTGGGGCACACCGTTGGCCTCGAACAGAGCATTGGCCACGGCTTTGTCCATGCACACCGCGCTTGCCAGCACGCCGCAGCCCACGTAGGGGATGCCGGCCAGCTCCAGCAGGCCCTGCACCGTGCCATCCTCGCCCCACAGGCCGTGCAGCACCGGGATGACCACATCCACATGCACTTTTTCCACATGGCCTTCCGGGGTGAACAGGATCATGCCGTGGTCGGCGCGGTCCGGACTGATGACGCAGGCCATGTTGCCTGCCAGCTCTTCCCAGCTGCCATCGGCCATCTGGGCGGCCGTGGCCTCGGTGTACAGCCAGCGGCCCTCCTTGGTGATGCCCACAGTGAGCACCTCATATTTTTCACGGTCAATGTTGTTGACGAAGTTGCCCACAGAAACGCGGCTGACCTCGTGCTCGCTGGACATACCGCCGAACAGCAGCACAACGCACATTTTTTCAGACTGCATGATAACTCTCTCCTATTTATAAAGCCCAAGACCTGGGTGGGATATAACCGGTAAAATGCCGTTCTGGCTTATTATACAATATCTATGCGCGCGATGCAAGCAGAATGCCAAAAAGCTGCCGGTGGGTAAAAGAGATATTTTTCAAAAAAACTTTCCAAAAATCGAAGATTTCCGCTTGACGGATGGAAAAGTGCGTGGTACAATGATATCACCTCTTTTGCGGGGTTATTAAGTGCGCCTGTTTTACAGGTACCACCCGCAACCCGAGGGAGGTTCAAAACAACCGTTATAATGGAGGTGTCAACAAATGACCGTTAAAATCACTCTGGCCTGCACCGAGTGCAAGCAGCGCAACTACAACACCACGAAGAACAAGAAGAACAACCCCGATCGTCTCGAGATGAAGAAGTATTGCCGTTTCTGCAAGAAGCACACCGTTCATCGCGAAACCAAGTAAGAAAGGCGGACGCATCATGGCAGACAAAACCGAGAACAAGCCGGGCTTTGTGGCCAGAGCAAAGGCCGCTGTGAAGAACTTCTTTGGCAAGTGTGCCAAGTTCTTCCGCGACACCAAGAGCGAGCTGAAGAAGGTGGTGTGGCCGTCCAAAGAGGACGTTAAGACCAACACCGTCGTCGTGCTCGTGACCGTCGCCATCGCAGCGGTCGTGATGATCCTGCTGGATGCCATCTTCGGCGGCATCCTGGGCCTGATCATCGGCGCCTGAGAATCATCTTGAAACGGAGGGCAGACCAAAATGGAAGAACAATCCAATGAGGCACTTTGGTATGTAGTGCATACCTATTCCGGCTATGAGAACAAGGTCGCGAACGACCTGCAGACCATGGTGGAGAACCGTCATCTGCAGGATCTGATCTGCGATATCAAGGTTCCCGTCGAGATGGTTCCCGAAATTGACAAGAACGGCAAGCAGAAGATGGTGGAGCACAAGCTCTTCCCCGGCTACGTTCTGGTCAAAATGGTGATGAACGACGATACCTGGTACGTGGTGCGCAATACGCGCGGCTGCACCGGCTTCGTCGGTCCCGCATCCAAGCCCGTTCCCCTCTCTGCTGAAGAAGTAGAGAAGATGGGCGTGGAAAAGGCTGCACCTTTGGCAGTCGACTTCAACGTCGGCGACACCGTGCAGATCACCGCCGGTCCTCTGGAAGGCTTTATGGGCCTTGTGGAGGAGATCGATACCGAGAACTTCAAAGTGAAGCTCAAGGTCAACATGTTCGGCCGCGAGACCCCCGCAGAGGTGGAGATCGGTCAGGTCGAGCTGCCGTAACCAACCGGCACAAATCGTTTACCAAGGTAAGACCGCAGTGCGGTTCTTATAGAGCGTGTGCACTGTGCACATGCTCGTGGGAGGCACGGAGACACCGTGCCGCAACTCACCACAGATTTTTGGAGGTGCATTTATTATGGCACAGAAAGTTACTGGCTACATTAAGCTGCAGATCGAGGCCGGCAAGGCG
>OHDG01000832.1_pt1 | contig 16351 bp, 18 predicted proteins | sample 1566961 | NCBI WGS metagenome assembly OHDG01 (sample SAMEA3879539, study PRJEB24766) | human gut metagenome | biome: human-associated habitat; feature: feces | place: USA | collected 1985/1987
CTCTCTGCTTGAGGTACATTTTTCTTTTCCGGTGTCGCTGTAGCTGCGTTGCCTTCTTCTTGAACGGGCTCGGGTACATCCTCCGGAAGAATGGTATTGCTGCTTCCGTTCAACCGGATTTCCTGCTCGCGCTTATAGGTGAGGAAAGCGCGGAAGATACCGTTGGCAAGTGAGGTGGTTCCTGCTTCAGTGTTCAGGTACCGTTCCTCTTCCGGTGTGGAGATGAATCCGAGTTCCACCAGTATGCTTGGCATGGCACTGGCCTTCAATACCAGAAAACCTGCCTGGTGCACGCCCCGGTCTGTACGTTTGCAGGTTTGGCGGAAATGCTTTTGTACGAGGGAGGCGAGGTGCACACTCTGTGACATGTATTTGTCTTGCATGAATTCGAAGATGATGTAGGACTCTGCCGAGTTGGGATTGAAGCCGGCATACCGCGTCTTGTAGTCGCTTTCGTAGAGGATAACGGCATTTTCGCGCTTGGCTACTTCCAGGTTGGCATCCGATTTTGCCAGACCCAGTGTCCAGGTGGAGGCTCCTTTGGCCGTCCGGTTTTTGGCCAGGGCATTGGTATGTATGGAGATGAACAAATCAGCTTTGGCGTTATTGGCAATTTCAGCGCGCCGGTCCAAGGGGATGAATATGTCCCGGTCCCGCGTATAGATAACTTTTACATCAGGGCAGTTCTTCTTGATTTGTTTGCCAAGTTTGAGTGCTACATTCAGGTTGATATTCTTCTCTTTGGAAATTTTTCCCACTGCACCCGGGTCGTGTCCACCGTGTCCGGGGTCTATAACGACAACAAAGTCTTTCGCTTCAGCGCTGCCACTGCAAAAGGGGGAGATAAGCAGCCCTAAGCATATACTTATATATAATATGTATCGTCTGTATAGTTTCATATAATTGTAGCAAAGACAATGCTTCCTTTTCGCTTGGCAAATGTAGTGGAAATTTATAGAAAACTAATGGATTATGTTCAGTTTTATTGTTCTTCTTCTCATTTTTAGTGTAATTAATGTCTGTGTTTGAGTAATTAGTGGCTCAATGTATTGATAATATGCGTAACTTTGCGGCAGATAATTAAAATAGCAAATCAAGTATGCTGGTTCGTTTTATAAAGAACTGGACGTTGCCTTTGGCAATGCTTGCCGGTACTTTGGGATATTTCTTTTTTGCAGACATTCCTTTTGTGGCGCCTGCCAAACCTTATGTGAATGTGTTAGTGGCTTTCCTGACTCCACTTTTGATTTTTTCCCAACTTCTGCTCACTTTCTGTAAGGTGGAGGTGCATGAACTGAAACCCAAATCGTGGCATGGATGGTTACTGCTGTTCCAGACGGTTTCTTGCTTGATTGTTGCGGTATTGTTGGTGTGTTGCCCTATGGAGGAGGTCTACCGGGAAGTGTTTGAAGGTGCAATGGTCTGTCTCATTTGTCCCACTGCAACCGCTGCGGCTGTCATTACCGGTAAACTGGGTGGAAGCGCATCCAGCCTGACGACCTATACGTTGTTGTCCAATCTTCTGGCGGCTGTGGCTGTTCCTTTGGTTTTCCCGTTGGTGGAGCCTCATGCTGACATTACTTTTTTTGTTGCATTCCTGAAAATTCTGAGTAAAGTCTTTCCATTGCTGCTTTGTCCTTTCTTGCTGGCATGGTTTCTGCGTGCGTTTGTGCCGAAGGTGCATCATTTTCTGTTGGGTTTCCATGATGCAGCCTTCTATTTGTGGGCGGTAGCTCTTGCCATTGTCTCAGGGCAGACGGTACGTTCATTGGTCAATAGTGATGCACCGGTATTTGTTGAACTGCTGATAGCCCTGGCGGGACTGATAACCTGCTGTATACAATTCTATTTGGGAAAGAGAATCGGCGGTCATTATGGTGAGCGCATCAGTGGAGGGCAGGCGCTGGGGCAAAAGAATACGGTGCTTGCCATCTGGATGGCATATACTTATCTTAATCCGTTATCTTCCGTCGGTCCGGGATCGTATGTGCTGTGGCAGAATATAATCAATAGTTATCAGCTGTGGAAGAAAAGGAAAAATGAGACGGAATAACTACTGAGTATTTTACATCTTATTTGCTTTATGGACATAGAGGGTGGTTGCAACAATTATCAGTACAAATGCCATAATGAGGAATATTATCCGGATAAGACGATGTTTTGAAAATAGGTTGGCCATGCAGGCAGAAGCCACGCTGAAACGGGCTATTATAGAATCAATTGTGGCGTTTTCGAAAAAGACTGATGCAATACTCCATAGTGCAATAATGGTTAATATAGCATTGGCTGATAAACAAAGAATTTTATCAAGTGGCATTCTAAATACTTTTCTTGTTCTCATATATAGGACTCTATGTTTAACTCCTTTCATTCTTGCCTTTCGCTGAATCAGCCAAAGGATAGGGCAAAAATAAAAGAGAACTTCCTGACAGAATCAATATTGTCTTGGAATATTGTTAAATGATTGAATTTCTAAACCTATGTTTATTCTTTGCTGTCAAAACTCTGTTTGTGTCTGATGCGGCTCATGTGAATAGGGGTTATTTTCAAGTAAGACGCAATTTCTTTTAGGGGTACCATTTGTAGGATTTCTGGACATTTTTTAAGAAGTTGGAGATAGCGTTCTTCCGATGTAAATCTGAACAAATCCAAGTAACGTGAATACGACTGAAAAAATAATTGTTCGGCTGCAATGCGGGCTATTCGTTGATTTTCTTTGTTCTCTTCAAATTCTTGTAGAAGTAATTCGGAAGAACAGATGTAGATTCTACATGGGGTTATTGCTTGTATATTCAATTCAGATTTTATGTTATATAAACAATTGGGATAATCAGAGATAAATTCATTGGCAAAAGAAAAACCTACATTATATGTTTTGTTTTCAGTTTGGTTGATGCAGGTATATTTGATTACACCGGATACAATAAACCCGAAGAAAGAACCGACTTCTCCCTCTCGGAGGATAAACTCATTTCTTTTATAATACCGTAGTTCTCCGTTTCTTAAACACAGTTCCCTAAAAAAGTCAGTGTCTATATTGCCCATGTATGAATTAAAATCTGTCATTTACAACACATGTTTTTCGAAAGGTACAAAATTATTGTTTTATTCCTGATTTTCTGTCATTGTTGGTAAGCTGGTCGTGGACTCTCTCATTATAATACTTTAAAAATTTAACTTCACCTACGTTTTTTAAAAGCTTTTGGTTTTCAATGAAGTTTTGTCCGTATTTTAGCCAACGTTTGGTAAATCTTTTGAATTTAGTACATGGGAAATCAGAACATTGGAAACAATGTGTTATTCTTTTTTCCAAGCAACATAAATGGAATGTTTTACATTTTTCACAGCGAGAACCATTCTGTTCTGCTCCTTTGCAGGGACTTTTTTCTCTTGTGTATATGGGACAACCACCACAAAAGACACCACAAGCAGGAATACGTCCGTTATACGATTTCATTCAGCCAGCCTTTTCGCCATCCAAAAATTGGTGAGATAAAGTTGGTTGGCTTTGCGTTTCTGTTCCACTTCTACTATATAGCCTCTTTTCTCAAAGAATGGACGGGCTGTCAGGCTTACTTCTGATGTAATTCGCATGATTCCTCTTGCGGTTGCATACCGTTCTATCTCATTTAGAAGTATGGTAGCAATGCCTTTACCTTGAAAATCTTTATGAACAAACATAGAATGCAAATATCCTTGGTGGGTAATGGATGAAAAGCCGACAATCTGTGACTGTTGATTGGTTGCCACAATAAAATAATGTGTCTTAATCATGTCTTTTATGCGGGAGAGGTCGTTTCCGCACGATGCCCAATCTGCCACTTCTGCTTCTGAATAGTCACGTTTGTTTATATGGAGGACTGTCTCTTGAAACAAACTCATAAGTTCAAGGGCATCAGGCTGTTGGGCAATTCTAATTGTAAAATCTGTATTCATGTTTTTAAGTGCTAAAATGTATGCTTTTAGATGTTCCATGTTCTAACAGAAAGTCTTTCAATGTATTTATTGTGTTTGCAAAGATAATCTTTTCATTTCTAATTTATTGGTTTAGGAAAATCAAGTTGTTGATTCTCTGCTTCGAATATAAAAAGTATGCGAATTTTTATGAAGCATGGGAATCTGCTTTCAATCGCCAGCCAATGGCTGATGAGTTTAACCGGGTAGATTTCTTGCCAATTGGTTTCAGACCTGCTTATAAGAACAATTTATAACAAAGTACTCCCAATAAAAGCAAGACTAAAGCACATGCTGCAAGAATCGTCTTTGCCCTGAATAGATGTTCTTTATCTGACAATTCCTTTTCAGTAGTATTTCTTCGGATTTTTTCTATTTCCTCAATGGTTACATCGGCTCTCTCAGGACCTTTCCTTTCTACAAGGTATTTGTAGTGCTCCCGCATCCGTCCTCTGCTCAACTTGCGGAGAGCACGGTTCTCTTTATCCCTTTGTAGCATGTCATTGATGCAGCCTAATGTTCCCATAAGCAGATTTTTATCATGTGTAAGCAAAATGGTTTGCTTGCACGTGTACTAAGATACGGCATTTATGTCGCTTTCGCAAGCGATTTTGTGTTTTTTGATATAAACTGATGTGACGATACGATTTTGATAGTTATGTTAACTCATTGTCTGCCAGAGAGTAATTTTGCCAACCCATTGTCATGCTTTTGGCAAACTTTTGCCATGCCTATGGCAAAGTCTTGCCAATAGGGTGGCAAAATCTTGCCAACTTGTCGGCAAGAAAGACACACACTGTTCCCTATACCTTTATTATAGTGTGATAGCGTGACAAGTGTTTTTCCTTTTTAAAACTTTTGTGTAGAATGATGATGGGCTTCTTTTATTCTGTTTTGCCGGACGGCATCAGCAGTTCTTCTTCATTGTAGCGCGGTCGGTCCTTCACCTCAATGTATATTTTGCCGATGTATTCGCCTACAATCCCCAGCGACACAAGTATCACACCTCCTACCAGCCAGACGGAAATCATCAGTGATGACCATCCGGGGACGGCGTTATGCTGTGTGTAAGAGTGAAGTGTCCATCCGGTGACACACAGTGCCACAAGAATAAAGATGCAGCCTATCCAAAAAATCATACGGACCGGTTTGACGGAAAAGGAAGTGATACCGTCGATGGCAAAATTAAGCATCTTCCGGAAAGGATACTTTGATTCTCCGGCAAAACGCTTGTCACGATTGTAGTACACGCTGTCCGTCTGGTAGCCGATGAGGGGAACCAGCCCCCGAAGAAAAAGGTTGCGCTCGCGGAAGCGGCATAGGTGTTGTATAGCCCGCTGGCTCATCAGGCGGTAGTCGGCGTGGTTGAACACCACGTCCACCCCCAGCAGGTGCATCACCTTGTAGAAGCCCTCGGCGATAAAAGACCAAAGCGGTGTTGCGTTTGAAGAAAGTGTCGGTCTTCCGTTCTTTACGTACGCCATAAACGATGTCATTGCCCGCTTTATAGCTGTTTATCATGTCCGGAATCACCTGGATGTCATCTTGCAAGTCTGCATCAATGGAGATGGCTATCTCGCAACGCTCTTTTACTGCATTGAGTCCTGCTAGCAGGGCATTCTGGTGTCCTACGTTTCCTGCCAGGTTCAGTCCGCAGGCATAGGCCGTATTTTGGTGCAGTTCTTTGATGATAGCCCATGTCTGGTCGGTGCTTCCGTCGTTTACATATAATATATAGCTTTCCGGGGAAATTTGCCGGGCTTGTATCAGCCGGTCGAATAATTGGCTCAATCGTTTATGGGTTTCATGCAGCACTGCCTCTTCTTTGTAGCAAGGTACGACAACGGCGAGTATGGGAGAGTTTTCCATCATAGAACAAATCTTTTTGCAATATTCGTAAGAAATCGGGAGAAAAACAAATTATCACTCTTTTCTTTTGAAAACGAAACGTACGAGTAAGAAGTTGACCGGAATGGCGATGGCGAAAACCGGAATGGGGGCCAGAGGTTTGGGGATGCCCATCCAGAGAGAGAGGTTCAGCAACCCCATGTGTAGCAGATAGCTGCATAAGTGTGCCCCTCCAAATCCGAAGGCTTTTCTCCATGAGGGCTTTCGGCCGAAGGTAAAGTAAGCAGTCAGATAGAAATTGGCGATGAAGCTGAGAGCATATCCCAGTGTATAGGCTATGTTTACATTGATAACCCGTTGTAATACAAAATACAATCCGTAGTGCAGAGCTGTCGCAAAGATGCCCACCATTACGAAGCGTACAAATTCCGGTAGTTGTTTCAGCCGCTTCATCTTAACATTAAATATCTACTCTCTGTTGCCATTATCATTGGGGCGGCAAAGTTAGGCATTGTTTCAGAATTATTTGTAATTTTGCTTTGCGAAATTAAGCTGCATCTCAGCAAATTGCAAATAAATTTGCATCTGCTTTCGGTTTGCGCTATCTTTGCGTCCAGAAAACATAAAAAACAAATAAGGTATGTCGGACAGAAAGAAGGCGTTCTGGTTTATTGCGCTGCTGAGTGTGCTTGTGGTTGTTCCCTTTCTGGGAGAAACCATTTTTTATTCCAAGGGGGAACCGCGGGAGGCGATTGTTGCCCTTTCTATGCTGGAAAGTGGAAACTGGATACTTCCGGTGAACTATGGTACTGATATTGCTTATAAACCCCCTTTCTTCTACTGGTCAATAGCCGCCGTCTCTTCCCTTTTTGGAGAGGTGACGGAGTTTTCCGCCCGTTTCCCGTCTGCATTGGCTTTTTTAGCCATGCAGTTGATGTTCTTTGCCTTTGTGGCAAAACGTAAAAACGTTCAAACGGCGTTTCTGGCCTCTATTCTTCTTTTGTCTTCTTTCGAGGTGCATCGGGCGGCTGTCGCTTGTCGGGTCGATATGGTTCAGGTTGCCTTTATCGTTATTTCCCTTTGTCTGCTGTTCCGCTGGGATGAGAAGGGATGCCGCGGAGTGCCCTGGCTTGCGGTGTTGCTGATGGGATGTGCCACGTTGACCAAAGGGCCGGTAGGCTCCATATTCCCTTGCGCGTGTATCGGTGTGTATCAGTTGTTGCGCGGACGTTCTTTCTGGAAAGCGTTTTTCTCGTTGGTAGGTATCGGCTTGCTTTCTTTTGTTCCTTATTTAGCTTGGGTATACGTAGCTTACAGACAAGGTGGACAACCGTTCCTCGATTTGGTTCTGGAGGAGAATACCGGGCGGTTTATGGGCAAAATGTCCTACGAGTCCCATGAAAATCCTATATGGTATAATTTCCTGACTTTGATTTGGGGATGGATTCCCTGGACGTTGGTTCTGGTAATTTCCTTGTTTGGCTTGAAGTGGAAAAACATGCGTTGTCTGCCGGAAGGGGAGACCCTGCTGTTGCGGTTGAAGAAGGGCTGGACTGCTTTCCGCAACCAGTCTCCGGTACAATTGTTCACGTGGCTGGTCATTCTGATAATCTTTGTCTTCTACTGCATCCCCAAGAGTAAGCGGAGCGTTTATCTGCTTCCCATCTATCCGTTTATGGCAGTGCTGATAGCTGAGTATCTGTTGGCTTTGGTACAAAAGGGGGCACGAGTTTTCAGGATTTGTGCAATCATCTTTGCTTCTTTGGGCTTGTTGCTTACGCTTGTTTTTGTCGTAGTTCGTCTCGGCCTGGTTCCCGACAGCGTTTTTGGAAGCGGACGCCATGCCGCTGAGAATGTAGCCTTTATGCATGCGTTGGAGGATGTGGCTTTGTCTGTTCCCAAGTGGCTCCTGGTAGCGCTTCCCGTAGTAGCCGCTGTCTGCACATTACGCATGGTGATAAAGCGTGCGGATAGCCGGTCATTATTATATGGCATAGCAGGATGTATGCTCTGCCTTTTCGTATCATTGGATTCGGTTTATCAGCCCACGGTGCTGGCTGTGAAATCAGATAAACATTTGGCTGAAAGGGTCAATACGTATGTTCCGGAAGGTGTGGTCTATTCTTACTCGAAAATGAGTTTCTATGGTGTTAACTTCTATCTGAAAGACCGCATGCGGCACATTGAAAAGGAACGTCCGTCCAGCGGGGAGGGCTATTTGTTGGTTCCCGTAAAGGAGGAGGAGAATATGTTGGGAGAGCTGGAACAGACGTATCATCTGGAAAAGATATTCCGTACAGACAGACGCAGTTGTGATATGCGTAATGAAATCTGTATGTATAAATTCAGGGTGATTGACAATTCATAACCCATAACTTATAACTCATAACTCATAACTTAAAATGAATCCGATAGATATCATTAACAAATATTATCCGGAAGAGAATGAGTTGCGGCATATACTGTTGACGCACAGCCGTTCCGTAGCCGACAAGTCGTTATGGATTGCCGACCGCCATCCGGAACTTTCATTGGATAAGGATTTTCTGTACGAGGCTGCCATGCTGCACGATATAGGCATTTTTCTTACAGATGCGGCAGGTATCCATTGTTTTGGCGACAAGCCTTATATCTGTCACGGTTATTTGGGAGCCGACCTGATACGCGGCGAAGGCTATCCCCGCCATGCTTTGGTTTGTGAACGCCATACGGGTGCCGGACTTTCATTGGAGGGAATCATTGCGCAGGATTTGCCCGTACCGCATCGTGAAATGGTTCCGGTCAGCTTGGAAGAACAAGCTATCTGTTTTGCCGATAAGTTTTATTCAAAAACTCATTTGGAAAAGGAGAAAAGTGTAGAAAAAGCCCGAAAAAGTTTGGAACGTTATGGTGAAGAAGGGGTACGGCGCTTTGATAATTGGTGCGAACAGTTCTTGTAGCAATCTAAATTTCTTTAAAAAGGGAGATTATCCGTATAAATTATGTACTTTTGCCCCTCCAAGCGTAAACTATTAGTTAATGACGCCATTGAAAGCAAATACATTCATATCATTCATACTACTATTCGTCTTGCTTCTTCTCTCTGGTGGGGCTGCTTCTCAGCGCCGTAGAACGAAGGTCGCGCCTCCGAATGTTCAGCGGACAGACACGTTGCAGGTAGGGGATAGTTTGCAGATGGGAGTCTCCCTGCAAGGGGGAAAGGGGCTTCCTGCCGATTCGTTGCAACAAGATACGGTAGCGGCTGCGCCTCCCAAGAAGGATGCATTGGATGCTCCCGTAGCCTACGAAGCCAATGACTCCATTGTATTTACGCAGAGTGGCTTTGCCCATCTTTACGGCCAGGGAAAGGTGAGTTATCCGGGTGCTGACCTGGAGGCTGATGTCATCTCTATGGATATGGACAACAGTACGGTTTTTGCCCGTGGCGTGGTCGATTCTGTAGGAACAGCCAAGGGAAGACCGGTCTTCAAAGACGGGGACACCTCCTACGAAACCGATACTATCCGTTATAACTTCAAGAGTAAAAGAGGTCTTATCAGCAATGTTGTCAGCCAGCAGGGCGAGGGATACGTGACCGGTAATAATGCCAAGAAAGGGAATAATGATGAACTCTATATGAGGAGCGGTCGTTACACGACTTGTGACCATCATGACCACCCCCATTTTTATATGCAGATGACTTATGCCAAGGTACGTCCGAAAAAGAACGTGGTGACGGGACCTGCCTATCTGGTAGTAGAGGATGTGCCGCTTCCGCTTGCCGTTCCATTTTTCTTTTTCCCGTTTTCTAGCAGTTACCAGTCCGGTTTTCTGATGCCTACCTATATGGATGACTCCAATCGTGGCTTCGGTCTGACGGACGGTGGATATTACTTCGCCATCAGTGACCAAATGGACTTGAAGCTGCGGGCGGATATCTTCACGAAAGGTTCTTGGGCGCTGAATATGGAGTCGAACTATGTGAAGCGTTACAAATATTCCGGTTTGCTGCAGGCAAGCTATCAGGTGACCAAGACCGGTGACAAAGGCTTGCCCGACTACTCGGTTGCCAAAGACTTCAAGGTGGTGTGGTCTCACCGGCAGGACCCGAAAGCGAGTCCGAATTCTACTTTTTCTGCCAGTGTGAACTTTGCTACCAGTAGTTATGAGCGTACCAATATCGGCAATATGTACAACTCCCAGGCAATGTCGCAGAATACCAAGACTTCCAGTGTCAGCTATTCGCGTAACTTTCCCGACCAGCATCTGAGCATCTCCGCTTCAGGTAATATTGCCCAAACCATGCGCGACTCCTCTATCGCGGTGACTTTACCGGACATGACCATTTCCTTGAGTACCATTTTCCCTTTCAAGCGCAAACATGCAGTGGGAGATGAAAAGTGGTATGAGAAGATTTCCGTTCGCTATACTGGCCGTGTGAAGAACAGTATCAAGACGAAGGACAATCTGTTGTTCAAGAAGAACCTGATACGCGATTGGGAGAACGGTATGCAGCATGAGATTCCGGTAAGTGCCACGTTTACTTTGTTCAAGTACTTCAATGTGACGCCTACCGTAAACTATACGGAGCGTTGGTACACCCGCAAGGTGAAGAAGGACTGGGACGATGAGCAAGGCAAGGAGGTGAATGATACGACCTACGGTTTTCACCGTGTATACGACTACAGTGCCAGTCTGGGTATCAATACCAAAGTTTATGGTATGTACAAGCCATTGTTCATGAAGAAGAAGGAGATACAGATACGTCACGTCATCACTCCCTCCATCAGTTTCAGCGCTGCGCCCGATTTCACTTCGTCCCGTTTTGGCTATTATGACTCTTATATAAAAGACCAGAACGGCATTCGCGATACCGTGCAGTATTCCTATTATGCCGGTCAGGTGTTCAGTCCGCCAAGTGGAGGAAAGCAGGGGCTTATCAGTTTCAATATCTCCAATAACCTTGAAATGAAGTTCAAGGATAAGAATGACTCTATCCGCAAGGTGAGCCTGATTGACGATTTGAGTATGGGTATCAGTTACAACACGGCTGCCCAGGTGCGTCCTTGGAGTGACTTGAGCTTTAATCTCCGTCTGAAGTTGAGCAAGAGTTATACGTTGAGTATGAGCTCTACCTTTGCCACTTATGCTTACGAGTTTGATGAGAACGGAAGGGTGGTGCCCGGTAACCGTACGGAATGGTCGTATGGCCGTTTCGGTCGTTGGTCGGGATATGGTACGTCGTTCAGTTGGACCGTGAACAATGATTCGTGGAAGAAAATAAGGAACTTCTTCACCGGTCAGAAGGATGACGAGGAGCAGGACCAAGACCAGAATGCCTCGACGGAGGGAGACAGTGACATGGAGGGCGAAACCACCGAGGACGGCACTCCGAAGAAGAAGAAGGAAAAGGCTGCTGCCGATGCTGACGGCTATCAAGTATTCAAAATGCCTTGGTCCATCAACTTCAGTACCGGTTTCAATATAACGGAAGACACCAGTAAGCCCATTAATCGTAAGAACATGCGCTATCCGTACAAATTCAGCCTGAATTCCCTTAATATAAACGGTAACGTCAAGCTTACCAACAAATGGGCTATCAGCTTCAACTCCGGTTATGACTTCAATGCGAAGGAGATAACGCAGACCGCTTTCAACATCACACGTGACCTACACTGTTTCAGCATGACGGCTGCCATATCACCTTTCGGACGCTGGAAATACTATAACTTTACCATCCGTGCCAATGCAAGTATCCTGCAAGACTTGAAATGGGAACAGAGAAGCCAGACTCAGAGTAATATTCAGTGGTATTGATGTTTACCAAATTATTTCCGTCTCTCCATGTTCCCGCAAATACTCGTTTGTTTTGCTGAAATGCTTGTTCCCGAAGAAGCCGTTATAAGCGGATAGGGGAGATGGATGTGCCGAGGTAAGTACCAGATGTCGGCTACGGTCGATGAATGCCCCTTTACGTTGGGCGTAGGCTCCCCAAAAAATAAATACAAGATGCTCTTTTTCTTCGGCGAGAATGCGGATAGCCGCATCTGTAAATGTTTCCCAACCTCGGTTTTGGTGAGAACCGGCTTGGTGTGCACGTACGGTGAGGGTAGCATTGAGCAGCAATATGCCTTGCTCTGCCCAGCGTGTCAGATTGCCGGTAGTGGGGGCATCAGTGCCAATGTCATTTTTTATTTCCTTGAAAATATTAAGTAAGGAAGGAGGGAAAGGAACACCGTCATTTACGGAGAAACAAAGTCCGTGTGCTTGTCCCGGACCATGATAGGGGTCTTGACCGATTATCACGACTTTTACTTTGTCAAAAGGGCATAGGTTGAATGCATTGAATATCAGCTTTCCCGGAGGATATATTGCATATTTCCCATATTCGTCCCGTACAAAATCAGTCAATGTACGGAAATAATCTTTCTCAAATTCAGGTTGCAGATGTGCTTTCCAGCTTTCTTCTATTTGAACATTCATAATTGGATCTGTTAGTAGTTTCGGATGCTAAAGTACAAAATAAAAAATAAAGTCCAACCTTTTGAGGGGGTGAACTTTATATTATATGACGGGATAAATGTATATCAAATCAGGTGTATATTGTGTTCCTTGCACTCTTTGCGCATATCTTCCGGCCAGATACTGGCTTGTATCTCACCGATATGCGCCTTGCGCAGATAGAACATACAGAGGCGGGACTGCCCTATACCGCCACCGATGGAAAGCGGCAGTGTATCATTCATCAAGCGTTTGTGGAAGTAAAGTTCCAGGCGTTCCTCTTCGCCTTCCTCTTTGAGCTGGCGAAGCAGGGCTTCCTTGTCTACGCGGATACCCATGGAGGAAAGTTCGATGCTGCGTTGCAGGATGTGGTCCCATAGCAGGAGGTCACCGTTCAGTCCGGGGAGGTCGTTCAGCCCTTTGCTGGTATAGTCGTCGTAGTCCGGGGCGCGTCCGTCGTGCTTCTTGCCGTCGCTCAGCTTGCATCCGATACCGATGATGAACACTGCACCGTATTTCTTGCAAATGGCATGTTCGCGGCATTTGGGTTCCAAGTCCGGATACAGTTGGCGCAATTCTTCGGCATGGATAAAGTGAAGTTTCTGGGGCAGGCAAGGCTTGATTTGCGGATACATCTCATATACCATATATTCTGTGCGCACCATAGCTGCATAGATACGGGTTACTATCTCCTTGAGGAATTCCACATTGCGGTCTTCGGCAGTAATGACGCGTTCCCAGTCCCACTGGTCTACATAAAGGGAATGCAGATTGCCCAGTTCTTCATCGGCACGGATGGCATTCATGTCTGTGTAGATGCCATATCCCGGTTCGATATGGTATTCGGCAAGCGTGAGGCGTTTCCATTTGGCGAGGGAGTGCACCACTTCAGCTTTGGCGTCGCCCAAATCTTTGATAGGGAAAGTTACGGCACGTTCCACTCCATTGAGGTCGTCATTGATACCCATTCCTTTCAATACGAACAGTGGAGCTGTCACACGTCGCAGGCGCAGTTCGGAAGAGAGGTTCAATTGGAAGAACTCTTTAATTTGTTTAATCCCTAATTCAGTCTGTTTTAGGTCCAATAAAGGTTTGTAACCTTCAGGTGTTATCAGGTAGCTCATAAATTTATTCAGTATAACTTCTATTAAATTGCTCGGCAAAGATAGGAATAATATTGATACTTGCTTCTGTTTTGTGGGAAAAAAGAACAAAATGTTTGTGTAATTGCGGTTAGTCTTCTCAAAGTAATAATAAAAATATTCCTCGGTTTGATATAAAAAGCGTTTGAATGTTAGGAATCTGCTAATTTTTTTATACTTTTGCATCCACATTTGGCTCCGTAGCTTAGTGAATAGAGCGTCAGATTCCGGTTCTGAAGGTCGTGCGTTTGAATCGCACCGGGGTCACAAAGAAAGGAACTCCCTTTGCATGAATACTTTGCAAAGGGAGTTTCTTTTTATACAATACATCCAGAAAAGTCAACCATACGGTTCTCTTTCTTGTTATAATTTCCATAGAGTTAGAGGTATGAAACAAATAATATTTATTTTTGCAATGTTAATGACTTGTCTGTCCTATGCCGGTAAGCCGGAAGGACGGTCAGAAAGGAGAACAGACATGAAACCAATGAAAGAGATTTATCTGGCAGGAGGATGTTTTTGGGGTACCGAACATTTCCTGAAACAAATAGAAGGTGTGGAGGCTACCCAGGTGGGATATGCCAATGGAAATATAGCCAATCCTACCTATCAGCAGGTGTGTACCGGTACCACGGACTTTGCCGAAACCGTAAAAGTACAGTATGATCCCGATGAGGTGGACTTGCCTTTCCTTATCGACCTTTATTTCAAAACGATTGACCCTACCAGCCTCAATAAGCAAGGGGGGGATAGAGGTACACAGTATCGCACGGGTATCTATTATACGGATACCGCCGACCTGCCTGTTATTCGTGAAACCGTTGACCGGCTGGCTGCCAACTACTCCCGTCCGTTGGTTGTAGAGATAGAGCCTTTGAAGAACTTCTATCTCGCCGAAGATTATCATCAAGACTATCTGGACAAAAATCCTGGTGGATATTGCCACATTAACCCCACCTTGTTCGACCTGGCACGTAAAGCGAAGATGAAGAAAGAAGGAGATGGCGAGTATTTAAACCTGGAAAAGTAACGGACAATGGATATACTGTTAATAAGTAATGAAGATACGTGCCGCAGCCGTATCGCGCAGGAACTCCTGCATGCATTTGGCAGGGGAATGAATATCTCTACGGCAGGAATTATGGAGGGGAACTGCGTTCCCGATGCCGTGTGCAATGTGATGGAACAGAATGGTTTCAGCGTGTCTCGCAAGAAACCGTCTGGTGTCGGGACCTATACGCACCGGTCGTGGGACTACGTGATTACCCTATGTAAAGAAGCCGGAGAAGAACTGAAATTTATCACTCTGGATGCCAAGCAGCAGGTGCATTTTAATTTTGAAGACCCCTTTAAAAATCGTTTTCAAAATGAAAGTGAGCAGGAGCAACAAATTGCCGCACTCTATGAAACCATGTACCGGCGGCTGTATGAATTTTACCGCGATGAACTGAGTGGCAGTTGTTACCCCATTGTACGTGCGGTGCAAACACCTATTGCCGTTGTGAATAGTGAAATATGTGTTTTTTTTGAAGCAATCTCTTGACTCGTCCCTAAGGGCAGGACCTATCTTTGCATCATAAACAAAATGTGCATGAGTTTATGAAGAATAAAATGAAGTTTAAAATCGGAGAGTTTTCCAAACTTTGCCAGGTGACCGTTAAGACGCTTCGTCATTATGAAGAGATAGGATTGATGATACCCGTTGAAGTGGATGAGTGGACGGGGTATCGCTATTACGACATCAGCCAGCTCCGGTGTATGAGCCGTATTGTTTACCTCAAGCAATTAGGGTTCAGCCTCGAAGAGATATCCGAGTTGTTTGCCGATGGCAAGGAATTTCCGGATGCTGAATTGTTGAAGGTTAAAATAGAACGTTGCAAAAACGAGATTGAACACTTGATATGGCGGCAGACCGAACTTGCCAAATTGGAAAATTTACTCCATAAACAAGAGAATGTTATGGAAAAAGTGTTTAAGAAATCCCTCCCTTCAAGAATTTTTGCTACCCATCGCCGTAAAATAGACTCTTATCAGGAGCTGTTCAATCTTTGTCCGAATATCATCGGGCCTGAAATGTACCGTTTGGGTTGTGAATGTCCTGCCCCGGAATATTGTTTCACGGTGGAATATAATGAGGAATATGGGGTTGATATTGATATCGAGTTTTTTGAAGCGGTGGCTGAACGCAAGGAAGATTCGGAACTGATTAAATTCAAGGAACTTCCGGAAGTGCCGGTTGCGCTCTGTGTCAACCATTACGGTGCTTATGAGCATATGCCCGAAACTTTCGCCGAGCTTTTTGCGTATGCCGAGACAAATGGATACGAGGTCATTGACCGTGCCCGGTTTTGCCATATTGACGGCATTTGGAACAAAGAAACGGTGGATGAATGGATGACGGAAATTCAGTTGCCCATCAAACTTTCTTAATCAGCCTTTGATTTCTGCGGAAAGCTTTCAACCGTGAGAATACCTAAAAATAGGGATAGGTAGTCAACTTATTTTCTGCGAACTTTGCAGACTGAAAAAAGAATTGAAATGAGAAGCCTGCATATTCTGTTTATATTGGTAGTTGTCACTTGGCTCGGTTTTCCGCTGAGAGCGCAAGAAGCTATTTCTATCGGGACTCGCCACACTTTGTTTTCGCATGTCTTGAATGAGGCTAGAGAATATTGGGTGTATGTACCTGCAACCCGCCCGGGTGAAAAAGAGGAAAGTTATCCGGTTCTTTATTTGCTGGACGGTGATTCTTTTTTTCATTCGGTGGTAGGTTTTACTCGCTTGTTTTCCACCTCCAAAGTTTCTTCCTTACCGCCCTGTATCGTTGTGGCTGTCCTGAATACAAACAGAACCAGAGACTTTACGCCAACCTGTTCCGCTGCCCGGCGTGACGGAACTGTCCGTCCGGGCGATAAACCGGAAGGGGG
>OHDG01000834.1_pt1 | contig 16333 bp, 9 predicted proteins | sample 1566961 | NCBI WGS metagenome assembly OHDG01 (sample SAMEA3879539, study PRJEB24766) | human gut metagenome | biome: human-associated habitat; feature: feces | place: USA | collected 1985/1987
CATTGAGTTTATAAGCCTTCTTAGCCTGTGTGATTGCCTGTTTCATATATCTGTAATCATCTTTTTCAAAAACCACCTGAGTATTCTCCACTAGATTATCCTCCACAAAATATTATAAAAATTTTAACTTTTTTGTGAAAATGCGTCAACTTATCTGGAACATTTTTCGTATTAATAATAAAAGGAGGGAACGTGTGTAGAATTATGATTGCACTGGCACAGATTAGTAGTATAATGATTATATCAGTAGGCAGTATCGGAGCTATCAAAAGTCTTATACTTCATGCATCGGTAGGATAATTCATGACTATGCGTTATGTGACAGAGTTAGTGGCTGGGATTATTATTATGCTGGTTATGATGTAGTTCGGAAAATTATTAGGAAAGAGAAGGTACAGGGTATGAAATTAGAGGTAAGGAATTTAAAGAAAACTTATGGTACAGTTCAGGCACTGAAGGGGATTAATTATACATTTACACCAGGAGTATATGGTATTCTTGGTGCTAATGGAGCCGGCAAGAGTACTATGATTAATCTTATCACTGATAATGTATCGAGAGATAAGATGAATGGTGGAAGTATTCTTTTTGGCGAGGATAGTGCAGAGGAAGATATATTAAAGCTTGGCAAACAGTTCAGGGGTCTGGTTGGCTACATGCCGCAGCAGCAGGGATTTTATGAGGATTTTTCGCCTAAAGCATTTCTTAAATATATGGCAGAGATTAAGGGAGTTAAGAAGATTAAGACGACTGATGACAATGGCAATGAGGTTGTTAAGACTGTCAACCAGCAGATAGACGAGCTGCTAGAGGTAGTTAATCTTACTAAGGTTGCATATAAGAAAATTGGAGGATTTTCAGGAGGAATGAAGCAGAGAGTGCTGCTTGCACAGGCACTTCTTGGTAATCCTAAGATTCTTATACTTGATGAGCCGACAGCAGGACTTGATCCTAAAGAGAGAATCTCAATAAGAAACTATATTGCAGAGCTGTCTAAGGACAAGATAATTCTTTTTGCAACTCATGTTGTAAGTGATATTGAATGTATTGCTGATAAAGTACTTCTTCTAAAGAGCGGAGAGATAATTGCGACAGGAACACCTGTTGAGCTTATTGAAAGTATGGCTGGAAAAGTCGGTGAGATAACGTGCACGCTTGACGAGGTCGGCGAGCTGCAGAAGGAATACAAGATTGGCAATATCAGACAGAGAAAGAACGGTCTTGCGTTAAGAGTTGTAGGTGATGAGCTGCCAGAAGAAGCAGTAAAAGTTGGAGATAATATTGACCTTGAGGATGTATATCTGTATTATTTTGAGTAGAATATTGGAATATCAGATTGTCAGGGAGAAATATCATGGAACTTATTAAAGGAAGACCTGCCGATGAAACAGGAAGATTAGAAAAAGAAATCAGAGTATATGATTTGTTGGATAAGCTTGGAATGGAATATTACAGAACAGACCATGAGCCTGCTACAACAATGGAAGTGTGTAATGACATAGATAAGATTCTGGACACACTTATATGTAAGAATCTTTTCTTATGTAACAGACAGAAGACGAATTTTTATATGCTTATGATGCCGGGTGACAAGCCATTTAAGACAAAGGATCTGAGCAAGCAGATTAATTCAGCGCGACTTTCATTTGCAGATGAATCATATATGGAGGAATTCCTTGATATAACACCAGGTTCAGTATCCATAATGGGACTTATGAATGATACAGATAACCATGTGCAGTTACTGATGGATAAGGAAGTGCTTGAGGGTGAATCTCTCGGATGTCATCCTTGCATTAATACATCAAGTCTTAAATTAAAGACTAAGGAAGTGATGGAGAAATTCCTTCCGGCTGTTCATCATGAGGCGGTGATAGTTGAGCTTCCGAGGTATGAAGAATCTAAGGATGAAGAATAGTAATAATATGTAGAGATATGTTTAGGGTAATATGTATGAAATAATATGTGTAAGGCGGCTTCTGCGTGGATTGCGGAGGCTGTCTTATTTTGTCAACGCTTCATACCTTGACAACAGGCATATATAACAAGTATAATTGAAATACCGTGCAGCCGGGGTAGTAGCGGCACCTTGAACCTGCAATCCGCTATAGCAGGGGTGATGTTCGGCAGAGGGCTGATATTTATGGAGCAGCCCGGTGTAAGTGGTGTTGACATTTGGGTCTTTCACGACGGAAATCCACGAACCATGTCAGGTCAGGAATGAAGCAGCATTAAGTGGGACCTTCCGGGTGTTGAAAGGGTGCCTGGATCGAGCTAACTGCATCGGTAACGTCTGTGGATATTAGTTCGAAGCCGGACGCACGGCTTTTGTTATTAAAATGTTACTCGTCGCAGCTAATTTAGGAATGTCAGGCAGATTCGTCATGCTTGCATGTAAGAAACTGTATGATATTCCTAAATTATCCTGCGAAGCAGGAACTTAACCGACATAAGTAAAACATAAGCTGCGAAGCAGCGGCAGACGCCGGAGGCGGATGGTTTTACGCATGAGGTTAAGGGCTGCGAAAGTAAAGACAGCGCAGAGGGAGGTAACCATGTCATATCAGGCTTTATACAGAAAATGGCGTCCGGACAATTTTAATGATGTCAAAGGACAGGATACAATAGTAACAACTCTGCGAAATCAGATTAATGCAGACAGAATAGGCCATGCATATCTGTTCTGCGGAACAAGAGGAACTGGTAAGACATCAGTTGCCAAGATATTTGCGAAGGCAGTTAATTGTGAGCATCCGGTTGATGGCAACCCTTGTGGGGAGTGTCCGACATGCAAGGCGATTGCAGCTGGAACAAGCATGAATGTAATAGAGATAGATGCGGCATCTAACAATGGTGTCGATAATATAAGACAGATAAGAGAAGAAGTACAGTACTCACCGACAGAAGGAAGATTCAAAGTCTATATAATTGATGAGGTTCATATGCTTTCCATAGGAGCGTTCAATGCACTGTTAAAGACATTGGAAGAACCTCCGGCATATGTAATATTTATACTGGCTACTACAGAAGTGGCGAAGATTCCTATTACAATCCTTTCCAGATGTCAGAGATATGACTTCCACAGGATAACAATAGAGACAATTGCAGGCAGACTGTCAGAACTTATGAAGGCGGAGGGACTGAATGTAGAGGATAAGGCAATAAAATATGTTGCCAAAGCTGCAGATGGTTCTATGCGAGATGCGTTAAGTCTGTTAGACCAGTGTCTGGCATTCTATCTGGGAAAAGACCTTAAGTATGAAAATGTATTAGATGTTCTTGGCGCAGTTGACACGGCAGTATTTAGTAAAATGCTTTCAACAATCCTGTCAGGAGATGTTGCCGTGTGCATGTCACTTATGGAAGATCTGATAATGCAGGGAAGAGACCTTTCACAGTTTGTTACAGATTTTATATGGTATCTTAGAAATCTGCTTCTTATTAAGACAACTAAAGATGCAGAAAGAATTGAAGATGTAATAGAAGTATCAGCAGATAATCTTGAAGACCTGAAGAAGGATGCACAGAATGTTGATATAGATACACTTATGTACTATATAAGAGTGTTGTCAGAATTATCAAATGACCTGAAGTTCTCTACACAGAAGAGAGTTAAAACAGAGATAACATTTATAAAGCTGATGCGCCCGGCAATGGATAACAGTCAGGATATCGGCGATGTTGTAAGCCGTGTGACAATGCTTGAAGGGCAGTTACAGAAAGTACTTGATGATATTAAAAGCGGCAGACTTGTAAATGCAGGTGCTGCGGGAGGCCAGGCAGCAGTACAGCAGCAGACTCCAAAGAAGCCTGTAGTTAAGCGTGTATATGACGCTGTTCCGGAAGATGTTAAGGCAATTGCGGCAGGCTGGAAGGATATCATTGCAACGATAGATGATCCGGTTAATCAGACATTTTTACAGGCTGCACATGTTACATTAGCAGAAGATGGAATTAGTCTTGAAATTATGGTAGAATCACTTAGTGCCTATAATTCACTCAGCAGACAGGAAGTTATGGAGAGCATAGAGAATGTAATTGAGGAGAGAACAGGAGTAAGGGTTTCAATTAAAGTGACTAAGCTTAACGATGATGAGGATTTCCACAGCAGATTCGTGGATCTTAAGGAACTCGTAGGCATAGATATAGAAGTAGATGATAAGGAGGAACTTATATAATGGCTAAAAGAGGTGGTTTTCCAGGAGGAATGCCTGGTAATATGAATAATCTGATGAAGCAGGCACAGAGAATGCAGCGTCAGATGGAGGAGCAGCAGGCAGAGCTTGAAAATAAGGAATTCAGTGCGACAGCAGGCGGCGGAGTAGTTGAGGTAACTGTTACAGGTAAGAGAGAAGTATCTAAGGTTAAGATTGACCCTGAAGCAGTTGATCCAGATGATGTAGAGATGCTTGAGGACTTAATCGTAGCAGCTACTAATGAAGCTTTAAGAAAATGCGAAGAAGAGTCACAGGCACAGATGGCTAAGATTACTGGAGGACTTGGAGGATTAGGCGGAGGCTTATTCTAATGGACATCTACAGTGGTCATATTAACAGATTAATTGAAGAATTGTCGAGATTACCAGGGGTTGGGGCGAAGAGCGCCCAGCGCCTGGCATTTCACATTATAAACATGCCTGAGTCTGAGGTTAAGAGCCTTGCAGACACAATGATTGATGCAAAGCAGCATATACACTACTGTAAGGAGTGTTTTACACTTACAGATGAAGAACTGTGTCCGATATGCCGCGACCAGAAAAGAGACCATAAGACAATTATGGTAGTTGAACATACAAGAGATATGGCGGCATATGAAAAGACAGGAAAGTACGAGGGCGTATATCATGTTCTTCATGGAGCAATAAGCCCGATGCTTGGAATCGGACCGGCTGATATCAGGTTAAAGGAGCTTATGGTAAGGCTTCAGGGAGATGTTGACGAGGTTATTATCGCAACTAATTCCAATCTGGAGGGTGAGACAACAGCAATGTACATAAGCAAAATGATAAAGCCAACAGGAATTAAGGTGACAAGAATTGCAAGCGGAGTTCCTGTTGGCGGCGACCTTGAATATATCGATGAGGTTACACTTTTAAGAGCGCTGGATGGAAGAACCGAGCTTTAAATTTGGCGAAGAACCAAGCTTTAAGCTTAATGCCCTGGCGTACCGGGCATTAAGACAATATGTGTAAAATGCGTGCGCAGAAATGAAGAATACTATGGCAGAGAATATGACAGGTGATATCATATCGGATCACCGTGAACGAATGCTTAATCTGAAGAAATATTATCCTTTCTTCAGACTGATAGACACATCATTTTCTAATTTCAAGGATGGCAAATACGAAATCCTTGATATGGGCTATATAGTTATGGCAGTTCTCCGTTTCTTTATAGAGGAGAATAATTTTAAGGAAAAGGATGTTACATATCCCGAATATCTCGATTTCTTAAGACTGATACTTAAGAGAGATTTCGGGCTTGATTTGAATGAACAGGACAGCAAAGAGATTGCTGATTATATATTTGACAAGATAAAGAATGATGGCAGACCATTTGAATTCTCGTATTTTGATCCGGTGGACAGGAAAAAGAGAGTATCAAGAATGAAGATAATCGAGAGTTCGATAAGAGACAATACCGTGTGGTATTCGATAAGCCCTGATGCTATTGAATTCTATCTTGATACCAAGGAAATCAAGGACGAGAGCAGGATAAGCGTATCCCAGCTTCTTCTTGAAAAAATGATTAATTCACAGAACTTCCGTGGCGGAGTTGAAGTGGTTGAAAGAATCAACGAAGAGGTCAATCGTCTTAAGTTAAAGAAGAATGAAGTGCTGACAATTCTGTCGGGCGATGTATTTGCAGGAATAGAGGCTTATGAGGAATTCGTCAAGACAGGAATGAAATGGTTTGATGATGAAGAAAAGCTTTTTAAGAAGAACCGTGACCTTATTGCAAAATCAATCGAGAAGCTTAATGCATCGGGCAGCACAGGCGAAGGCTATTACAGGACGATGAACGAAATATACAGTCTTGAGACTCAGCTTAAGCAGGCAATGAACAGGCACAGCGAGCTGTTAAAGGATTGTACAGAAATGCAGAAGATGACCGATGACGCAGTAAGACGCGCCAAGCTTGGCAGATTAAGAAGCCATATGGATTTCACATCGGCACTTTCAGATATGATTAAGAGGGACAATGCAGATATATTAGTCACAATGTTAAGTCCGCTTCTAAAGCCGAACATAAGAAAGACATTTGACCTGATAAGCATTGATGATGCGCTTATGGTGAAGCCTCCAAGATATGAGGAGAAAGAGCTTATAAGCAATGAAAGACCGGAAGATATTGAATTCGAAGATGAGATTGAAGAAAAGAGAATTAAGGATAATTATGTATTCCTTATGAAAAATCTCATTGTGTGTTTGAAAAAATCGGACATTATAACACTCGGTCAGTTTGCAGATGCAATGAAGAGGGCGTATGGTGAGCAGATTTTAAGAAATGCAGATTTCTTCTCTTTCTTTGTTAATCTGTGCCAGAAGGATGAGTACCAGCTTGGCGGTGATGCGGGAGAAGATACATTTCTTGATGCATACTTAGGGGAAGGTTTTAAAGATACAGAAAGCTTTACATTTGCAATAAGAAAAGGGCTTGGCGGGCAGGTTATATTGTCGGATAACTGTATGATGGCAGATGTTGAATTGGTACGAAAGGAAGCACATGGAGAATAGAAATCTAGATAAGGCGCTGGACATAGTTTCCAAGCTTATCACAGGGGAAAATGTGTCTGAGAGGGGCGAGAATGCAGCTCTTTATCAGGAATACAATAATAATGCAGAAGTGTATGACATCGTTCATATGTCACTTAAGAAACTTAATCTTAGCATATATGAATATAACAATGGTCTGTATGTGAGTGCAGGTGATAATAACAGGGTGTTTGGATATTCTAATGAGGAATTAAGAAATGTACTTGGATTAAGAGTTAACAAAGAATTATATCTTGCGTATTTCATAATCTACAACATAATAACAGAGTTTTATTCAGATACAATGAGTTCAACTTATGCTGAGTTCATAAGACTTGAGGACATCATTAAAAATGTTGATAAGACAACAGGTGGTATTGTCGATAAGAGCACAGGGCTTGTGCTTGATGAGGTTGAGGAGAACAGCTTTAAGCAGATAGCACTTACATGGGACGAGCTTCCGGTGACAACAGTAGAGGATCAGACAGGAGCGAGAGCAGCAAGAAATTCCAAGTCGGGTATGGTAAAGCTTGTGCTTAATTTCTGCGTTGCGCAGGAACTTTTAGTTGAGAGTCAGGACAGATATTATCCTACAGACAGATTCAGAAGTCTTATAGAGAATTATTTTGATGATTACAGAGGACGATTTGCCGAACTTATGAATGGAGGACGCGATGCCACAGATTAACAGAATCAGAGTTAATAATGTTAAATATAATTTCGGTACACAGGTGTACGACGATTTCGTGATGCGCTTCAACTGCCAGAATACTATATATGACCTTGCCAATGGCGGTGGTAAGAGTCTGCTTATGCTGCTTCTTATGCAGAATATGCTTCCTAACTGCACACTTGATGACAAGCAGCCTATTGAGAAGCTTTTCAGGCAGGGAAGCGGTAATACATGTATTCATTCTTTGGTTGAGTGGAAGTTAGATCCATGTTATCAGAAGGATGGTTTCAGGTTCATGACAACTGGTTTCTGTGCAAGAAAGGGAAGAGGCACAGACGATGAGAATCAGGATGGACAGGAACAGACAGCTGCACCAACAGCAAGTACTTTAATTATTGCATATTCTACAGGGAGTTTGGCGATAACGATATTAAGAATCTTCCACTTGTAAGTAATGGAGAGAGAATTACATATAACGGACTTAAGGCTTATCTTCGTGACCTTGAGAAGGGCGGGTACAAATATGTTGTTAAGATATTTGACAGAAAAGGTGATTACCAGAGCTTTATAAGTAACTACGGAATATATGAGAGTGCATGGGAAATTGTGCGTGGAATTAACAAGACAGAGGGACATGTAAGAACATATTTCGAGTCAAATTATAAGACAAGCCGTAAGGTTGTTGAGGATCTGCTTATAGAGGAGATTATCCAGAAATCCTTCAATAACAAGCTGTCAGTTGATAATGATGAGGGCATGATGGCTAAGACTCTTATGGATATTAAGGACAAGTTAGTGGAGCTTTCAAAGAAACACTCACAGCTTGGAGCATACGACAGCCAGATTGCAGCTATCGACAGTTTTAAAGAATATCTGTCGACATATGAAGCATTTTACAACAGAAAAGAAGAGATAGAGAAGCAGCTTTATGACCTGCTTCTTGTTGCTATGCGGGAAAGTGATAAGAAGGATAAGGAACTTAAGAGTCAGGACGATCTTATCACTAAGATGTATGATGAGCTTGCCCAAGAGAAGGAAGCTATAGCAGTTGCAGAGGTTATGTCTGAAAAGAATTCGATGGCAGGAGTTGAGAGCCTTGTTAATGAGACAAGAAAGGCACTTGAACTTAAGAATACTGCAATTGAAGAGGCAAGAGGAAAGCTTTCTTTGATGGAGTCTGCGGGTGATTATAAAGATTATGCAGAATACGAGAAGTCTTATAAAGGACTTCAGATTGCGATAGATAACAGATTAAGAGAAGATACGGATATAACAGCAGAGTTAAAGATACTTGCTGCAGGTTACAGAAAATTCTATGAGACAGAGACCAGAAGACTTAAAGAAAAGCTTGATATAGCAGCTAACCGTGTTAAAGCTCTTGAAGTCAGATTATCAGAGGCTAAGGATAACCTTAGAAATGCTGACAAAGAGGCGGCAGGTCTTGGCAGTCTTTCTGATAATCTTGAGAATGAGATACAGGAATTACAGACACAGCTTGGAGCATCTTTATCAGAGGCGGGAACTGTCGTATGTGAAAATGCGTCTGAAGAATATGACAAGTCATTCAGGGATAAAGAACTGTTAAAGAATGAAGAGACAAGAATGTCCGAAAAATTCAATGATGTGCAGCAGCAGTTAATGTCACTTAATGAGACAATATCTGCCAATAAAGCACTTATTGATATATTCACAGAGCAGTCAGAAAAGCTAGAAAAGGCTGATGAGGCTGGAAATGCTGATAACGAGCGTATGGGCAAAATCCGTGAAATATACAGTGCAGATAATGACGAGGCAATGCTTTCGGTTATTCTTGAGACTTACCAGAAGATGCGCAGTGAATATACAGAAGAGTGTAAGGCAGCCCAGGAACTTGAGAACTTTATTGACAATGCAAGAAAGGGAACATATATCTGTAAGAGTCCTGAAAGAGACAGGCTTAAGGAATACCTTGAGAGCCAGTACGGTTCAGATGTTGTTGAGGGACATGAGTGGTTTGCAGCCCTGAATGCAGGACAGAAAAGAGATGTATTAAAGAGAACGCCTTTCGTTGAGTACGCATTTATAATAAAGAACGATTTCGAGAGAATCAAAGCAGATGAGATGCTTAAGGATTTCGGCAAGGGTGCGGTTGCTTATCCTGTTATAAGCGAGCAGGTGCTTATTGATACTAAGTTAGAGATTAACAAAGACCTGATTGTATTCGCATTAAAGGATATGTCATTCCTTAGTGATGAGGCAAAGCTTGAGACACAGATTAAGCTTGCACAGGAGGAGCTTGATTCGCATAAGGCGCAGGCAGGAAAGCTGGCCGACAGAATGGGGCTTGTGTGGAATGATTATACATTTGCACTTGTATATAATGCTGCGTCTGGAAATGTGGATGCGTCCGAGGCAGAAGCAATCAGATTAAAGATTGCTGGCAGCGAGGCTGCAATTATTGAGGCTGAGAAGAAGATAAGTGCATTAAATGTGGCAAAGGAACAGCTTGCAGGTCAGCTTTCACAGACAAGGGCTGACATTGAAGAAAAAGAAAATTCATGCAGGATTCTTTCACAGATTATTGATATGAATTCTTCTATAGACAAGAAGTATGAGAAGTTAAAGTCACTTAAGGCAGACAGTGAAGCTGCAAGAAACCGCATATATGAGTGCGAGGAGGCAGCAGCTTCTGCTAATTCTGAGTATGATACCGCGAGAGATTTCGAGGACAGTACAAGAAAGGCATATGATGAAATCATTAAGTCATGGGAGGAGCAGTACGCACCTTATTATGATGAAAATGTTTCGATAGAAATCGATGACGATACATACCGTCTTGATAAGGATGAAATAGAGAGCAGATTCACCGGATTAAAGACAGCACTTTCACAGAAGAACAGTGACTTTGCAGATAAGCAGGCGCTGATGAACCATCTGTCTGCATCTATGAACAAATGTCGTGATGCAATAGAGTACAGAGGTTATACATTTGACGATATTAAGGCAAAGTATGAAGCCGGTGAGATTATGGCAGCAGGTTCACAGCAGTTAAGGAATGCCAAGGATGCTCTTAATAATCTTGTGAAGAGCAGTGATGCTGTAAGGGAAGAACTTGAGTCACAGGAAGCACTTCTTAACAGACTTGAGGGAAGTATCGCGCATGGTATTAACCAGATTGAGAATAATTATGGAAGCTTTAATGAATTCCCATGCGATGACCCGGATGGATTCATTACACAGCACAAGGTACTTATTAAGAAGTTAGAGGATAACACCAAGGTTCAGGAAAAGACACGCAGACAGATGTCTGATTCATTAAAAGACATACTTGTATGCAGAAAAGACCTTGAAAGAATTGTGTCAGATGCGGGCATGCATGTTCCAGAAGAATTCCGTCCGGAGGATGCACAGGGAATTACAGCTAATCTTACAGAATATGAGGCTGTTCATAAAGAATATGCTTCAATTACCAGATTAGAGTATAAGAAGGTTGATGAATTTAATAAGAATAAATCTAAACTTATTGACCTGCTTAACGGATTTAATGCAGTCGAGCTTGCAGATGAAGTAAGGATATCGCTTAATGTTCCTGAAAATGTGGTTAAGACCAGAAGTATGATTGAATCGTTAAATGAGACGAACACATTTATACAGTTAGAAAAAGACCGCATTGCCAAGGGTATAGAGGATATGCAGATGATTAAGGATAACTTCGAAAATCGTTGTATCCAGACATGCAGTAACATTAAGACTGAGCTTGACCGTCTGCCACAGTTGTCTAATATCAATCTTGACGGAGAACAGATTGCAATAATCAGTCTGCAGATTCCTTATATAAAGGAAGAATTATATAAGGAAAAGATGTCTGAATATATTGATGAAACTGTTTTTATGGCGGAAAGTTTTAAAGAGCCTGCGGAAAGACTCAAGTATATAAGAAACAGACTGTCATGGAAGAGACTTTTCTCAGTTATTGTCACAGATATGAATTCAATCAGAATTAATCTGTATAAGAGAGAGAGAATCAAGGATCAGAGCCGTTATTTAAGATATGAGGAAGCGGTTGGCTCAACAGGACAGTCACAGGGTATATATATCCAGTTCCTTATTGCGATTATCAACTACATATCTAATATGAATTCTTCAGGTAATGAAGGTGTTGAGGGTAAGACAATATTCATAGATAACCCATTCGGTGCGGCAAAGGATATATACATATGGGAGCCAATATTCAAGCTGCTTGCAACTAACCATGTCCAGCTTATTGTTCCTGCAAGAGGTGCAACTCCTGCTATTACAGGAAGATTCGATGTTAATTACATACTTGGCCAGAAGCTGGTTGATTCAAGGCAGCAGACTGTGGTTGTTGATTATTACAGCAGCACGAAGGAATCAGAATTGGAATACACGAGAATGGATTACGAACAGGCAACATTTGATTTTTTGTAACATATTTGTAACAATTCTGTGAACTCGGTTTACAACAAACTTAGGCTGTGCTAAACTTTAATGAGTTGTAAAATGCGACAATTGAATCAATTTTAACATTCAGTAAGCACAGGAATGAGGAATATATAACCATGAATAAATATGAATTAGGAATTAAGATAGACCAGATTAAGAAACTGGCTGCCAAGAAGGATTATGCCGAGGCTGCAGCTATTGCAAAAGAGCTTAACTGGTCAAAGGTAAAGGACTGGCAGTCACTTGCTACCGCAATTAATGTGCAGGAAGCAGTTGGTGATTATGAAGAAGCAAGAGATATGGCAATTCTTGCTTATAATAGAAATCTTGGAGGAAGAAAGCTTGTTTATAAGCTTACAGAATTCTTTATTAAAGTTGGAGATTTTGAAAATGCCAATGAACTTTATGAAGAATATAGCAGAACATCACAGCATGATGTGAGCAGATTCATTCTTTTATATGATTTGAAGAAAGCGCAGAATGCATCTGATAATGAACTAGTAGGAATCTTAGAGGACTACAGGGATCATGAGATTGATGAGAAATACATGTATGAGCTTGCAACTCTTTATTATAAGACGGGAAGAAAAGAAGAGTGTGTCAAGACTTGTGATAATATTGTTCTGTGGTTTCAGGATGGAAGATATGTTGAAAAGGCAGTACAGTTAAAGGAGCAGCTGGGTGTTACGCTTACGAAGACACAGAAGGGTATCTTAGAGGATGTGAAGAAGAGAAAGGATGACATCGAGGCTGCTAAGGAAGAGCTTTTTGCTAAACAGAAAGAGTTAATAGATCTTAAGAGAGATGATGTTGAGGATGTTTTCAGGGAAGAAGATGAGAAGATATCTGAATTACCTAAGAAGGCAGCACAGACACCTAAGGAAGTACATCTTAATGTTCCAGAGTACGACAGGCAGCAGGAGGAAGGTCCTCTTTCAATGGATCTTGTCCAGAATGACCAGAATAATGATATTAAAGAGTTTATTATGAAAGCACTGAGCAAGAACAGTGATAACAGTAAAAGTCAGCTGTCGGAGCAGGAGGCCAGTGTAAGAAAGATTGAGACTCCACAGGTTGAGAAGCCGGAGGTTGCAGAAGCCTTAAGTGAAGCTGGAGAAAAAGCATTTTCTAATGAAATTAATAAGGCAAATCTTTCATTAAAAGAGCTTATCGCAAATGCAAAGCAGAAGCTTGATAATAATTATGATAAGATTAATAAAGAAGATGAGGCAGAGCAGAGAAGAGAGACAGAGGCTCGTATTAATGAAAAGGCAAAGAATATTGATATTAATGTTCCGGTTCCGGATTACAGCCTTTATGATACAAGAAATCTTCAGGAAGAGCTTGCAGCTAATATGAGTGATTTGTTTAGAGCTGACGAAGAAGATGAGGATGTTAAGACATTTGTACCAGCTTCAAAGCATCAGGATGAAAAGCAGGAAGAGAAAGAGCCTGTTAAGGAAAATGCTATGGCAGTATCTGTGAACACTGATACAGTTGATGAAACTGAAGGAACAGAGACATCAGATGATGACCAGATTGAAGGCCAGATGGATATAACAGAATGGATGCAGTCTGTCAGGGAAGAGAAATACGGTAAGCAGGATACGAGAGAATTTTCTAAGTCGGAGCTTGAGAGGTATCTTGACGAAAAAGAAGAAAAAAGCGCTGCCTATGAGAAAATGGTTGAACGTAAAAAAGCAGAAGCTCTGGTAGCAGGCAAAGAGATTGACAAAGAGGAAGCAAAACAGGTTGCTCTTGCACAGATGGCGGTTGATTCAGCAAGAATGGATTTAGCTATCAGAACAGGTAAGGCTGCTGCAAGATTAGAGCAGGAAGCGGCAAAGGCTGCGGCAGCAGTAACTAAGAAGGCACCAGTTAATGCAGAGGAACCAAGTGAAGAAATTCCTTTAGTTACAGCACAGATTCCAACAGTTTCAGAATCTATGATATCAGATATCAATTCAATTATGAATGATGATAATAATAAAGAAGAAGGTGATGAGGCTGTTGCCCAGCAAGAGGCAGCTGCGGGCGTTGAGCCAGAAGAAACAGTTCCATTTACTAGACAGAACAGACAGCCGGAGAGTATGGAAGAATATAATACAGACAACGATGAAGTCGAAGAAGAAAAAGATAAGAAGCTTACAGGAGAGCTTGCCAAGATATTCAGAAAGTACAGGGATATGCCGGGACTTGAGGAGCAGCTTGTTGATTTATTCGATACAATCGATGATGAGATGCAGATTAATACATCTAAAGTGGGCAATATTCTCATTTCTGGTAATTCAAGTTCAGATAAGACAGATCTGGCAAGAACAATTATTAGAGCAATCAATACATTATATCCTGATAAACAGAAAAAGATTGCAAAGACATCAGGAGAGAGTATAAACCAGCGCGGAATTGCAAAGGCTATGGGAAGACTTAAAGGTACTGCACTTATTGTAGAAGGCGCAGGAACAATTCAGCCTAAGAGAATTAACGAGCTTCTTAACTGTCTTGAGCAGGATACTGACAGAATGATAGTTATATTCGAAGATTCAGATACAGATATGAATGTACTTATTAACTTCAATCCTGAATTAACTAACACATTTAATCACAGAATTATTCTTAAGCAGTATACAGTCAATGAACTTGTTGAGATGGCGAAGAGATTTGCAAGAAAGAGACAGTATGAGGTTGATGATGATGCATTACTAGAACTGTATCTTAAGATTGACAAACTCCATAACGTGAATGATAATATTAAACTTGATGATATCAAGGAAATTATCAATCAGGCAATTGTCAATTCTGAAAGAAGAGCATCAAGAAGATTCTTTGGCGGACTTAAGAAGAAGAGAAGCGAGAATGGTGATGTTATATTCTTGACAGAGGCAGACTTTAAAGACAGATAAAACTATATGCACAAATGTGCTTACACAGGGAGGAAACTATGACTAATATCGATGAAATGTCAATTAATGCAATCAGAGTATTGTCAGCAGATGCAATTCAGAAGGCGAATTCAGGACATCCTGGACTTCCACTTGGAACTGCACCAACAGCTTATGAATTATGGACTAACCATATGAATTACAATCCTGCTGATCCTAAGTGGGAGAATAGAGACAGATTCGTTCTTTCTGGCGGACATGGTTCAATGCTTCTTTACTCATTGTTCCATTTACTTGGAATTGGCAATCTTTCTTTAGATGATGTAAAGAATTTCAGACAGATGGGCTCAAAGACACCAGGACATCCAGAGTATGGTCATACAGTTGGTGTTGAAGCAACAACTGGACCTCTTGGACAGGGTATGGCTATGGCAGTAGGTATGGCTATGGCAGAAGCACATCTTGCATCAGTATTTAATAAGGATGGATACAATGTAGTAGACCATTACACATATGTACTTGGTGGAGACGGCTGTATGATGGAAGGTATTTCATCAGAGTGTTTCTCACTTGCTGGTACATTAGGACTTTCAAAGCTTATTGTATTCTATGATTCAAACAATATATCTATTGAGGGAAGCACAGATATTGCATTTACAGAAGATGTAGTTACAAGATTTAAGGCATTTGGTTTCCAGACAATAGAAGTTGAGGACGGCAACGACCTTGAAGCAATTGGCAAGGCAATAGAGGAAGCTAAGGCTGATAAGACAAGACCATCACTTATTAAGGTTAATACACTTATTGGTTATGGCTGTCCAGCTAAGCAGGGCAAGGCAAGTGCACACGGAGAACCTCTTGGTGTTGATAATGTGGCTGCTCTTAAGGAAAATATTAACTGGCCTTGCAAGGGTGATTTTGAAGTTCCTAAGGAAGTATATGACCATTACAAGGAACTTGCTGATAATATGGCAAAGGCAGAGGATAAATGGAATGAACTTTTTGCTGCATATGTGGAGAAGTATCCAGAAATGAAAGAATTATGGGATAATTACTTTGATGGATATGATATGTCCGATTTGTTCAATTCTGATGAATATTGGGCAAAAGGTGATAAGCCAGAAGCTACAAGAAGCACAAGCGGAACTATTCTTAATATGATTAAAAAGGCAATGCCTAACTTAATAGGTGGGTCAGCAGATCTTGCACCATCTAATAAGACTAATATGAAGGATGCCGGTGATTTCTCTAAGGATAATTATGCTGGAACTAATCTTCATTTTGGTGTAAGAGAGCAGGCTATGGCGGCAATCGGTAATGGACTTGCACTTCACGGCGGTTTAAAAGCATTTGTTGCAACATTCTTCGTGTTCAGTGATTATGTTAAGCCAATGGCAAGACTTTCAGCACTTATGAAGCTTCCGCTTACTTATGTATTCACACATGATAGCATTGGTGTCGGAGAAGATGGACCAACACATGAACCAATTGAACAGCTTGCTGCATTCCGTTCACTTCCTGATTTCACAGTATTCAGACCTTGTGACAGAACAGAAACAGCAGCAGCCTGGATGTATGCAG
>OHDG01000837.1_pt1 | contig 16287 bp, 14 predicted proteins | sample 1566961 | NCBI WGS metagenome assembly OHDG01 (sample SAMEA3879539, study PRJEB24766) | human gut metagenome | biome: human-associated habitat; feature: feces | place: USA | collected 1985/1987
ACCGGCAAAATTTTGTTCTGCCCACCGGTGTACGGTATTTGTGAAGATAAACTATATATGCTTATTAATGAAATGGTATCAGCAGATCATATTCATGCTCTTGATCTTTATGTATTTCAAGAGGAAAAGGACTGTTTTGAATTTTTATGGTCCAAACCGATTCCTTTTAAGCTAAATACGAATGTGTATAAGATGGCAAATGGGAAATTGCTTTTGCCGGGACGTATTGCTGAACTAGATGGCTTCCCGAATACTCCGGCGGTACTTATTTCGGATTCTGGGAAAATAGATGATGATTGGAGATTAGTGTATATTCAGGAAAATGGAGACTTACCTGATGGTTCTAAGTTGGTACATCCGGAAATTACCGCAATCATAGAAGATAATAAAATTGCCATGTTTTCAAGAGATGACGAGCGAAAAGTTCCGCTTGTATATTTATCACAGGATTATGGCGAGACATGGTCAGATGCCTTTTCCTATGATATTCCTTTTTCCGATTCAAAAATATATGCGGGCACGCTTTCTGATGGTAGAAACTATATAATAGGAAATTGGTATCCGGGAAGAGAAAAACTTGTACTTGTATTCTCAAAACCCAAAGAAAATACCTTTGAGACCGGCATTATACTACAAAATGGCTTTTCCGACAGATTAGGTTATGGAAAAGCGTGGTGTTACCCATGCGCCTATGAAGCAGATCATAAATTATATATTATATATACGGTATATTTAGAAAATGAAAAAAGAGGGGCTGCATTGTCCGTTGTTCCGTTGATATAACAGCTCCTGTATTTTTGAAAAGGATGCAGAAAACATGGATATAAGTCTGTTGGAGGAAACGATTATGTTGTATACGGAAACAAAGGAATTACAAAAATACAGGGCTTCAAAACGCCTATGGCAAGGAATCCCAAGCATTGAGGTGACAAAACGAGGAAGGATTTTCCTTACTTTCTATTCAGGTGGAGTCAAGGAAGAAATAGGAAATTATGTGATCGTAATTAAGTCGGATGACGGAGGGAATCATTTCTCGGAACCGATTGTTATTGTAAAAGAAGATAATGGAAGATGCTTTGACCCATGCCTTTGGATAGATCCATTGGGAGAACTTTGGCTGACATGGGCAAAGTGTCCGGACGATGGTTTATATGCATCTGTTTGCCGAGATCCTGATGCAGAGGAGCTGGTTTGGGGAGAAGAATTTCTGGTAGGCCATAATGTAATGATGAATAAACCTATAGTGGTGAAATCTGGTGAATGGTTGTTCCCGATTGCTGTATGGAATGATGGTATAAGAGTATTATCAGAAGAATATGATACTAAAATTACGGAAAAAGGCTCCTTTGTTTATGCTACCAATGATTGCGGGAAAACCTTTCAGAAGCTTGGCTTTGCAGACGTGAAAGACCGGCATTATGATGAACATATGATCTTGGAGATGAAGGATGGAAGCCTAAGAATGTTTGTTAGGACAAAGTATGGGATTGGCGCATCGAATTCCTATGATGGAGGAAGAAGCTGGAGTAAAGATTTTGACACTGGCTATGGTGGTCCCTGTTCGAGATTCCATATTACAAGATTGCGTTCAGGTAGAATCCTGCTGATCAATCATTTTAAGTTTAGTGGAAGAAATAATCTTACGGCAATGCTGTCAGAGGATGAAGGAAAAACGTTCCCTTATAAATTACTATTAGACGAGAGAGAAGTTTCTTATCCGGATGCAAAGGAAGCAGATGACGGATTTATCTATGTAACATATGATCGGGAACGTGGAAGTTATCTATCCAATATGAAAGAGGTGATGGCTTCCGCCAGAGAAATTTTAATTGCCAAAATAACAGAAGAGGATATTATTAGCGGATCTCTTGCAAACACAAATAGTTATCTGAAAAAGATCGCGAGTAAGCTGACGGATTATGATGGAGAGGACAAAGATCCATTTCATGAGCTGGATTTTGATAAAACAAAAAGCGTATAAAATTCATAAGTGAAGGTCGAAATTCAGGGAGAAAGAAATAATTATAAGAGATATAGTTTAATTACAAAAGATACAAAACATACATAAAAGGAAGGAGAAAATGATATGAAAAAGAAAATTGTAAGTAAAGTATTTGCCATATTGTTGGCAGCGTGTACAGTGCTTTCCGCATGTGGAAATGAAAGCGGTAATCAGAGCGTAGGTCAGACAGACAAAAGTGAAACGAATGACACTGTGCAGGAAGGAGAGGAACCATATACCATTGTTTATGCATTTGATGTATGGGTACAGCAGGCAGATTGGGATTTGGTAGAGGAGAATCTAAGTAACATTGTTTATGACAAGATTGGTGCCAAGGTTAAGCTTTTGCCTATGACAGGAGCAAACTATCAGCAGGAGGTTAATCTGATGATTACCAGTGGCGAAAAGCTGGATCTGGTAAATGCATCAGCCAGAACTACATTCAGTAGTGATGTCACTTCCAATAAACTGCTTGGGCTGGATGAAGAAACGGTTCGTAAATATGCACCGGATGCAATGGAAGTAATCGGCGACTATATGGAAGCTACCACAGTTGACGGAAAAATATATGGATTTCCGACCATACGTGATATGGCAAGTGCATACGGACTGATTCTTCGCAATGATATTATCGAGAAATATGGAATTGATGCTGATGCAGGATTAACAGTAGAACAATTAGATGACCTTTTTGCCAGAATTAAAGAGGGAGAACCGGACAAGTATGTAACGCAGCCGCAAAGCCAGGGAACCAGCATTCTGGAAAGCCTTTTTAAAACATATGATGGGCTGGGTGATACCATGGGAGTCCTGATGGATTGGGGACAGGGCGATCTGACCGTGCAAAATCTCTTTGATACAGAATATTACGAGGAGTGTGTGAGGAAAGCCAGAGAGTGGAATGAGAAGGGCTATATTCTTCCAGATGCTTCAACGAATCCTGATACAGGAGTAGCTTATTTCAAAACAGGAAAAGTGGCATCCACAATGTCCCTGATTCATCCGGGTGTGCCTACAGACAGCACCAATATGACAGGTATTCCATGCAGTACAGCAATTGTAAATCCGGCTTTTGGAAATACACAAACGGTTGGAGCTGTTATTCAGTCGATCCCTGTCAGCTGTAAGAATCCTGAAAAAGTGTTGGAGTTTGTCAATCTGCTTTATAGTGATGCAGAAGTATATAATGCGTTGGTATGGGGTATTGAAGGTACACACTATCAGCATGTAAAAGGAAGCGAAAAGTGGATTACTTATCCGGACGGTGTAACTGGAGAAACATCCGGCTATACTCTGAGTGCAACTTACGCTTTTGGAAATCGTTATCTGAGTTATATTTGGAATACGGATCCCGAAGATTTAAATGAAAAATATGAGGAATTTAATGATAATGCAATTAAATCTAAAGCGCTGGGATTTGTGTTTGACACCACTCCTGTGAAGGCAGAAGCGGCGGCTGTACAGGCAGTAATGGATGAGTATCGTCTGCCTCTGGAGAATGGAGTAATCGATCCTGATGAAAATTTACCGAAATTCCGACAGGCACTGAAGGATGCAGGGATTGATACTGTTATTGCAGAAAAGCAGCGGCAGTTAGACGAGTGGGCGGCAACAAAATAAGTAAAGTTTCTCGGAAAGGTCAGAGGTATAACACAACTGACCTTTCTATTCAAAGGAGCCTGGTATGTATAAAAGATTAAAAAAAATAAAAAAGCTTTTGCCACTATACATTATGGCTTTGCCGGCATTGGTTTATTTGTTTATTAACAATTATTTACCACTAACGGGTATGGTGGTAGCTTTTAAAGATTTCGACTACAGCAAAGGAATTTATGGAAGTGATTGGGCAGGCTTTAGAAATTTTTTGTTTTTATTTAAAAACTCAGTTGCTTTTATTATTACCAGAAACACAATATTGTACAATGTGGCATTTATTATAATTAATACATTTTTAGGTATTTTAGTAGCAATTCTTTTGAGCGAAGTGACAAGCAAAAAGGCTTTAAAAGTATATCAGACAGTGATTCTTTTGCCATATTTGTTTTCTATCGTCATTATCAGTTATCTGGTATTTGCTTTCTTAAGTACGGATGTAGGCTTTATTAATAAAGGGATCCTGGAGCCCTTGGGAAAAAGCACGATATCCTGGTACAATGAGTCAAAGTACTGGCCTATAATATTACCGCTCGTAAATACATGGAAGTCATTTGGATTTCAGGCAACTATTTATTATGCCAATGTTATTTCTATTGATAAGTCTTACTATGAAGCGGCTCAACTGGATGGGGCATCAAAGCTTCAACAGGTACGGTATATCACACTGGTATTGTTGAAACCGGTTATTATAATGATGATATTATTGGCGGTAGGAAAGATTTTTTATTCTGATTTTGGTTTATTTTATCAGGTTACGCAGAACTCAGGAGCAATATACAGTACTACAAATACAATAGATACCTATGTGTACCGCACATTGATACAGACAGGAGACGTGGGTATGTCTGCAGCAGCAGGAGTATATCAGTCAGTAGTCGGCTTTTTAATTGTTTTAATTACAAATTTGTTACTTCGGAAGATCAGCCCGGAAGATTCTCTGTTTTAGGAGGTGTGAGATGAAACGAATGAAAGTAAACAAATCAGCATTAGTAGCACATATAGTTTTAATTTGTTTCGTGCTTTTCTGTACTCTTCCTACGTTGTTGCTGGTAACGTCTTCTCTGTCGGATAATGATAGTGTGTTCCGAAATGGTTATTCCTTTTGGCCCAAAGAGTGGAGTCTGGAAGCATATCGCTATATGGCGACGCAGGGGCAGACAATATTCCGTGCATACGGGATTTCAATACTAACTACATTTATAGGTACGATTTCCGGATTGATGCTTACAGCCATGCTGGGATATACACTTTCGCGTAATGAATTACCCGGAAGAAAGATAATCAATTTTCTCGTGTTTTTTACATTGCTTTTTAACGGAGGTATGGTTCCCACCTATTTATTATATGTAAATACGTTACATGTCAAAAATACTATATTTGCATTACTTTTGCCAAATAATATTTTGGTAAATGGTTTCAATGTTCTGCTGGTGAGAACATACTTTAATAACAATACGCCTAAGGAATTGATCGAATCAGCTATGGTAGATGGCGCTAAGGAGTTCCGAATTTTCTTTAGTATTATTATGCCGATTTCGAAACCCATCCTGGCTACGGTAGGATTGTTGATTGGTATTGGTTATTGGAATGACTGGTATAATGGTCTCCTTTATCTTACGAATACAAAATTATTCAGTCTGCAAAATTATTTGAATAGAATTTTGCTGGATATTCAGTTTATGACACAAAGTATGGCAGGAAGCGCAGAGGCTGCCAATGCCTTGGGTAAAATGCCTACCATCACGGTTCGTATGGCAATTGCAGTAATCGGTATTTTACCTCTTATGATTATATTTCCGTTTTTCCAGTCCTATTTTGCAAGAGGTATGACAGTTGGAGCAGTGAAAGGCTGAGAAGTGTTTTAAAAGGAGAGCGAAGGATGAATATTGTAAATTATAAAGGAACAAATTTGCGAGTGTCAGATATAGCGTTGGGAGGTGGAGTGCTCGGGAGCCGTATTTCCGACCAGGCATCATTCGATATCCTCGATTGTTTTGTAGGAAATGGGGGTACATTTATTGATACAGCGAATGTGTATGGAAGGTGGAATCCAGGAAATCTTCCACTATCTGAATTATTGATTGGAAGATGGATGAAACAGCATAGATTGAGAAGCAAGCTGGTAGTTGCGACCAAAGGAGCCTGCCATGCACTTGAAACACCGAACATAAAAAGGCTGGCGCCGGAAGAGATACGAGAGGATCTGGAGAGCAGTTTGAAAAGCTTACAGACTGATTATATAGATTTATACTATTTACATGCAGATGATCCGAAGCGTGAGGTTGGTGAAATTATTGAAACTTTGAACAGCTTTGTCAGAGAAGGAAAGGTGAGATATTTTGCTTGTTCGAACTGGTCGGCAGAAAGAATGTGGGCTGCAGATGCTTACGCGAAAGAGCATAATTTGAAATCCTTTGTCGGGCATGAAATTATGTTCAATTTGGCAAAACCGAATGACGAGGCAGTGGAGGCAGCTGTACAGACCCATATGACAGAGAACATATATGAATATCACCAAAAAACCGGTAAACCGGTAACTGCATATACTTCTCAGGCAGCAGGATTTTTTGTATTACATAAGGAAGAGGGATTTCTCAAGGACGATAAATTTGCTTTCCCCAGAGATATGTTTTATAATGCGGAATCCTTAAAAAGAGCGGAGAGAGTAGACGAACTATGCAAGCTCACGAATGCCACTCCATTGGAAATAACATTAGCATATCTTTATGCGCAGCCTTTTCAGGTTATTCCGATCGTAGGACCTTGCAGGGTTAAGGAACTGGAAGAGAGCCTTCGTGCATCAGAAAAGAGATTAACGCAAGAGGAAGTAGAGTTTTTGTTTTCATAATGGAGAGAGCTGACTTAAATGACATTCTATTTTTGCAATACATTTGGAAACACATCGACAGATGGGATATATCGTATTGACCTGGGGAGAAATGACAGCAGGGAAACTTTGGCTGCACCACTGAAAAATCTGGAATGGGCGTGTATTGCGCCCAACGGAATACTGTATGCGGTAGGACAGGAAGAATCAGGGGGAAGTTATATTCAGTCGTTTTATTTGAAGCAACTTACAGGAGAACTGTTTTTTTTGGAGAAAAGCTGTTTCCCTTGGAGAGGGATCAGCCATATGAGCTTTTGGGAGCAGGGAAAGGCTCTTTTGATTGCTGTGTATGGAGAACAAATGGTTGTATCAGTGGACGTAGCGGAGGGGCGCATCGGCAAAGAATCTGGAAGGGTGATTTTCAAAGGAAATGGTCCGGTAGTTAGCAGGCAGGAAGCGTCTCATCCGCATTTTGTAAAGTGGATGCAGGAGGAGTGCTGGATTGCCGATCTGGGCGCGGATGCAGTATATCATAGTAGTGAGAGCCAACTTTGGGGAAACCGGGACAACTGGAGAATAGAGCAACAGCCCCGGGGATCAGGTCCAAGATTTCTGGAGATACATCCATTAGGAAAAATCGTATACCTCGTTACAGAATTATCGAATGAATTGATCGTGTTGGAGAAAAATTCAGACGGAGGTTTGAAAGAAAAGCAGCGTGTCAGTTTGCTCCCTGCCGGAGCACGAAAAAGTCTTTCTTCAATTTTGTGTCCAGATTGGACAAAAGGAAGATTGTTCGTAGGAGTACGGGGAGCTAATCTGATCCGGGAATTGGTCGTTGAGCAAAACGGAATGATCCGGGAAGGGAGAATTTTGCAAACACTGGGATGGCCCAGGAGCTTTCTGTATCTGAAACAGCTGGATTGTTTGCTGATTGCTGATGAAGAATTTGCGGAATCAACCGGAAGACTGGAGCTTTTTGATCTATGTGAGGGAAAACGTTTATGGGAAAAAAGAATGCCAAGAGCTTATCAAATTTACAACGGAGAGTACAATGACGAAACGGAAAGGTAAAGATATGGAGAAATGGATGAAGTGTTACGTAGGAACGAACTCCTTGAGAGGATCGAAAGGTATTTACACATTGGAGATAAATACTCAAAATGGGGAAATGAGGGAAGTTTCAACAGTAGAGGCTGACGATTCTGCATATTTATATGTTTCGGAAAAGAGAAAATGTCTGTATGCGGTTATGGAATCACTGGAATATAAAGGTGTACCGGGTGGAGGTGTTGCTGCTTATCGCATAGAGGATAATAAACTTTCATTTTTAAATAGCAGATATGCTTATGGTGGCTGGCCATGTCATGTTATAGCGGATGAGGAAAAAGATAGTCTTTTAGTATCTGTTTTTCGTAATGGATTGCTGGTGGTGTACGGCATTAATCAGGATGGAAGCATTGGGGAGGAAAGACGAGTAGAGCATCACCAGGAACCAAATGGAAGGATGTCTCATATTCATGCATCCATGCCTACACCGGATGGAAAATATATTGCGGTTGCGGATTGCGGTCTTGATTATATATATCTTTATGATGCAAAAACGTATCAAAAAGTTTTCGAGTGGAAAGCACCGGAAGACAGTGGACCCAGACAACTCCGTTTCAGTCCGGATGGAAAATATCTATATATGGTATCTGAATTGAGCTGTCAAATTTTTGTGTTTGAGTATCAGCCGGATTGCAAAGATATGTTACGGAATGTCCAGGTAATATCGACGAGACGTGAGGATGGTTATGACCGGGAGAACTATACTTCGGCACTACAGATGCATCCATCCGGTAGATATCTTTTGGCTGGGAACAGAGGGCACAATTCAATTGTTGTCTATGAGGTAGATAAGGAAACCGGTTTGTTGATGTTGAAAGGACATACAATGTTGGCAGGTGATTTCTGCCGGGAGTTTTGTTTTGTACCAGATGGCTCTATGCTGATAGTGGGTATTCAGCATACAGATGTGGTACAGACCTTTTTCTTTGATGAAAATAAAGGGATTTTAAAGTGGAGCGGACAGGAAATTGTAATTCCCTCTCCTTCCTGTGTTATAATGGGCGACTCTGCAAAGTAATGTTGGCAGCGGTTAGAGATGCATTTGTAAGAACGTATAATTTGCGAGCTTATATATTTACTATATGAAGGTGTTGTATGCTTTTACTCCAAAAAATGATAATGTTTTTCTTGATTATGCTCATCGGATATATCTGTCGGAAAATCGGTGTGTTTAAAGATACTACAGGCAAAACAATTTCAAGTATAGTAATCAATATTGGAAATCCTGCGCTGATTATTGCCTCTGGTATGAATCCTGAGAGACTGGAGAATAAAGGAAAATTGTTGTTTACTCTGGGTGTTGCGCTGATCTATTTTGCAATTATGTTTGCTGTCGCGGAACTATTGCCCAGATTGCTTCATGCAGACAGAGAGGACTACGGCGCTTATCAGGTCATGACGCTTTTTTCCAATATTGGATTTATGGGTTATCCCTTGCTGGATGTCATGTATGGCAGCAATGCAATAATTCACGCTGTAATCTTCAACTTGTTATATAATGTCTTGATCTATACTTATGGCATCCACAAAATGCAGATTGGTGGTTGTCAGAAAAATATAAATTGGAAACAACTCGTGAATATAGGCGTAGGCTCTTGCATTATTGCGATAATTCTGTATATCACCAATCTTCCGGTCCCATTGATCCTTGAAGATACAGCAACTTTCACTGGTGCCATCACAGGTCCGTTAAGCATGTTGGTCATTGGTGACTCTTTGGCGCAGACCCGGTTAAGAGATTTGTTTACAGATGTGCGCCTACTCGTTTTCTCTGTAGTAAAACTGGTACTATTGCCGGCATTGCTTCTGTGGGGACTGTGCTTTTTTATCAAGGATCCGATATTCCGAGGCGTTTGTCTGGTAATGATGGCAACACCGGTAGGCAGCATGACAGTAATGTTGGCACAGCAGTACAATGGCGATTATCGGTTGACATCCAGGGGCGTGGCTCTGACCACATTGCTTTCCGTGATCACAATGCCGTTTTTGTTCTGGGCGCTGAAGCTATAGCTACCAATTTTCTGAGTGTAGTTCTATTCTGAATGTAAATATTCGTTTTTTGCGTTATCAAGATGTCGGGAGCAAAAGCTCCCGATTTTACTGTGTTGTCTATATAAACTTTTTTGTAGAAATTATCGCCATTGGAACCTAAAACAATGTCTGCTGCACATATCTCTCAGGGAATTCATTCAGGTAAGCGAAGCATTCCTTCGGGGAGCATAGAATACTATTGGCTGAGCAGGTATTGCGAATTAAGGCCATAAGTTCTTTGGCGTGAGGGCTGGGAATATCATAGGCATTTCCGTAAGTATGGACATATTTTTGCCGAATGCCGGGAAAATCACGATCCAGAGCCTGATAGAAAAATTCCCGATCTCCTTCCCGCAACGTGACTCCTACATCGAACAGCAGGATTCCCTTCACATCCGCCTGCAGGCAATAGTCAAGAAGCCCCTCGATATTTTCTCGGGTATCATTAATAAAAGGAAGAATGGGAGTCATCCACACAAGGGTGGGAATTCCCAATTCCTTACATTTCATCAGCACCTCGAAACGTTCTCTCGTGGTAGAGACATTAGGCTCTATTTTCCGGCACAAATCCTCATCATAAGTAGTAAACGTCATCTGAACCACTGCCTTGGCTTTCTGATTAATAGATTGCAGCAGATCCAGATCCCGAAGCACCAGGTTGGCTTTTGTGAGCACGGTCACACCATATTCATATTGATCGATCAGTTCCAGACATTTTCTGGTCAATCGCAGCTCTTTTTCAGCCGGAAGATAAGGATCGCACATAGCACCGGTACCAATCATACACCTGTGACGCTTGGAGCGCAGCGCTTGTTCCAACAGCTCCGGTGCATTTCCTTTCACTTCGATATCTTCAAAAGCATGTGTAAAGCCGTAGCACTTACTGCGACTGTCGCAATAGATGCAGCCGTGAGAGCATCCGCGGTAAATATTCATTCCGTTATTCTGAGACAGAATCCCCTTTGCCTGTACAAAATGCATGGCAGATAGCTCCTTTCTGAAAGCACTGTATATAGTTTCATGGTAGCATATCGTGTGAATGAACACAATGAGATGCAGGAAAATAAATTTAGGCAAATAAAAGCTAATTTTACTAGCTAAATAAAATTAAAAATGATACAATACAGGAAATGAAACATAAATGGGATACTTGGAAGGGAAGGTATTGTATGGAGGCATTTCGCGCTGTGAATTTTGCGGTTTTTCCGCACAGAGGAGTATTGGGTTCGGGAGAATCCAGAAAAAGTATGGAGGAAATGGTACGAAGGATCCATACGAATTGGGTGATATTCACACCATCGGGGATGCAGGAAACACCTTACAGTGAGGAAATCCGTTATGATGGGGAGAAAAGCTGTACGGATGAGGAACTGTATGATATGATTCGATATGCACAGAGCCTGGGACTGAAAGTTGCTTTGAAACCGACGGTGAATTGTGACAATGGTGTCTGGCGGGCACGAATCAGCTTTTTTGACCATGATGTACCTTGCGAACCCAAATGGGGCAACTGGTTCGAGAGTCACATTGCCTTTCAGAAACATTATGCACAGATTGCGCAGCGGGCAGGCTGTGAATTGTTCCTGGCGGGGTGCGAAATGACCATGACGGAGCACCGGGAGACAGAGTGGAGAAAACTTATCGCGGAAGTACGGACGGTATATGACGGACCTGTCGGTTATAATTGCGACAAATATGGAGAAGATCATATTACATGGTGGGATGCCGTGGATGTGATTGCGTCCAGCGGATATTATCCCATAGACGACTGGGACAATCAGTTAGACCGGATCGAAAAGGTTGTGAAAAAATTTCAGAAGCCCTTTTTGTTTTCGGAAGCGGGTTGCATGAATATTCATGGTTCTGCGCAGGTTCCGAATAACTGGGAACTGCAGGGTGAAGAGGATGATGCGGAACAGGCGGACTGGTACCGGGCAATGTTTACAGCCTGCAGAAAACGTGACTGGGTGAAAGGCTTCGGTATCTGGGATTGGCCGGGAAATTTGGAAGGATTGAGCCCTTATGCGGTATGCGGACGTCCTGCGGAGAATGTGATCGCAGAAGAGTACGGCAGGAGAGAGTAAAGCAGGCAATCGAAAGATCATAACAGAAAATGTCGAAGCAACAGAAAACAGAGTAGAAGGTATGGGAAAATGGAACAGCAGAAAAAGATTATAAGTATAGCGGATTTGCCGCAAGTGCGGGTATTGGGCCGGACCACGGGAAAAGATGTGATCAATTTATTCTGGACCGGCAGCGGTATAGAATTTCTATATACTGGCAGTGAATTGTGGCTGGAAGTAAATGCTGATTACGACACGATGGAGCCATGGCTGGCGGTAGAACTGAATGGTGCCCAGATCAGCCGTTTTCCGGTTAATAAAGGGAAAAATGAAGTATGCCTGTTTCGAGGAATGACAGTAGGAAAGCCGAAGCATGTACGGATTCTGAAGGAAGTACAGGCTATGCACCAGGACCCGCTGCACATGATACAGATTTTGGGATTGCAATATGGAGATGGGGAATTTTTGGTTCTGCCGGATCCTGAATATCGCCTGGAATTTGTAGGAGACAGTATGGGGCCGGTAGGTGAGGAAGACTGGATCAGTGCGTTCTTCTCTGCGGAAAATACGTATCCCCGTATGGTATCGGATGCGCTTTCTGCGGAATATCGTGTGGTGTCCCAGAGTGGCTGGGGAATCGTCACCGGCTGGGATGGCATTGTAGAGAATAAGATTCCTCCCTATTATAAACAGGTCTGCGGATTGCTTACCGGGGAGCGAAATGCTTCGCTGGGAGCACTGGAAGACTATGATTTCAAGGCATGGCAGCCGGATGCCGTGATCATTAATCTGGGAACCAACGATGCCACAGCAATCCAGTCCGCAGCGGAACTGGTAAGAGAATGGGCAGGAACCCGTGACATAAAAGAAATCAAAAAGATCCTGACTACAGCAATCCGAGATTTCCTGAAAGCTGTGCGTGACTGCAATCCTGAGGCACAGATCATCTGGGGCTATGGTATGCTGGGAGACAATTTCCTGCCCGTCATCCGTGAAGCGGTGGAAACCTATGCGGAACAGACTGGTGATACCAGAATCCACTTTTTACAACTTCCCAACACCACACCGGACACCGTAGGCAGCCGCCTGCATCCCGGAGTGAAAGCTCATCGCAAAGCAGCACAGGTGATAGAAAAGTATTTGCTGGAACTTTTTAAACAATAAATTTATAAAATCTTAAGGAATATGTGCCGAAAAATGTGACAACTCCGGATTAAACTGGGACTCAAAGAAAGCAATTAACTCTGGGGGGCAGCAATATGACACAGGAGAATCGTTCGAGCAGACAACCGGATCTGGAAATGATACAGGTGCGAAGAAATCCGTATCTGGTGGATTACCGGACTGGAAAAAATATAGTCAGACACGTAGGAAGACGTGTAGGACAACCGCAAGACAGACAGACCGGAAGATACGCCGATCAATCACGAAGCAATCATACCGGAGGACGCACAGAGCGGTCACAACATAGCATATCGGCAATGCCGCAGGAAGGCGGAAGGAAGAAATCACATCCGCAGTATTCGACGACAGCACAGCAGAAAAACAAGGCCTGGCGGCAGGAGCAGGGTCATCCGGGCAATGCATATGAGCAAAATGTTTACAAAGACAATACTTACAGCACCCGCGTCAGACAACGCCGGGTCAGAGCCGAGAGGCAGCGCCGCCGCAGACAGGCAAGAATCCGCAGATATATTAAGATTTCCCTGCTGTGTGCCAGCATTCTTGCAGGAATCTTTATGTTGAAAAATTTGTTGGAAGTACCTGCCAGCACTGCGGAAGCCAGTACTCCTGTGGAAGTTGCGGCAGAAGCTGTGCAGCGGATCGAAAAACAGATCGGGGAGACCACGGGAACCCGGATCCAGGGACTTCCGGCGGATGTATATGCAGCACATCCCAACTGGACAGAAGATTTTCTCACCGTGAATGAATATTCCAGACCGGGAGATCCCCTGACGGAAGTGAAAAATATTTTTGTACATTACACGGCGAATCCTGGGACCAGCGCGGCCCAGAACCGCAGCTATTTCGAACAGCTGAAAGACAATCATGAACGCAGTGCCAGTGCCCATTTTATCATTGGCTATGATGGCGAGATCCTTCAGTGCGTTCCTCTGGACGAGATCGCCTATGCAGTACAGACCCGCAATGAGGATTCTATTTCTATCGAATGCTGCTACAAGGCGGACAACGGCCAGTTTACTCAGGAGACCTATGATTCTCTGATCAAATTATTGAAATGGCTGACTGATGCCTATGACCTGCAACCCGATGACATCTTGCGCCACTATGATTGTGGCGGAAAGAAATGTCCCATTTACTATACGGAGCATGAAGATGCCTGGAACAAACTGAAAGAAGACGTGAAAAACCTATAGAGAATTGCGAACGGAGGAACTTTTTTCCAAAAGGAAAAGGTTCCTTTTCGTTAGTCTTGTTTTACGAAAACAAGTTTGCTAGAATAGAACGGTAATAAGCAACAGACAAGGCCTTGCGGGGCAGAAATGAGGAGTAACATGAATTTATTATCACCTTCAATTCTTTCGGCGGATTTATGGAAACTGGGAGAGGATATCAAAGCTGTGGAAGGAGCAGGGGTCCCCTGGCTGCATGTAGACGTGATGGACGGATTGTTTGTACCGTCGATTTCCTACGGTATGCCGGTATTAAAAGCTGTCAGATCCCACACGGATATGTTTCTCGATGTGCATCTGATGATCGAGAAGCCGGAACGTTATGTGGAAGAGTTCGCTGCCTGTGGTGCGGACCTGGTGAATTTTCACCTGGAAGCCACAGAAGATGTGAAGGGATGCATTGATAAAATACGTGCCACCGGCAAAAAGGTTGGTCATTCTGAGGGCGTACTGGTTGGCATTTCTTCCGGCGCTGCTGTGTGGGCTGGCATCCAGTTGGCAAAGCGTCCCGAAAACAAGGGCAAGACCATTGTTGTTCTGCTGCCCGATACCGGCGACCGTTACCTGAGCACCCCGCTGTTCGCCGACTAATTAGCCATTACACGATTCTCATATCTCCTTACCAAAACAGCTGCTCCCCGCCTTGCGTGGGGAGCAGTTTGTGGTATAATAACATCTAGATTGGAGTGTACTTCTATGATCCCGACCCCTGAACAGGCTTATGCGCTGGTGTGCGATTATAACGAAGGTGAGTTCCACCGCAAGCACGCCCGCATTGTGGGCGATGTGATGCGCTGGTATGCCAACGAGCTGGGCTATGGTGCCGAAGCGGATTTCTGGCAGACCGTGGGCATCCTGCATGATCTGGACTTTGAGCAGTGGCCGGAACAGCACTGCACCAAAGAGCAGGAGCTGATGCGGGAAAAAGGCATTGATGAGCGCATCATCCACGCAACGGCCAGCCACGGCTGGAACCTGACAGTGGATATTAAGCCGGAGCACGAAATGGAAAAGGTGCTGTATGCCGCCGACGAGCTGACTGGTCTGATCGGTGCCTGCGCCATCATGCTGCCCAGCAAGAGCGTGCAGGATCTGGAAGTAAAAAGCCTGAAAAAGAAGTTCAAGAACAAAAAGTTTGCCGCCGGGTGCTCCCGTGATGTGATCACCTCCGGTGCAGAACTGTTGGACTGGGACCTCGACACCCTGTTTGAAAGGACGCTGGCTGCCATGAAGGCCAGCGGAAATGTGGACTGAATGGCAGAAAAAGTTCTTGTCGCCATGAGCGGCGGCGTTGATTCCAGTGTTGCGGCGTATTTATTGCAGCAGCAGGGCTATGAGTGCATCGGCGTTACCATGCGCCTGTATGAAAACGAAACAGCAGGCATCCCCCGCGGGCACACCTGCTGCTCACTGGACGATGTGGAGGATGCCCGTGCCGTTGCCTATGACCTGGGCATGCCCTACTATGTGCTGAATTTTACGGAAGAGGATATCGAGGACGCAAGTGAGGTTGCGTTTCAGCTGGATATTCCGTATGAGGTACTGGATTTTACGCTGGATTTTCAGGAGAAGATCATCGGTAAATTTGTCCGCACCTATGAGGCAGGCGGCACCCCCAACCCCTGCATTGATTGCAACCGCTACCTGAAATTTGACCACCTGCTGAACCGTGCGCGGGAGCTGGGGTGCGATTATATCGCCACCGGCCACTATGTGCAGCGCTGGCAGGATGAAAACTGCCGCTGGGGGCTGCGCAAGAACGATGACCCCGGCAAGGACCAGAGCTATGTACTTTACTCTTTAACGCAGGACCAGCTGGCCCACACGCTGTTCCCCCTGGGCGGCATGCACAAGGACGCCGTGCGCGCTATTGCCGAGGAACAGGGGCTTTGCAATGCCCGCAAGCATGACAGCCAGGACATCTGCTTTGTGCCGGACGGCGATTACGCCGCCTTTTTGGAGCGCTATACCGGCCAGCCCATGCAGCCCGGCAATTTTGTAGACGAGCAGGGCCATGTGATCGGCCGGCACAAGGGGGCCGCGCGGTACACCATCGGCCAGCGCAAGGGGCTGGGCATCAGCGCCGAAACGCGGCTGTTTGTTTCCGGCAAGAACATGGCGGAAAACACCGTGACGGTGGGGCTGGAAAGCGCGCTGTTCCGCTCATCCTTACTGGCGGACGAG
>OHDG01000851.1_pt1 | contig 16086 bp, 15 predicted proteins | sample 1566961 | NCBI WGS metagenome assembly OHDG01 (sample SAMEA3879539, study PRJEB24766) | human gut metagenome | biome: human-associated habitat; feature: feces | place: USA | collected 1985/1987
CTTCATCTATCCGGGCTACCGCTTCAAGGTGCTGGATGCCCTTATCACCAACTTCCATCTGCCTGAGTCCACCCTCATCATGCTGGTATCCGCTCTGGCAGGCAGGGAGCACGTGCTGGCGGCCTATGAGGAGGCGGTGCGGGAGCGCTACCGTTTCTTCTCCTTCGGCGATGCCATGTTTATCTCATAAATAAAGGAGTTTTTTTGTGTTTGAAATAATCAAGCAGGAGGGCCGCGCCCGCCGGGGCGTGTTTACCTGCCCTCACGGCACGGCCCAGACCCCGGTGTTCATGAACGTAGGCACCCAGGGGGCCATCAAGGGGGCGGTATCTGCCCACGACCTGAAGGACATCGGCTGTCAGATCGAGCTGTCCAACACCTATCATCTCCACCTGCGCCCCGGCGATAAGGTGGTCAAGGAGCTGGGGGGACTTCACAAGTTTATGGACTGGGACGGCCCTATGCTCACCGACAGCGGCGGCTTCCAGGTGTTTTCCCTGGCCTCTCTGCGGAAGATCAAGGAGGAGGGCGTCCATTTCTCCTCCCACATCGACGGGCGGAAGATTTTCATGGGCCCTGAGGAGTCCATGCAGATCCAGTCCAACCTGGGCAGCGACATCGCCATGGCCTTTGACGAGTGCATTCCTTACCCGGCTGATTATGATTATGCCAAACAGTCAACGGAACGCACCACGCGCTGGGCAAAACGCTGCCTTGAAGCACATGCGCGCGAGGACCAGTCGCTTTTTGGCATTGTGCAGGGCGGCATGTATAAGGATTTGCGCAAAATGAGCGCCGACAGTTTAACTGACATGGATTTTGCAGGTTACGGCATTGGCGGTTTAAGCGTCGGTGAACCCAAGCCCATGATGTATGATATTTTGGGTGAAACAACGCAGCACCTGCCCAAAAACAAAGCCCGTTATTTAATGGGCGTAGGCACGGCGGACTGCATTATTGAAGGCGTAAATCTGGGCGTTGATATGTTCGACTGCGTGTTCCCGACAAGGGTAGCGCGCAACGGCACGGCCATGGTGCCGGAAGGACGCCTTGTGGTGCGCAACAAAACTTATGCCGAAGATTTCCGCCCGATTGACGAGCGCTGCGGCTGCTACACATGCCGCAACTTTTCGCGCGCCTATATCAGGCATCTGTTTAAGGCGGAAGAACTTTTTGCCCTGCGTCTGTTAACCATTCATAATTTATATTTCCTGCTTGACCTTGCAAGGCAAATCAGGCAGGCTATTGCCGAGGACCGTTTCCCGGAATTCCGCGAAGCGTACCTTGCGAATTACCGCGGGTAAAAAGTAGAACTTGCTATTTTTGTGTAAATAAATTAGAATAAGAGATATAAGTAAAAAGGTTTAGGAGGTAAGTCCATGCAAGGTTTTGATCTGGTGAACTTTTTTAGCGGTGTTTGGCCTTTTCTTATTTTGGCGTTTATCTTTTGGTGGATGATTGACAGACCGCATAAAAAAGAAGAAAAGAAAAGACAGCGCATGCTTGAATCTTTGAAGAAAGGGGACAAAGTTGTCACTGTCGGCGGCATGTATGGCACTATTACCCGTCTGAGCGAAAAGAAAGTCGTTCTTAAAGTTTGTGAAAACGTGGAAGTTGAATTCCTGCGCACGGCAATCAGCGCCTATCAGGACCCTGCCAAACAGGAAATGGCCGAAAAGTAATAATGGATAAAAATCAATTGCGCAAAGAGCTCAAATCTTTGCGCAATCGGCTTTCTAAGGAAGAAGTGGCCGCAAAAAGCAGCAGTATCTGCCGTAAAATTCTGGGTACTGCGGCATACCGCGATGCCGGAACTGTATTTGCCTATCTAGCCTTTGGCAATGAAGTGAATATCGACGGCGTTATTTCACAGGCGCTTAATGACGGCAAAACGGTGTGCGTTCCTGTTGTAACGGGCCCTCATTCCATGCAGGCCGTAAAATTAGACAGTTTAAACTGCATTAAAGAAGGCGCGTACGGCATCCGTATTCCGCAGGGCGAACCGCAGGCCGTTAATCCTTCGGGCATCGGCCTTGTGCTTGTGCCGGGCCTTGGCTTTGATTTAAAAGGCGGGCGCATGGGCATGGGTGCCGGTTATTACGACCGTTTTCTGCCGCAGTGCGCAAATGCGGTTAAAACAGGTATTACTTACGATATTTTGCTGCGCGGTAAAATAATCTGCGATGAGCATGATGTATTAATGGATTATATTATCACCGAATCGCAGGCAGCAAAATGCAGGTAATTTTTATAAAAAAATAAAGGGGGCAATAATTTTGAGATGGAATGAATTAGGAAAATTTCTGATCATCTCATTGGCCATTATTGGCGGTTTTATTATGTATATTAATCCGCTGGCTAATTCCATCAAGCAGGGCCTCGACCTTCAGGGCGGCACGCATGTTGTGCTGCAGGCGGTAGAAACACCGGAAGCGAAGATTGACGACGATGCTTTGAACAGAACTGTAAAAATTATTGAAAGACGTGTTAATGAACTCGGTTTAACGGAGCCGGTTATCCAGCGTCAGGGCAAAGACCGCATTATTGTGGAGCTGCCCGGCATTAAAGACCCGGACCAGGCCATTAACATGCTTGGCCGTACGGCTATGCTGGAGTTTAAAGACATTAACGGCACCACCGTTTTAACCGGCAAGGATTTGCGTGACGCGCGCGCCCAGATGACGGGCAGCGGCAGCCAGGCCGTTGTAGGGCTGGAGTTTACCGATGAAGGCGGCGCTAAATTTGCCGATTTGACTGCACGCAATATCGGCCGCCCGATTTCCATTCTGCTTGACGGCGAAGTGCTGACAAGCCCTGTTGTACAGGAAGCAATTACCGGCGGCAAAGCGCAGATTTCCGGCTCGCGCAACATGGAAGAAGCCGAGCATCTGGCAATTTTGCTGCGCAGCGGTTCTTTGCCTGTTAAAATTGAAGTTATGGAAAACCGTACCGTTGGCCCGACTTTAGGCCAGGACTCCAAAGAAAAGAGCGTTGTGGCATTCTCCATTGCTATTATCGGCATTTTTGCCTTTATGCTGCTCTTTTACAGAATCCCGGGTGTTGTAGCGGATATTGCACTGCTTTTGTATGTAATGCTTCTGCTTTTAATTATGCGTTACCTTGATGCTACGCTTACCTTGCCTGGCATAGCGGGTATTATCCTTTCCATTGCCATGGCGATTGACGCCAACGTGCTTATTTTTGAGCATTTTAAAGAAGAAGTTGCAGCGGGCAAAACCCTGCGCTCCGCAATGGATAAAGGCTTCTCCCGTGCGTTTGTAACCATTTTCGACTCCAACATTACTACCCTTATTGCGGCTGTAATTTTGTTCTACCTCGGCACCGGCCCAATCAGAGGCTTTGCCGTAACGCTGGGCCTTGGCGTTGTGCTGAGTATGTTTACCGCCATTACGGTAACCAAATTCTTAATGAACTTTTTACTCGCCAGCAACCTTACCAAAAACGGCTTCCTTTACGGAGTTAAATATCCCAAAAAGGAGGCGGCTAAATAATGAGATTTCCTATTGTTAAGCATTTTAAATACTTCATGGGGTTAACCCTGCTGGTATTGTTTATCGGCGTAATTTCCATTTTTACGCGCGGCTTTAATATGGGCATTGATTTTACCGGCGGCAGTATTGTTGACCTTACTTTTGAAAACGAAGTTACCGTTTCACAGGTGCGCGATGTGCTTAGCCAGCATTGTATGGGCAACAGCATCATCCAGCTTGAAAACAGTACCAACAACGAAAAATCCAAAAGCGTGCTTATCCGTACCGGCCTTGTAGAAGATGACCAGCTTCGCGCCGCAGTTAACGATATGCAGTCTGCTTTAGGCAACTATCAGATTAACCGTATGGAAAATATCGGCGCCACAATCGGCGAAGAACTGATTCAGCAGGCTGCCATGGCGGTTGTGCTTTCATGGCTTTTGATGATTGTGTACATTACTTACCGCTTTGAATTTAACTTTGCGGTAGCGGCGGTAGCGGCACTTGTTATCGACGTTTTTGTAACCATCAGTTACTTCTCCTTCTTCCAGATGGAGCTTGATTCTTCGTTTGTTGCAGCACTTTTAACGGTTGTAGGTTTTTCCATCAACGGCACGGTTGTTATTTTCGACCGTATCCGTGAAAACCTTAAACTGCACCGCCGCAGCGAAGGGCTGGAGGAACTGGTTGAAACCAGTATCTGGCAGTGCATGACCCGTACCGTTTATACCGAATCAACTGCGCTGTTTGCCGTATTGGTAATTTTCCTTTATGGCGGTGCAACTATCCATAACTTTATGTTTGCAATGCTGGTTGGCTTTGCAAGCGGCGGTTATACTTCCATTTGCCTTGCAGGCCCGATGTGGATTAAAATGCGCGAGCGCAAAAACAACAAAACAGCAGCGGCAAACTAAACTTAAATTTATACTAAAACAAAAATCCCCGGTACTTTAAGTATCGGGGATTTGTTTATAGCAGAGGTTATTTTGCTTTTTCCACAATCACTGCGCCGTCAGCGGTTTCTGCCGGAAGCGGCGGGGTAATGTGCTCGTTAAGCTGTTTTTCTATTTGTACGGTTTGTTCCTGCAAAGTGCTTAAATCGTCGCGCAGGTCATTAATTTGCTGCTGCTGTGCGCAAATCAATGTAAAAAGTATCAGCATTAATATCAGGTAAAGCCAGGTACGTTTATTCTGCATAACTGCCACCTCACTATTATCAGTTAAAGTTTTTCTACTATTAGAATAACATTTTCGCTGCGGATATTCAAATATAATGTTAAAATTTTTTCGCAAAAAATATTGCCGGAGTATGATATAATAAGCAGGTAGAAGCCGGGCGCCCCTTTTGGGACGCTTTTTAAATAGAATTTTGACAGAAAAGAGGGATTATATGTTACCAAGTTTTAAAGATATGAAAGTGCCGGAACAAATTATAGAAGCCTTGAAAAATATGGGTATTACCAAACCGATGCCGGTACAGGCGCAGGCAATACCTGCCCTTTACGCAGGGCGTGACGTTATTGCCCGTGCGCAGACGGGCACCGGCAAAACGCTTGCCTTTCTGGTGCCGCTTGCACAGCTTATTGATGTTAGCAAAAATTATGCGCAGGCGCTGATTGTAACGCCGACGCGCGAACTTGCGCAGCAGATTGCCGCAGAGTTTAAGCGTTTAACAGGCAAAGAAAGTGCGGTTAAAGTGCTTGCCGTTACCGGTGGGCGCGATTTTGAACTGCAAAAACATAAACTCGAAAATACCTGCCATGTGCTTATCGGTACGCCGGGCAGGCTTTTGGACCATATCCGCAAGGGCAATGTAAGCCTTGGCGGTGTTGGTTATTTTGTGCTGGACGAAGTTGACGAAATGCTTAAACAGGGCTTTGTTGACGACGCGGCGGAGCTTTTGGGAATGACGGCTTCCGGCCGCCAGGTAATGCTTTGCAGCGCAACATTGTCGGAAGAAGTGCAGAAGCTTGGCCGCCGCATTACCACTAACCCGGTGCTTATTGATATTAACCCTAATGAAGCAACCGTTGATACAATTAAGCAAATCTGCATTAAAACAACGGATGAATACCGCGACCGTGCGGTGGCTTCGTTAATAGACCGTTTAAACCCGTATCTTATGATAATTTTCTGCATGAGCAAGGAACGCGCCAACGCTTTGGGCGACGTGCTTGGCGGTATGGGTTACAACGTTGATGTTTTAACCGGTGAACTTTCGCAGGCCAAACGCAAAACGGTTATGAAAAAGTTCCGCGACGCGAAGCTGCAAATACTTGTTGCCAGCGATATTGCAGCCCGCGGGCTTGATATTGAGGGCGTAACGCATGTAATTAACTATGATATTCCGCATGATGTTGACTGGTATGTGCACCGCATTGGCCGTACCGGCAGGGCAGGTAACGAAGGCGTTGCCATAACTTTGTACACGGCGGACGAAGTTAAATGGCTGCGTAACATAGAAAGCAAACTGAATGTGCGCATGGAAAAACAGAATTTGGAAGGCAAGGTTATAGCCCGCCGCGAGCAGACCGCTGCGCCGAAAAAGAAAAAGCCGGCTGCGCCGAAAAGAGGCAGGAGCGCCGTTGCCGATAAGCGCAAAGCGCCGAAAACCGGCAGCAACAGAAGGCAGAAACGTAAATAGGTGATAGGAAATGCTTACGAAAGAAAAACGCAATAAAATTATAGCAGGCGCAATAGTTCTTTCAATGCTTGCTTCCACCGCGGGGTGCGGCAGCAATGAAAACGAAGAACAGGAAGAAAACGGTTCAGCCAACACTTCTATGGTTTATCCGTGGTGGATGTTCTGGCACTGGCCGATGTTTGGCGGCACTACCACTAACGTAAGGCAGGGCACGCCTGTACCCGGCAATACTGCCGGTACCGATGCCAATACCGCAGGCAATTCCAAAGTGAGCGGGGCAGAGGGAACCAAAAGCGGCACCACAACCAGTAAGGTAACAAGCCCTTCAACCGGCAAAACAGGCATCAGCAGCGGCGCGGCACGCAGCAGTGCGGTATCGTAAGGAGGCAGGCCATGCTTAAAAAATCATCGTGGATTGACCTTTTGGACGAAAAAATAATTCCTTACATTGATGCGCCGGATTACGAAACAAGGTATCCGGTTTTAAGCCCGCTGTATATCAGTAAAAGCGAAAAAGAAAAAATACAGTACATTGCGCGCGAGGTGTGCGCCGTAATGGCAAAGCTTGCCGAAGACGTGCGCAGCAAAGGCAATGTAATGCCGATAGACATTATTAACATGACGCCGAAGCTGACGCCGTTTATTTTGGACGACGACAGCAAATATGTAACAAACATAGCTCGCCTTGATTTTGTAAAGGACAAAAACGGCATTTATAAGGTTGTGGAAATTAACGCCGATACGCCCTGCGCCATGCCGGAAGCGTTTTACGGCAATGCCGTGGCGCAGAAATATTTTGCAGGCAGCGAAGATGATGGGTTTAACGCTGAACTTATCGGGCCTTTTACGGAGCTTTTAAAAACAACGCTGAAAGGCAAAATAAACTTCAGCGGCGTAAATATTACGTTGGCTGCAAACGATGCATACGCCGAAGACTGGGCCAATATGATGTATCTGAAAAATGCTTTGGAAGATTACATTAAAGCGCATTTTGACGAGTACGAATTTGTTAATGTGCGTGCGGCAAGGCTTATTGATTTGGTTGTAAAGGACGACGGCGTTTACCATAACGACGGCAGCGGCGAATATAAAATTGATGTTTTGTACCGCCTGCACCCGCTGGAACTTTTGATGGACGACGAATCTGACGACGGTTACCCTGTCGGATTAAAGCTGATGGATTTGGCGAATATGCACAAAGTTATTCTGGTAAACCCGGTTAAGGCCATTTTAATGCAGAACAAGGCCATGATGGCGATAGCGCATTATCTTGCCGGAAGCACTGGTTATTTTGACGATGCCGCAAAGCAACTTGTGCGCACGAATATTGCGGAAACTTCGATGGACGCTAAGGATTTTGCAGGCCGCAAATTCCTTAAAAAGCCTATCTTCGGGCGCGAAGGCTGCAATATTTCCATTATCGAGCCGGACGGAACCTTCAGCTATGAGGCGGAAGAAGCCGATGACTGCGCCGATATTTACCAGGAGTTTATAGATTCTGACCTTGTAAGCGTGGAAACTGACGCCGGCAGGTGGGAAGGCAAATTTACCTATTCGTGCTTTGTAATTAACGGTAAGCCTTCCAAACTGTTTGTGCGTTTCAGCCCATATGATATTACCGGCATTGAAGCCTTGTTTGTGCCGGTTGTTGTTAAGTAATCTGCGTAAATTAAAGCCGGATTCCGTACCGGCTTTAATTGTTTGTTTTAACCTTTGTAAGCTGTATAAATTGCTTTATACAGCGATAAGTTGTATAATTATAATGTTATAGAGTTTTATTTTTGATTGAGGAGACGATGAAATGAACGAAATTCGCGTGCGTTTTGCACCCAGCCCTACTGGCTATTTACATATCGGCGGAGCAAGAACGGCCCTTTTTAACTGGCTGTTTGCCCGCAAAAACGGCGGTAAGCTGGTACTGCGCATTGAAGATACCGATACCGAACGCTTGAAGGAAGACAGCGTAAGCCAGATTTTAACCAGCCTTAAATGGCTCGGCTTAAACTGGGATGAAGGCCCGGAGGTTGGCGGCGAGGCCGGCCCGTACTTCCAGAGCGAGCGCCTGCCGCTGTATAAGGAAGTTGCCCAGCGCCTTTTGGACGAAGGCAAGGCATACTATTGTTTCTGCACCCCGGCAGACCTTGAAGCGCAGCGCGAAAAACAGCGCGCTTTAAAACAGCCGTTCCGCTATGCGCGTACCTGCCGCGATATTCCCGTGGAAGAAGCCAAACGCCGCGTTGCTGCCGGTGAACCTTATTCCGTTCGCCTTAAAATTCCGACAGAAGGCACTTTAACTGTGCATGACCTTATTCACGGCGACGTTACTTTTGATTTAACACAGTTTGACGATTTTGTAATTGTAAAAAGCAACGGCATGCCTACCTACAACTTTGCCGTTGTTGTTGATGACCATATGATGCGCATCAGCCACGTTCTGCGTGCGGAAGAACACCTTTCCAATACTCCAAAGCAGATTCTGATGTATGAAGCCTGCGGCTTTGAGCCTCCTAAATTCGGCCATATGCCGATGATACTTGCGCCGGACCGCAGCAAACTCAGCAAACGCCACGGTGCAACCAGCGTTGAAGAATTCCGCAGCCAGGGCTATTTAAACAAAGCCATTGTTAACTATCTTACCCTGCTTGGCTGGGGCCCCGGCGATGAACGCGAAATTTTCAGCCTTGAAGAAACCGTTAAACTGTTTGAATTGGAACAGATGAGCAAAAAAGCCGCTGTTTACGACGTTAAAAAATTAACCTGGATGAACGGCCAGTATCTTTCCAGCCTGCCGCTGGAAGAAATTCTGCCCGAAGCAGAACCGTTTTTTGTAAAATCCGGCCTTGTAACGCAGGAATGGCTTGATAACAACAAAGAATATTTTGCAAAACTGGTTGACGTTGTGCGCGTGCGCGTAAAAACCTTGCAGGAAGTTGTTGACGCTGCCGAATATTTCTTTAAAGATGTGGAAAGCTATGACGAAAAAGGCGTAGCCAAACATTTTAAACCGGAAGCCGCAGAACTTTTGGAAGCCTGCATTGAAGGCATTAAAGCGCTGCCGGAATTTAACCTTGAAACTACCGAAGCACTGTACAATAAAATTGCGGAAGAACACGGCCTTTCCCTTGGCAAGGCAATTCACCCCACGCGCCTTGCGCTTACCGGGCGTACCGTAAGCCCCGGCCTGTTTGACGTAATGGTGCTTTTGGGCCGCGAAAAAACTTTGGAGCGCATGGAAAAAGCCGTAGAATTTATTAAAAATATGTAATATGGAGGGTGTGGAAAGATGAAGATTACCGGACTGTTTTTAGCTTTAATGATGATGGCATCCGTATGTTTTGCCCAGCAGACTGCAACCGTTTACAGCCGCGTGGTAACCGGCAGCGTATCGGGCGTAATACCGGAAACCGACGGAATTGATAATATCAGCCTGCAAAAAAGCGCCAACCGCGTGCTTAACAATGCTGCCGACAATCTGGCCAAACAGCTTGGCAGCTGCCGTCTTTCCTACACCGTAACTTTAAACAGGCCTACGGTTGTCGGCATTTTGCTGAAAGCGGAAAACGGAGCAAATACCGTTTACAAAGGCGTTAATATCGATTTAACCACCGGCAGGGAAATGGCGCTGACGGAAATTTTCCGCGGCGGCGAAACCTTTACCAACATTACCGGCCCTTCTAACGATGCGCTTTTATATGAGGACGGCGTGCATTTCCGCGATGCGGACGGTGCAGCCTATACGCGCGTTATGCCGTATAAAAATTTGCTGCCCGCAATCCGCGCAGCCGAAGCCGTAAGAATTTTGCCTGTTTCGTTTATGACCCGTGCCGTTGAGGACAGGCTGGTGCCTGTAAAACCGGGCGCTATTCTGGCAATTAAGCTCGATGCCAACCGCAGCACCGGTTACAGCTGGCAGGTGCATCCTTCCGACGCTGCTTCCGTTTTTGAAATTGGCCGTTCTTATATGATGCCGATGAACATGGACGGGCAGACCGGCGTAATGGGCAGCGAAATAATTTTTCTGGCCGTGCAGAACCCCGGAAACTATAAAGTAACAATGGAATACAAACGCGGTTGGGAAATGATGGGCGTACAGCAATTCAGCTTTGATATTGCCGCACAGTAACGGAGGTTTAAATGGAGAAAAAAACCATTACTGTAACCATTTTTAACGAACAATATAACTTAACAACGGAGCTGCCCAAAAAAGAAACCGAAGCCATTGCGGAAATGGTGGATAAAAAAATGCAGCAGTTTGCGGAAAAAACTCACGTGGTAAAAACAGGGCGCGTAGCCGTTTGGGCGGCGCTTGATTTTGCCGGTGAACTTTATAAACTGCGCAAAGAATACGAAAAACTTCTGGCGGCAGCTAAAGAATAATGGTGAATGTGATGAAACATAATAAAACAATCGAACTGCTGGCGCCTGCCGGAAGCTGGGAGGCACTGGAAGCGGCGGTAAATGCCGGGGCCGATGCCGTTTACATGGGCGGCAAAGCTTTTGGCGCACGCCAGTATGCCAGCAATTTTGACAGAGAAGAACTGACCCGGGCTGTGTATTTTGCGCACATGCACCGGGTAAGGCTGTATATAACGGTAAATACTTTGGTTGACGATGCCGAAATGCCGGAACTTGCTGATTACCTGCTGTTTTTAAACAACGTGGGCGTTGACGGCATTATCGTGCAGGACATGGGCGTTATTAACCTGGCGCGCAGACTTGTGCCGCAGCTGCCGCTGCATGCCAGCACGCAGATGACGGTAACAAGCCTTGCCGGAGTGCGCCTGTGTGCGGAAAACGGCATGGAACGTGCCGTGCTGGCGCGTGAACTGAGCATTAAAGACATAAAAACCATTTGCAGCAATACCGATACCGAAATAGAAGTATTTATTCACGGCGCGTTATGCGTATGCTACAGCGGCCAGTGCCTGATGAGCAGCCTTATTGGCGGACGCAGCGGCAACCGCGGGCGCAGCCCTGCCGCCTGCCGTATAAGCTGACGGACAAAAACTGCAGGGACATGCTGGCAGGAACTGACGCCGGGCAATATCTTTTAAGCCCGAAGGATTTGAACACGCTGGAAATTTTGCCGCAGCTAATAGATGCCGGAGTTACCAGCTATAAAATAGAAGGGCGCATGAAACGCCCGGAATATGTGGCAGTGGTGGTAGATGCTTACCGCCGTGCTATCAACAGTTACCTTGCGGGCAATTACAACGTGCCGCAGCAGGATTTTGAAAATATCGAGCAGATTTTTAACCGCGATTTTACTACCGCGTATATGGTAAGCCGCCCCGGCAGAACCATGATGAGCGACCGCAGGCCCAATAACCGCGGCGTTATGGTAGGCCGCGTGGTAAAGCTGTTTAAGGGCGAAAACAAAGCCGCCATTAAGCTTGAAAAGAAACTTTCGCTGGGTGACGGGCTTGAATTTTGGGTAAAAGTTGGCGGGCGCGTTGGCACAACCGTTAACAAAATGACGCAGAACGGGCAGGAGGTAACAAGCGCTCTGCCCGGTACGCAGGTAGTTATAGACATACCAAACGGCGTACGCATGAATGACCGCGTGTTCCGCACTTTTGATGCCGAGCTGATGGCTTATGCCGGTAAGTTTTACGGCGAAAAAGCCAAACGCCGTATACCGGTAGATGCGGTTGTAACCGCTAAATTGGGGCAGCCTTTAACCGTGCTTTTAACGGATGATGAAGGCAGCACCGGCTTTGGTGAAACCAATTTTATTACGGAAACTGCCCGCAAGCATGCGCTTGATGAAGCCGCAGTGCGCAAGCAGGTAGACCGTTTGGGCACAACCGAATACGTACTGAATAATTTAACCGTTGACCTTGACGAGGGCGTTATGGTGCCCATGAGCGAAATTAACGAAGCGCGCCGCATGGCGGCAGAAGCGCTGGACGCAGCAAGGCTGGAAGCCTTTGCACCAAAACGCACGGAAAAGCATAAAGTTGATGTGCAGCTTGTAAAACCGGAAAAGAACATTCCCAAAAAGCACGCAGTTTTAACCGTGCGCACTGATACGGTAGGCAAAGCACAGGCAGCTTTATCTGCCGGTGCCGATTATATTATTTTTGGCGGCGATTTGTTCAGCACCAAAATTGTTACAGATGCCGATTACGCCAAAGTAGCGGAACTTGCCGCGCAATACGGCAAAAAATGGGCGCCGGGCACTCCGCGCATAATCAGCCAGGGGCAGGAAGAATTTTACGCACGGCAGTTTGCCAAATGGCAGCAGCTTAACCCGGATGCTGTTTACATTGCTAACAACAGCCTGTGGCAAATAGCCAAAGAAAACTGCACTCTGCCGCTGTGGGCAGATATGGCACTTAACATTTACAACAGCAGCTGTCTTGAATTTTGGCACGAAGCCGGTGCCAGAGGCGCTGTTTTAAGCGCTGAACTTACTTTGAAACAAATTGAGCATTTGTGCGCTGTAAGCCCGATGCCGCTGGAATGTCTTGTACAGGGGCGCATAGAAATGATGGTTTCGGAATACTGCGCCGGAGGCAGCTTCCTTGGCGGGCTGGACAAAGGCAAATGCAGCTTTAACTGCCGCGAACAGTTATTTTTAAATGACCGCAAAGACGCAAGTTTTCCGCTTGTAACCGACCAGAACTGCCGCATGCACGTTTTAAACGCGCATGACCTTTCCCTGCTGGCTAACCTTAAAGCCGTGCAGGAAGCAGGTGTAGAGCGCCTTATGATAGACGCACGCTATTACAGCGAAGAAGAAACCGCCCAAATGGCAGCGTTATATAAAGGCGTAATGAACGGTGAAATCAGGCAGGAGGAAAACCTGCCCCATACAACGCGCGGGCATTACTTCCGCGGCGTTTTATAAGGAGAATTATGGCTAAGTTTGCAATACAAACATTAGAATTTGATAAAGTAAAAGAAATGCTGGCAGGCAAAACGGCAACTTCGCTTGGGCGCGAACGCGTTATGAACATGCGCATTGAAAGCGATTTTGCCTCCGTAAAGCGTTTGCAGGAAGAAACTGCAGAAGCACTGCGCCTTTTGGACGACGGCAGGCGTTTTCCGTTTGGCGGGGCGTACAACATTCTGCCGCAGGTTAAACGTGCGCGCATAGGCAGCGTTTTAGAGCCGGAAGAATTAATGCAGGTAGGCACAACCTGCGAAGCCCTGCGCATGGTTAAGCAGTTTTTGGCAGACGAAGCGGAAATTGTGCCGCAGCTGGCAGAATATGCTGCCGGTTTGGAAGCCTTTCCCAAGCTTGAACGCCTTATTGCAAGCACGGTAAGCGAAAAAGGCGAAATTTTAGACAGTGCCAGCACCAAACTTGCAGGGCTGCGCACCGGCGTGCAGGTTGCCAAAAACCGCGTGCGCGAAAAACTCGACAGCATCCTGCATGACCCCAACAACCAGAAGTATTTTCAGGACGCGCTTGTTACCATGCGCGGCGACCGCTATGTAATACCAATTAAGCAGGAATACCGCTATAATTTCCCCGGCGTTGTGCACGACCAGTCGGGCAGCGGCGCAACCCTGTTTATTGAACCGATGGCGGTTGTTAACCTGAATAACGATATTAAGCGTTATCTTGCGCAGGAGCAGGAAGAAATAGAGCGAATCCTGCGTTCCATTTCCGGCATGGTCGGTGCGGATGCGGCCCGCATTACACAGGCTATGGAGCAGCTTACGGAGCTTGATTTTATAGCCGCGCGCGCTTACCTTGCCCAGCAGCAAAAAGCCGTGCGCCCGGTTGTAAACATTGGCGGCGGCATAGAAATTGCCAAAGGCAGGCATCCGCTGTTAGACCAGCAAAAGGTTGTGCCGCTTGATATTGAAATCGGCGGCAGGTTTAACACGCTTTTAATTACCGGCCCTAATACCGGCGGCAAAACTGTTGCCTTAAAAACAGTTGGCCTTTTTATGCTGATGGTGCAGGCAGGCTTGTTTGTACCGGCGGTAAGTGCCAAAATGCCGGTTATCGGCGCGGTTTATGCCGATATTGGCGACGAGCAGAGCATTGAACAAAGTTTAAGTACATTTTCCGGCCATATGACGAATATGGTGGAAATTTTAAAACAGGTAAAAGCAGGCGAACTGGTGCTGATAGACGAACTGTGCGCAGGCACCGACCCTAACGAAGGCGCGGCGCTTGCCATGTCGATACTGGAACACCTGCACAAACGCGGCGTGCTTACAATAGTAACCACGCATTACAGCGAGCTTAAAACCTTTGCTTACGGGCGTCAGGGCATGGAAAACGCCAGCGTGGAATTCGACCCTGTTTCGCTGCGTCCTACCTACCGCCTGTTAATGGGCGTGCCGGGCAGCAGCAATGCGTTTAACATCAGCCGCAGGCTTGGTTTGGATGATGATATTATTGAAAACGCGGGCAGCTTTTTAACGCAGGAACACGTACACATGGAAGACGTGCTGAAAGAACTGGAAGGCGAAAGGCGCGAATACGAAACGCAAAACCGCGAAATACGCAGCTTAAAGGCCGAAAGCGAACGCATTAAGCAGGAACTTCAGCATCAGAAGCAGGAGCTTGAACACCGCAAAAACGAAATTCTGCGCAAAGCGCGCGAACAGGCAGACGAACTTTACCGCAGCAGCCGCCGCGAAACAGAAACAGTTTTAAAAGAGCTGCGCAAAATGAAAACCGATTTTGACGCCAAACAGTTGCAGGCAGCGGCAGAAGCGGCACGCAAAAAACTGCAGAAAAGTTTTGCAGCCGAAACGCCTGTGCCGGAAGGCGAGCCTTTAACGCCGCAAACCGCAAAAGCAGGGCAGACGGTATTTTTAAAATCGCTCGGCAAGGACGGAACCATAATTGCCGTTAACGGCAGCGAAGTTACCGTACAGATAGGCATTTTAAAAACCACCGTTAAAGCCAAAGACTGCATTGCCATGCGCGGCAAAGCCAAAAGCAACGCCGCCGGTGAAAACTTCGGCAAAAAACGCAAGGGCTTTGCGCACCAGTTCTTTGTATCTAAAAGCATTGGCGCGCGCACCGAAGTTGACGTGCGCGGCATGACTATGGACGAAGCCATTCCGGCAGTTGATAAAGCTATGGATGACGCGCTTTTGGCAGGGCTTACCAGCCTGCGCATTATTCACGGCAAAGGCACCGGCGCTTTAAAGGCAGGGCTTACGGCCTACCTTTCAACCCACGCTTCGGTAAAATCGCTTGCGGAAGCACCGCTTAACGAAGGCGGCAGCGGCGCAACCATTATTAATTTTTAATATCTGTTTAATTAACATTTAAAAAACTGTGCTTTCATAATTAACAGTGTATACAGAATATGTCAATTATGGTACAATATTTATATAGCAGTATTTTTTCATGGGGGGAACCTGATGGCTATATTGGTAAAAAAATTTGGCGGAAGCTCTGTAGCGACGCCGGAAAAAATTCATGGTATTGTAAACAGGGTGCTGAAAGAAAAAAAGCCCGGCGATAAAATTGTAATAGTTGTATCGGCAATGGGCGACAGCACTGATGACCTTCTGGCTTTGGCCGGGCGTGTTAACCCGGAAATGCCCAAACGCGAACTCGATATGCTTCTGGCAACCGGCGAACAGGTTACCATTGCCTTAATGGCAGGGGCATTCTGGGCAAAAGGCCAGCCTGCGGTTTCTTTTACGGGCGCGCAGGCCGGAATAAAAACCAACGACAAATATTCTAAAGCAAGCATTATTAATGTAGAAGCTGAGCGCGTACAAAAAGCGCTTGACGAAGGCAATGTTGTAATAGTGGCAGGTTTTCAGGGCATTACCGGCAGCGGCGATATAACAACTCTGGGCCGCGGCGGCAGCGATACAACCGCCGTTGCCATTGCAGCCGGGCTTAATGCAGGCATCTGCGATATTTATACCGACGTGGATGGCGTTTACACTGCCGACCCGCGCATTGTGCCTAACGCCCTTAAACTTGACGAAATTACCTTTGCCGAAATGCTGGAACTT
>OHDG01000856.1_pt1 | contig 15992 bp, 30 predicted proteins | sample 1566961 | NCBI WGS metagenome assembly OHDG01 (sample SAMEA3879539, study PRJEB24766) | human gut metagenome | biome: human-associated habitat; feature: feces | place: USA | collected 1985/1987
GTATCTCCTTTGGCAAATCCATCTTTCAGCCAAAAAATCAAACGTCCAGGGCCATCATACTGAATATCGTAATTCAAACGCTCGTAAACCGTACCTAATAGCTTTAGGCGTTGTTTGTCACGCAATAAACAAGATAATCCGTTCTCATGGTCTGTTCCGTTTCTTAAATTGCAGAAATTATCAGGGATTTCTACAATGATTGTTCCGTCTTTTGACATTAATTTGCCTGTTTTAAGGAATAACGCTTCGTCAAAGTCGATTTCCTTTGTTCCTAATGAGATAGGTTCTTTATCGTCTGCCGACATAGCATAACAGATAGGAACTCTAAAGCCTTTATATTCATCATCTTCACGCATGATAGAAACATAGTTGCGATAATTCTCTGTAACAATCCCCTTATCTTCGTCTAGCCAACGAATACCACACTTTCCGTACAATAAAGACTGCATAATAGCATTTTGAAGTACAGAATAGTTCGTAACACCTTGTACATTGTTCCTATAAAGGAATGGCATAAGAACATTCTTGTCTAAATTCTCATCACCCGTTGTGATGCCGTTTGAGAATATAAAGTCAATAACCTTGCCGATAACATATGGTAGTGTTGGTAGATTGTCTATCATCCAATCAATCTCATCAAGCTGATTCTTAAAGTTTGTCTTTATAAATCCGTTGATGCAATCTGAATTGCAGTTCAACATAGCTTCTATTACCTTTTCGGCTTCGGTTTCTGCATTAGAACTGTGAATATTGTGCGAAATGTTAGGTGACACATATGTATTGGATGCTAGTTTAACTCTATCCTTTTGTCTTTTCTTTGTTCTTCGACTCAAATTAGCACCTCCTAATCGTTCTCTGCATACGCAAGTATTTCACTGCTTAGATTATACATTAAACAACTGCGGACAGAAAGTACTGAGGAATCTAGGGCATCAGGAGAGTGTCCTAAGCGTTGTTTTATCTCTTCTTTAGGAATAATGGCTATCTTCTTATTATTCTTCGATACAGTCCTTGTAGCAAGCAATTCAGGCTTTAATCTTTTTGCGACTTCCGTTGTGAAAGTCAATTTCTTACTGTCCATTAGCTGCTGAAAGTCTAAATACATTTCCGCTCTTAAATTAAATGCATAAACCGCACTGTAATGTCTTGCCTTGATACGTGTTTTTGTTGGCCCTCCTTGGAAATTGACACCCTCAAGGATAAATCCTAGCTTATCTGAGTATTTTGACAACCCTTCGGTCAACCAAGTACCGAAACCAACGTCAACACAAACATATTTGATGTTTAATGTCTCGATAATCTTAACAATCTTGGTAATAATCTTCTCAGATGTAACTCCTTGAACCCAAACACCCTCTTTTAGATTGTAAATTGTCTCGATTTTACAGTTCCCGTATCTATTTTGGGAGCATAAAGCAACATCTATACCATCCTTACCTGTATAAGCCGAGTCAATGCCTAGGAAAAAACGCTTTTTATAAGAATTATCAGCTTTATCATCATCTAAAGTCATGGTTTTGAACATACTTTCGTCTGAAAATTCCTCTAATTCGCATACTAAATAACGTTGGCAAGTACTTCTATTCTTGTAAAAATGAGAATTTAGAATCTGAGAAGCACTTTTCATACGATCTTCTTCGTATGCAGTACGTACATCCATCCAAACAACTAATGTTCCTTCTGGGTATTTGTCGTTTGTCATGCAATCGTAGAACTCACCTCGTTTGTGGGGGTTGGAAATAGCAATCTCAAGCTCTTTTGAACCGTCAACACTTGAAAATTCTCTTCGTCCTATCTCGGCATACGCATCTTCACTGACTTGGGCTGCTTCGTCAATAATATAATCTCCACCCTTACCGATAGCGTTGTTGTTTTTCTTCGGGTCTACACTGTTTCCACCTAATGTAACGATTTCTACACATCCTCCACCCTTGAAGGAAATCTTAGTCTTGGAAGTAGAAGTCTGTAATTTTTCAATCTTGTTTCCTGAGTCTAATACAGAACTCTGAATAGACTCGTCTGCATTTTGTAAATGTCCGATAACTTTGGACATGATAATAGTAGCGGTTTCTCCTGTTGCGGCCGCAATTCGTACTTGATGTCCTTTGTAAGCACGATAAATAGCAATCATACCTAAAGTCCAGCTTTTCCCATACTGAGAAGTAGTGATTGCATAGATTGTATCGTATCCCTCTACAACTGCACCGAACAACATAGCTTGTGTAAAGTGAAGATTGACTTGAAAATATGTCAAAGCCTCTCTTGCACCGATAACCGCAAGCCTAAAAGCCTCTTGTCTAGAAATATTTAATCGTTTGTAATGTTCGGGGATATACCCTCTCGTCCAATTCTTCAATTTATACTTGGGGGTAGCTCCCTTCAACAACCTAACAACTTCTTCTTGGCTCTTATTTATAGCTTTAGCCTCTTTTAAGTCCTCTACATCCTTAAAATACTGTTCCGTAACACTAAGAGTCTGTTTCTTCACTGTTATCGTCCTCCTCGTGTTCTATTACCTCGGCATCTAAAAACTCACTTCCCATGTTGATTCCTAATATATCGTTGATTCTTTCCTCTGCAATCGCTCTTTTCTGTTCAACTGTAATATTATTTACACTTCCAACATTTAAAATATTGCTCTTTCCAATGCCATCCATTCTATTTAGCTCTTTTAAGCAGCCTAATCTGTCTTTCATGTCCTTTTCTTCGTCTTGAATGTTATCGCTAAGCCATTGTCTACGTTGCTCTACTGTCATAACACTCCTTTGGTCTCTCTTTTTTACCCTCTCATGTATGACATTCCTAAATAAAGGACTGTTTAATATCTTATATCCCTTGTTATAAGCACTCTTATCGCTTAAATCAGGACGAATCTTTTGCATGGACTTCGTAATATTCCCACTCTTTGAATACTCGTCAAAGAATCTCTTAGCTTCATCCTCACGCTTTAATTCTGAAACACTCTTTGCCCTTGGCATACTCTCATCCTCTCTTTCTCTACCTCACTACATTATAAATGATTTTATTGAGGACGTTTTTACCCCTCGTCTACCCCTCACTTACTACTCGCTTACCCCTCGCAAAAATACATGAACTCATTTTTTTCAAAACGTAAATTTTCGTTTTCTGAAAAGTTTTATCTAAAAAAGGGGGCGGTTTGTGTTAGCAATTGTTTGTGTTAGCACTCTGTTGTGTATAGTGCTAGGTGTAAAAAATGTGGTTTGGTCGAGAGGGAAGGCATGGGGTGTGTAGGGTCGCTTTTTCCTGTTGCGTTTTTCAAACCATGACCGCAAACGCATATATATTTATGTATTCATTCCATAAACAATTTAAAATCATGCAAAGAGTTATAAACACTTTCAGCAACTTAAGAAGAAAAAGACAAGAAGAAAAAAAGACAATAAAAAAGCTAGTTAAACATTTAAAGTTTAAACTAGCATAATAGAATTATAATAATAAATAATAAGATAAATAATACAATAATCCATATATAATACTTAAATATGAAAGCAGCTATTAGAATAAATACTAATATTGTAGACAATTGATATATCATCTATCAACCACCTTATTCAATAGAATAAAAAGCTGACTTTTTTACAAGTGTAAGGCTTTATATTATACCAACTTATAATATTATGGTTAAAACATCCTTTTCCATTCTCTTTTATATGCTGACAACTCAAACCAGATATACAACTGCATATATTTCTAATATCTTTCATGTATATTTTAGACATATGTTTTTTTTACTCCTTTTCTTTTAGCTCATCATATATACTACACGTAACATAAATACCATTTCTAATACAATTATATAATCGTTCCATGACTCTATTATTGATTAGTTCATGTCGATTATATAACTTTTTGATCGTTAACATTTTCTATTTTTAACATTTAAACAACCCCTAACCATAAATAAGTGGCAGCACTATGTTTGATAGGCCTAGAAAAAGGCCCATAATTAATAGATCAAAACATATATAAAAGTAAAACTTTAAAAGTGCAAGTATGAGCACCTTGACGGCGCTAATCTTGTCAAGATCTTTGCGTGTTAACATGTTAGAAGCCTTCTTTCAAGTAAGCTGAATATTGTTTTCTAGTTTCTTCTAACCAATCCATATCCCAATCACTTTTTTCATCGGTAAGCCATTGTTTGAATTCATTATCTTTTCTAGCTTTTTCTATTAACTTCCATTCTTGGAAGCTTTCCAAGTTTTCTAGATCGTCAATTGTAAAATAATCATCGTTATAATTAAAATTACCAAACAAAGTCATTCTTACAATTTCATATGGTTCATTGCCTGCTAAACATTCATTAAGTTCATCATTACTTAATTCATAATATTCTTCATTATAGTGGTCACTTCTAAACTCAAACCATAAAGAAATAAGTTCATCATCATACATATTTTCAAGAATTTCATCGCCAAGCGCTTCCATAATTGCGCCGTCTGTAGAATGTGCAAAATCGTCGTATTGTGTAGCCATATAAGCCACGTGTTTAGCTGAAGTTTCATAAATAGATAACATTTTTTTTTTAGCCCCATGTTGATATAATAAGGACGTATATATATTTATTGGGGCTTTACTCCATTCTATTCTATATTTAATATATATACGTTTTTGAATGATCTTGCTTTTCAATTGTTGCCAGCATATGTAAGTAAGATCTTTTTTTATGTCTTTTTTTGGATGCCACCCCTTTCTTTACACTGTTATTATATCATGATATCACTATAATTACCACACCTTTTTTCACTTTTTGTTCACGAATCGTGAATATAATAGCGGATATTTTCGTACTACACCGTGTTTTTGTCTATGAATCGTGAACAATTTACAAAATACAAAATATACAAAATACAAAATTTTTCGCCGATTACAAAATACAAAATACAAAATTTATTTTTTATATTGACAAAATTTTCTTTTTGGAACACTTAAATTATGCTTTAAATAAAGGATATTGTTAATTTTTCGTGAACAAATGATTAATTTAATAAATAAAGCAATAAAAAAACCCATCAATCCTTATTAGAACTTGATAGGTAGTTAATACTAGTAATAATAGTGTATATATCTTCTTCTATTAGGCTTTGGAAGGCTCTGTGGAGGACGTAGCTCCTTTTTCTTCTTTCCCCCCGAGGTCAAAACCCCTCTTTATCTCCCCCGAACATCTTTCCTATTATATATATGCCGAGGGACTAAGATATATCGCTTTTTCAAAGATCAATCGTTTTAAAATATGCAGAATTACTTATAATATAGGCTCTGTGTGTTCAATACAGAACCTTAAACCATACAATCTTCAAGATATAGAATTAATAAAGAATTTCTAAAGGAGTATGAAATGAAATATCTGCCTATTCATTTCAGTAGTATATGACTACGTGACAATTTATGAACCAACTTAAACCAATTTTGTGTGTAAACATTATGGAACTTATCGTGTTTATTACGCATATTTGACTGTATGGACGTTTCTATATCTCTGAATTTACTTGTTTTGTTTCTTTTCCCCCAACCTATGTTGCGTTCCTAGGCTATATATTGCATTATTTTCTGTTGCGATTGTAGCCCTTGGACTTGGAGGGGCCATTGAAGAATACGGGGCAGTTTCATTGAACTCATAGGGCGTATTTTCTATTGCACCCTCCCCCGTCAATTAAATATTGCACTTACACCCTTATAATATCCTCAGATTTCTCTGAGGCACTCTCAATAAAGAGTAAGTAGAAGTAAAAAATGTCTCGTCAGGAAGTGGCAATATTTGGTCTTTTTAGGTACTTCCTAACTACATATATTATACCATTTTCAAGTGCGGACGTGTTAAAAAAAACCGATAAAAAAATGCTATTTGTTGTTAGCCTCTTTCTTTTCTCTTTCTAAATCTTTTAAAATCAATTGTCTTACATAATCTGCCTTGCTTGGCACTGAATTTAACTTTTCTAGAATCTCTTTATTGTTCTTTGTCACGTATTTCAGACAAATTTGACTTACGTTCTTTTTCGCATACTTATTGTTTGCTCTTAATCTTGCTGCGCTTGCTTTTCCCATACATCATACCTCCTACGATCTTAAATCTTCGTGTAATTTCTTTTCTAAGGCAGTCGCAATAGCTACAACCTCTTTTGATGGCTCAGGAATTACATATTCACCATCACATAGCATCCTGCATACCCTTCTTTCCCCATAGAATCCGCCATCTGTACACTGTACGTATGAAAGCTTCATTCTTCCTCCACTACAAATAAAATAAGACGATTCATCATGAGGATATACGCATCCAATATATCCTTCAAATGCTCTAATAGTTTCTTCTAAGTTTTTATTCGATTCATACTGCATGAACCTTTCATTCCATTTCAACATTTTCTATTCCTCCTACTTTCTATTGCTTAATTACAGTTCTTTTCTTCCCATTCTGCGATTTCGTCTGCATCATCAATAATTTCTCCGTCTTCGCATACTATCATTGTTTCTCTTGACCCATAATCGACAATCTGATAATTGTCAGGCAATTCATCTGCCCATAAGTCAACACCGAATAATTCAACATTGAAATCGTCTTTATATAATACGTTTGCTACTGCTTCTACGATTCCTGAATTTGTAAAACTGTGATACCCAATATGTACTTGCTTCATGTTATGTCCTCCTAAGTGCCTAAGTACTTTTCTTTACACACATAGTATATCATACAATGATGCCTATGTATATAATTAATTTAATAAATTTTTAAATTCTTTTGCATAATAAAAAAGGCTAATTCCACATTCGTGTTTTAAACGTGTTTTTAGCCTTTTCTTTATTTACCCTAACAAATACTCATATCAATCTATTTTGCTAGTTATAATCACTTCTAGACGTGTTTAAATTGATTTTAATAAGTTTTTCTTCTTTTTCTACGCAAATTGTAGCCTTTATCAATCAAAATTTGAAATATCATTGTTCTGTCAACTAGATATTCAATTCCATCAGTATTAACTCCAACGATCTTACACCACCAACGATTGAAGGTATAAGGTTTAGTTAATACAATTTGTACTAATTCAGTTTCATCAAATAAAGTAGCCATAGCTACGTCACCTGCTCTTAAACCAATATTGCCATGGTAATTAAACCATCCTCCGCAGGTTTCTTTGAAATGCTCGTATTCTGTATCTCTTTTAGGCATTTAAACAATTCCTTTAGATAATTCCTATTTGAGTTAACAGTGCACATTTTACTTCTTTTGCTTCTTGCCAATCGAGTGATTTTATATGCCACTTAACATTTTTTCTGTTGATTGTTAAGATTTGCTCGGCTTTTGCCATTCCGTATTTATGTCCTGTATCTACCATCACGTGGCATGGTAAATCAGTTCTTTTTAAATTGCTTGTAATTGGAATTACATTCACTGTTTTACTTCCTTTGTTCTGAATATCGTTGGAAATAACGATACAAGGTCTCCTTTTATAAAGAATTGTATCACTGTATTTTGGCAAGTCACACCAATAAATGTTATTGTTTAGGATTTCCATAATGATAACCTCCTATCCTTCCTAGTTTATCCTCTAAATTTCTGTTATGCTGCTGCAATCCGTATATTTTTCTGTCTCTCTCAATTAAAGCTTGTTTAATTAATACCATATCGTCATAAAGTGCATAGAATCCGTTGTTCTTTAAAGCTTCTTCTATGTTTTTAAAACTTGTCTCTACTTGATTCGTTTCTATCATCTTCTTCATTCCAATCCATCCCGTACACGTCATCTACTGCATCATCATTTGTATCTTCATTAATTGGAACACGTACAACTCTAACTCCAATTCTATGAGTGAATAATATACATACTGCCCAAATAGGGTGTACATGAATCACCATGTATGCAGTAAATATCATTACCGCTATATTGTGAATTGCCATACTTAAATACATCATTTTGTTGTTTTCTCCTTCACATATGTAGCTTTCAAATTTTCTACTTCAACCCCTTCTTTACTCCATGCAGCATCCCAAATTTCATTTAGTAATGAATCTACAACATTGCATGAATCACTATTATCTACATCAGGAACACTGATTTTCAATTTAATCAGTACATCTGTACTTTCTTTAGGCTTATTTCGTTTCTTCAAACCCATCATAAGACACTCATCTATATGTATACATATACTTTCTAGCTTCATATTCCGCCTTGTTAAGATCGTCAATCAATCTACAATTTTCTAATTCCAACTCGTTAATTCGTTCTGAAACAACTAAGGAATAAAGGAGCATTGAAGCTATGCCCCCTATAAAAAATCCTGCAAAGAAATAAATCATCCTACCACCTCACAATTATCTAAAATTTCACGAATTGGAATTTTTGTATCAATGCCTTTAAAATATCCCTTTTCATGCATTTTAAACAAATGTGTTTGATTTGCAATTTGATTATACGTTTTATAATCTTTATGCACACTTAACAAATCATACTCAAATTGAGTTAGCTTATATGTTGGCTTTATATGGGTCTGCTTTAGCCAATCTTTTACCTTGTTATGACATCCTTTTTGAACAAGTTTAAAGTCGCAATCATTGCAGCTAGTTTTATAACATAACTTAGGTCTCCCTTTTACTACCGCTAAATTATCAATGCAACATTCTAAAATTTCATCTTTGTAATATTCAAAATTAGTCTCTTGTTTTATTTCATGCTTTTCTTCTTCAAACATTTCTCTAGCAGTCATCTTTATCTTCCTCCATTAACTTCTGCCCACAGAATGGACAACGAGGGTAATATTTGTTTCCGTGATACGTTGGAATAGGCACCACTCCATGCTCGCATGTTGGACAACATAACATCAAATCTCCGCATGGACCAATTTCAATATCTATTGGTTTCTTAGGTGTTTCTTTATCCATAAATTCCCTCAACAATTGAAAATATGCCTTGGCACGATCAGTTTCTTCTATGTCTGCTGCTTTGCACGTAATTTGATGTTCTTTTTCAAGAACTTGCAACAATTCTTGGTATTTATTCATTTCATCACCCTTAATCTTCTTCTATGTCGCATTTATCAATAGAATCCAAATTCATTTCATCATCCACTAATTCGACATCATCATAATCGTGATTCTTAATTTTTCTTAATGCTTCTTCTTTAGAACTTGCTTCTACATTTCCAACATAAGTACATTTTCCATTTGCATAAAATTTATAATTCATACGCTTTTATCTCCTTTTTTAATTCGTCAATAGCTTCTTTAACAAACTTTAAATCCATATCATAGTCACTAACTAAATCCGCCATTCTACAGTTTGAATAGCCTTGTAAAGCTCCTTCTAATGTAGAGTGAAAGGAAATTGATTTCTGAATTTCCTTTACATCACCATTTTTGCTAGTTTGAATTGCATATTGAATTAGCGTGTAGCTCTTTCCATCAGATGTAATACCGTATCCGTTCTTTAAATTAATCATTGTTCTTGCTCCTTTCTTTGACAATCCTATAAAGCACACATTTAATCAAATTTAATATATCTTGTATCTTTCACTTTCCCACATTTCAAACACACAAGATACTGAGTCTCACCGCTGATACAATGAAACATCTCATTCTTTACACACCAAGTAAATTTATGCTTACAGAATAATCTTTTAAAAAACAATTTAATTTTGTTTATCATATGAACTCCTTCATATTTATCAATGCATCAATTCTTTCTTCAATCATTGTTTTGCTCCTTCTCAAAATAAAACACAACCTTGTTTTTATGCTCTGTTATTAGTCCGTATTTCAGTGCCAAGCGATATATGAATGGCTTTCTTAATCTTTCATGCAATGTTTCTAGGTTCTTTCTGAACTCATCTAATGTAAATGTGCTTTTATAGAAATTGCACATCCTACAACTTGGAAGAAGATTATCTATATCATTTGTTCCGTTGTAATAAAACACTGATTTAACATGGTCTACTTGCATATCCTTGTACTCAAGTTTACATCCGCAATAGGCACAATGTCCGTTGTATTTTTGATATACTTGTTGACGAACATCTTTAGGAATTGGTTTTCTACTCATTTTCTATAATTTCCCCATCTTCAAAGTGATATTTCTCTAAAATATCTTCAAATTTTAGCTTAAATGGGCTGTCTGTTAAGACAATGTAATTCTCGTTTAACTCCTGCTCATCAAACAATAATTTGACCGAAACAATCATCAAACATATACCAGTTTGTAAGAGGCAGCATTGCAAACTGTTCGCCTTCCTGTATGCCTCTTTCTTTCATAAAATCTTTCAGCTTTTTAATTTCTAACATTTTATTTATCATTCCTCTCACTTTTATAACTGCCTGTTAGCAACAATAACAATAAGAACCAATAACTATAATTTGCACACATATAACAAGTGATTCCAATTATTGCTAAGTTGTATAACATACAAACTATTTCTCCCAAGCCTAGTACCCCTTCGCCAATCTTTCTTTATTGATCTCATTTTTGCGAATATATTCTTTGTAGATTTCTTCAATCGAATATCCTAAATGCAATCCTAATGCGATTACATAAGCTAATACGTTATCATCTCGTGTTAAACTGATTACACAGCTAAATGCATATGCCTGTCCAAATCCTAAATCCGTTTTTAGCTTGTTGTAATTCCACTTAATGTCCTCGTATTGATAACATCCTGAACCAAACTTGATTTCGTACATCAATGCAAAGTGAACAACATCAATATATTCCTCAAATACTTTGGCAGGGTCTTTTTCTTCTTGAGTGAACTTCCACCAACACCAATCTGATTTCTGAGCGTGCATCAATTCTCCTAATTCGTCAAACAATGCACTTTCTAATTGGCTTTTAGAAACATAGTCAACATTATGTTTCTTAAATACTTCTGCATCATATGCTTTCTGTCTTTCCAACATATCTTTAATTAATTCTGTACTTGTCATTTTGTTCTCCTTTTATAATTCAATATTTTCAATCAATGCTCTTTTTTCGAGGATTGATAAATATAATCCCATGTATTTTTGTTGCTCTCTTAATAGTTCAAGTGGGCAATCATGCTTAGTTACTTCTTTCCATTCTCTCTTGTCTTGATGCCTAATTTCTTGAGCACTCTACTGATAGTTGCGTTGCTGATACCATACATAGAAGCTATCGCTTGTTCGCTTTCTCCTGATCTATATAGTCTTACAATTTCCTTTTCATCATATTCGTTGTTTATAGTTCTACCATCTCCGCCTTTTGTAGAATTGTATCCATTTTCAAAAGAGTTATACTTATTGATGAAGAATATTTCTCTATCATCTAAATTGTTTACATTTACATTTTTCTCTAACACATCACAATAAAAATTATCTTTACCATATTTCTTCATAGCGTTATATAACTTATAGTGTCTATTTTTTATTGTGCTATTTTTGCAATGTTGAGAAAATCTAGTTTTTACATCAACTGTAGTTTGTCCGATATAAACTTTGTCATTAACAGTGTTTCTAATAATGTATATACTTCCTGTTTTCGTTATAGTTAGCTTTTTAATAAACTTTTGGCCCTCTAAAAATCACTACCATAGAAGGAAATGGGGCACTATGTTTTCCTTCTCCAAATTTCAGTCTACCTTTAACAAAACGAATTTCACTTCGATTTAATATAAAATCGTGAAAGTATTTCGTATCTGTTCTAGCTGGTATTAGTAACACAACAAGTGTGTTATCTTTAGTACCTTCTCTATATGCTTTCTCAACCCACTTTTTGATTTGAGATCAATATGGAGGATTGCAGAATACTCTAGCCCCCCCAACTTTGTTGGAGTCCATCTTGTTCTTTTGTGAAGAACCTTTTACATTTGTTATTCTTTCCATCAGAACATGGGTCTAGATTGAAATTAAACTCCTTGTTTAACTCATCAAAAAATTGTTGAGGTGTTGCCCATTCATTTGTTTTGCTGCTAAACATCAATTCAGTGTTCATTGGTTTCACCACCTTTTTTAAAACAACGTAATCTGTTCAAATTTTTCTCCATTCTGTTCAAATGTGTTTTCTTCATAGTTTTTGACTAAATCTCTATATTTGCTAGTAAATGTTCCTTTATATCCTTTTTCATTTATGACTGTACGATCTTCTAAATCAACTTCTTCATTTTCTAAAGGTTCAAATACTAACGCTCCTAATTCATAGTCAACGTAGTATTCTGCATTTGGGAAAACACGTTTGATGTACTTGTCTGCTTTCTTTAGTTCTAGCTTATCTAGGAAGCTTGCATACCTTCCGTAAACGTTATCCATATACCATTTCATGCACTCCTTAAAATAATGTACTTGTTTCTACTGCAATTCTTTTCTTTGCAATTTGACAATATTCTTTAGATATTTCATATCCAACATATTTTCTTTTATTAAGTTCTGATGCGATAGCAGTTGTTCCTGTTCCTAAGAATGGGTCAACGATTACATCTCCCTTAACACTGAAATTTTTAACAAACCAATCTGCAATTTCATATTTCATAATTGCTCCATGCCCTTTAAAGTGTTTTTCATTAACTGAGCTATGTACGATATTTTTGATTGACCCATAAGCTCTAAATTCCTCTGCCTGTTCATTTAAAACAAAGAAATATTCAACTGCATTACATACTGATGTAAGTATATTTCCGTTCTCATCCTTAATCTTATTGATACTTGGTTGAGGGTTTGTTTTCTCCCAAATCACAATTCCTTTTAACTTATCTGCGAAATATCCAATGTATTTATAAACATCTTTTTTGTTGAAATATGTTGCTTGAATATTCACGATTACATCTTTCTTGCACACTCTTAATAACTCATTCGTTACATCAACGATCATCTTGTAATAATTGTTTTTAACATCGTCATAATGAGCGTACTTGTCGTTTCTTACCCTGTTATATGGAGGGGATGTAATCGCAACATCAAATTGATTGTCTTTAATTTCTTTCAATCCTTTTAAACAATCTTGATTATAGATAACCCCCCCCGTGAGATTTATCTGTTTCTCCATTTATTTATCCTTTCCAACATATTCTCCAATGTAAATTTCTCCCTTGATAACGTAAACATTCTTGTAATTTTGCTTTGTTACACCAAGAAAATCTTTCCCAGGCTTTTTAAAAGCCAGTTTTCCATCTTTCGTACAGTATTTGTATTTGTTAATGCTATCATCACATTTTTGAACACTGTACATAAGTTCATCATCATATCTTTTCGCAATCATCTAGAATGGCATTCCTTCCCCTAAATCATCATTTTGAGGATATGATTGGTAATTTACTTGATTTGTAAATGGTACTGTTTGTGGCTGCATCTGTTGTTGTGGTTGATATGTCTGTTGACTTGCTTGTTGTTGATAAGCTTGTGTTTGTGGCATTGTAGCGTTGTTTAAAGCCAATTCTACGTCCATAACGTACACGCTAGTCTTATATACCTTCTGATTCTCTTTGTTCGTGTATGAGCTTTTCTGAAGCTTTCCATCAACTGCAATGTGTTGTCCTCTGAAACCGTATTGATTAATATGTTCTGCATTTTCTCCCCACGCAGTGCAATCGAAGAAAGATTTAAACTCTTGTCCATTCTTTCCCTTTTCCTTTACTTCGATAGAAAAATTACATAGGCTTTGTCCTGTAGCAGTTTTCTTTAAAACAATATCGCTACCGATTTCACCTGATAAAATCACTCTGTTCATTTCTTTTCAACTCCTTTATACAAATTCAACACCTATTGAATTAGGTCTGATTCCCTCTATCATCTGATACATATGTGATTTAGAAATGAAATTCTTTCTAGCACACTCGGCGATTGAAGAATAAACTGTATCGCCTATTCTTACTTTCTTCTTGTTTCTTAACCCTTGAGTCTGAGCTAGTTTGATAACTCTTAGGTTTTCAATTTTCATTTCTCCGTCCCAAACGATAGAATCATTCTTTTCTATTTCCCCAACAAAAGCTTTGTAGGCTTCAAACAATACATTCAAGTATCGTTTTCCTTCTTTAAGGTTCACTACAACTCTGTAAATGGATTCCGTTTCCTTTTTAGCTTTCATTTCCCTTTGTTTCCCTTTTAGGTCAACAGAAACAACTCTCAAATAACTTGTAATGTAATATCTGATTCCTGTTTTACTTTCACCTAGTAGTTGGAATTGTTCATCATCTTCACTTGTTACTTTTCTTCTTACTTCTTCGTCTGTTTCAATAGGAAGAAGAATACATCCTTTGTAGGTTTCCTCATTTCTCAACATCTTATGGAATTGAGCGTTTGTAATTCCCAATTCCTTAATGACATCTTTTGAAGATACGATTCCACGTACAACTGATATATCATTTTTTTCCAACATATAATATTGCACTTACTACCCCTCCTATTTTCATCGGTTATTCATCAAATCTCCAAACATCTTCATTCCTTCCTCCTTTTTTGGAGGTGCAGGCAATTGATCGTGTTGTGTATATGTTTCCAAACTGATTTGACCTGAATTTAATAACTGTACTTCTTCTTCGCATACATCTTTATATGCTTGTAAAAATCTATCTCGGTAATATTGCAAGTCTTTTTTATTGCTCCACGCAATATCTCTTAACAGATAGCTTCCTCCAAGTGCTTTCTGAATGTTTCTAGGCAGTTTATCGTAGTTGACCTTACTAGTATGAGGGTCACACTTAGCGTTCCTTAAAACGATTTCCCAAGCCTCTCCACACTCTTTAGTTTTTCCAATTGCAGTTTTACTGATTCTTGTTTTTACTTGTGCTACATTTGGAGCAAACTCTCTTGTATCACTTTGGATGATTTGATTCACTGCATTTGCTACAGTTAAATATTCATAATTCTTAAAAGATACTTGCCAAAGTTTTAAATAGGCTTGTGTATCTTCTTGAGTCATGTTTTTGTAACTCATTGGATAATTGATTCTTATCACTTGTAAGATTCTTTCAGTTTCTTCTAATGTCAAAATGCATACCCCATTTCTTTTCTAGTCAATTGTCTTTGACCGCCATTGTTATTGTTCTGCAACTTGTAGAATGTTAACCAATTGTGCATGATGCTCTGATTTACAATAGCAATCTTGGTAAAGTCATCTACTGCCAATTTATCTAATTCATTTAAAGATAATTTCATTGCTCTAACAGTAAGAGGTTTTCTTGCTTTAGTACGCATATCTACAAAGTCATGCAATGCATCTTGCAAATCTTTGTTTTCTGTATACTCTGCAATAACAGAATTAACACTTTCTTTTTTTATATTTTTTTCTTTTTTCATTAAAAAATCCTTTTACTATTGAAGAATATTTGGCTCATTGAGGTTAAAATGATAAAATTATGTAAACCAACAACGGAGCAGTTTGAAGTTAGAAATTGTCAAATATAATTTTATAATATTGCTCTCTTGCAAATGTTATATTACTGGTCATGGAGTAAACAGTAACCAATTTATCAGGCATTGCCTTCTTGGTTTCATACAACAAACGCGCTCCCGCCTGTGAAGAATGACTAGTAAACCAAGGATTGCTCAAATCCGGATAATTAGAATACTCATCATCAAAGTTTACACCATCCAAGTTGTAAGCCTCACAAATTGCAGCCAATTCTCTCGCAAATTCCCGACATCCCATATCAGATAACTGACATACTCCAGATGCATCATGGTTTCCTAAGATACCAAGAATAACCTTTATACCGCGTTTACGCAAAGGCTGCAAATATTGTTCATTATTATCCAGGAGGAACTGTACGTTAGGGTTATTATATACATACACTCTTCCTGTTTCTGCATTCCAGTTAATATTGGCAGCAAATAAAACTACATAGTCAAAAAACAACTTACCATCTTCTCTTACAAATTCCAATGCATTCAAAGGGTTTGTATCATTAACTTCAAAATAAAGGAAGTTCTTTACAGCATCTTCGCCTTTGTCGCAATCTGATTCACTGTGATAGTTTTTAACCAAATAAACGCAATGACTATTTGAAGAAAGACTTACACCAGACTCTGCAGAAGTAATTTT
>OHDG01000859.1_pt1 | contig 15953 bp, 12 predicted proteins | sample 1566961 | NCBI WGS metagenome assembly OHDG01 (sample SAMEA3879539, study PRJEB24766) | human gut metagenome | biome: human-associated habitat; feature: feces | place: USA | collected 1985/1987
AAGCAGTGCCGCGTTTCTTATACCCTGCCAAGGGCTACGGGATTATTTCACTAACTTTCAATTCTACAAACTTTAGTAGACCCGGATTATGCCTGAGATTTCTCTCACAACAGACATGCCTTCCATGATGCGGATGGCGTCGTTGAAATGTCTCTCGGTCACAAGATCGGTGATGACCACGATCTCGGCAATACCGTCGTGGCTGCGTTTCTGTACCATCTGGGCGATGCTGACATCGTTGTTACCAAGAACTCCGGCGATATTGGCCAATGCTCCGGCACGGTTCTCTACCTGCAGGCGCAGGAAGAAACGGCTCTTCGTCTCCTCCACATCCAGTACGAGAAGTTTCTTGTGGCTGTCACTGCCAATCTTGCCGCAACTTCCATGGATAATATTACGCATCACATCGATGACATCTCCCAATACCGCACTGGCAGTGGGCATCTGTCCGGCGCCCCGTCCCATGAACATGGCATCATCACAAGCCTGACCATGAACAAATACGGCATTGAAGGAATCTCTGACCGTGGCAAGAGGATGGCTGTCCGGGATCAATGTGGGATGTACTTTTACTTCAATTCCTTTACCTGTAAGCTTTGTAATACCCAACAGTTTAATCACATAGCCGAATTCTTTCGCATACCGGATATCCTCTGCTGTAATCTTCGTGATGCCTTCCGTATAAACCTGAGGGAACGTCACGCGGGAGCTGAAAGCGATGGATGCCATAATGGCGATCTTGCGTCCCGCATCATAGCCTTCCACGTCTGCTGTGGGATCTGCTTCCGCATAGCCCAGTCTCGTAGCCATATCCAGAGCTTCTTGATACCCCATACCTTCCTCGGACATTTTGGTCAAAATATAGTTTGTCGTACCGTTGACGATTCCCATGATCTCCGTCAATTGGCTTCCCGCCAGGCTCTGCCGCAAAGGGCGGATGATGGGAATGGCGCCTGCTACTGCCGCCTCGAATTGTAAGTCGCATTTATTCTCCGTGGCGATCTCAAACAACGGATCCCCATATTCCGCCAGCAGATCCTTGTTGGCGGTGACCACCTGTTTGCCGGCCTTCATTGCTTCTTCCACATAGGTTCTGGCCGGTTCGATGCCGCCCATGACTTCGATGACGATCTGAATCTCAGGATCTTCTAAAATCTCCTGCCAGCTATCTGTGAATAGTTCCTGTGGGATTCCCTCTCTTACCTTTCCCGGATTCCGCACCAGGATCTTTTTGATCTCTAGCTGTGCTCCTGTTTTCAGGCAGATATCTTCTTCCTGCATTCCTGCCAGCTTATACACACCGCTGCCCACGGTTCCTGCTCCCAATAATGCTGCATATATCTTACGGTTCTCGCCCATGATTTCTCCTCTCGTTCTGTAAATACTATCTGGGAAATACAACTATGTATCATTATAACAGACCTGTCTGCCAACACAAGATTTTGCTTACATTGTTTTCAATTTATTTGTTAAATAGTGTATCTTCTGGTAAACATCCTGTCGGATCTGTTCTTTTTCTTCTTCCTCTGTTATTCCCATGAATGTCACTACATCTGTTGGTCCGGCATGCTGTGGCGAAGCAAATTTTTCATCCAGCTTCTGACACATTTCTCTGATCAACTCTCTGTCTGTATAAGGCATAAATTCCTTAACAAGTGTTCTTACGCCTCCCTCATATTTGTCAACCATGTAATATATATCATACGCATCCTTCGGTTTTCCCCTCCCCAGTGCTGCTGTCTTCATGACCAGATAAGGCACCACAGAAATCACTTTCACATGTCCACTGTCCTTTGCTCCATCCTCCCGCATATATTCTATTTTCACATCCGTTGGCGGAAAATCAAATGCAAAATTTCCTCCCGTAGCCGGTAAGGTTTTAATACCATCCACATGTTTGCTTACATTTCCGCCATCGCCGCCATATTTTCCGGACAGGAAATCCACGTCTACGTCATAGGAAACTCCATCTAAAACTATTGTTTTTATAAATGTAAAATATTTTTCTTCATGTCTTCTATACCCATTTTGTGTCAGTATCCGTTTAATCGTCCGATAGCTTTCTGCCTTTTTGATCTCCAGTTGATTCAGCAGAACATCTACATCAATAGAACCTATATGGTCACCGGTCGGGTATAAAAGTGTCGGAACCCATCCTCCTATGATTCTGATATTATCTGAAAACTCATTCAAAAGATTTACGATCTCTCCGAGTACCATGTATGCGGCTGTCTTTTGTCCCTCTGAATAGTCAGTTGCCTTTTTCAGTTCTTCTTTCATCCTCTGTCCTCTCCGGGTATTCTCTGCGCAGGATTGCCTCCGCAGCCTCTTCCCCTCTTCCGGCATCCCCCAGCAGATCAATTACCGTTTGTGCCGGAGAAGTTACTAATGTATCATGAACAGGTTTTGCGTACATACAGGGGGTTTCGTCATGCGGTATCGTTATCACAACATTTCCTCCGGTGTTGACCGGCTGCAATTCCAGATCTTTTACAAATTCCTGAACAAATTGAGGTTCTACATATATTTCGGCTTTTTGATAACGTACTGTCGGCGCATATCGTGCCGCAGCCGAAAAGCCACCTAATATAGCTCCATTATCATGTGTTTTACTCCATTCAGCGGCTGATTGTTCTATCTCCGGAACCGTATCCAAAGAATAAAACTGTAATTTTCTCGCTTCTTTTTGATGATAATCCTTTGCCCATGTATAAAACAGTTCCCTAATGTTCTGCAAACGGAATTCCGTAGTACTCTTATCTATCCAGTCTCTGGCAAGCAAAAAACTTTTCACATTAGATACTGTTCCCAATGCCGTATTGCTCTCCTGAGCCAGCGTTTTCACCTGCCATTTTCGCTCCGGTTCATTCAGCATGGTACGAATAATTGCTGATGCAGCACTTGACGATTTGGATAAGTAGTTTTTCTTTTCCCTGTGGATTGTTATCCTGTCCACTGACATAGAGCAGAAATCTTTTCGTTAAGATATAACAATTTCCGGACAGATCCATATAACTGCATTTTTCCTCTTTCATCGCTCTGGCTGACTGCTCCGAAATATATGGTGCCATAAAAATATAATGCGTTTTATCATCCTGCCGCATCACGATTTCCATAAAATGATTAACGAATCTCTTTTCTCCGTTAGACCTGACTTCAATCACAAATAAAAGAGGCTCATCGCTGTCCTCCAAATACACCTTTGCCTTGAAATCCCCCAGCGGTGCATTCTTCTTTTCCAAAAACACCTCGATATCCGAAACAAACGGAATTTCTTTCAGCCGGTTGCAAAATTGTTCTCTGGCCAGTTGCTCATATTGTATTTGTGATAAATTTTGTTTCATCAATTCACCCCTTTTCACCGTTTCGATGAAATAATTATATTTTATGAATCCTACATTGTCAACGCTTTCATCACATATAGAAACACCGCCTTTTTACAAGACGGTGTTTACGTTCTCTACTTTCTTTTCCTATCCCAGAGCCTTTTCCAGTTCGGCAATGACAATCTTCAATGCTTTGATCCGGGCATATTTTTTGTCTACGGATTCCAGAATATGCCAGGGTGCATACTCCGTGCTGGTCTTTTGAAGCATTTCGTTCACAGCCTCTTCGTACTGATCCCATTTGTCGCGGTTACGCCAGTCTTCGTCCGTGATCTTCCACTGCTTCTCCGGGGTGTTCTGCCGTTCCGTAAAGCGTTCCAGCTGGGTGTCCTTGTCGATCTGCACCCAGAATTTGATGATCACCGCACCCCACTGGGACAATTCCTTCTCGAACTCATTGATCTCATTGTAAGCCCGCTGCCAGTCGTTGGTGCTGCAGAAGCCTTCCAGGCGCTCTACCATGACGCGACCGTACCAGGTACGGTCAAAAATGGCAATATGTCCGGTCTTAGGAAGTCTCGTCCAGAATCGCCAAAGATAATGTCTCGCTTTCTCGTGAGGTTCCGGGCTGGCGATGGGGTGTACCTCGTAGCCTCTGGGATCCAGTGCTCCGGCGATCCGCTTGATATTACCGCCCTTGCCTGCGGCATCCCAGCCTTCGTAGGCGATGACTACCGGAATCTTTTTCCGATACAGGCGGTAATGCAGGGCATTCAGCTTCTTCTGCAGATGACGCAGTTCTTTCTTGTATTCTTCCTCGGAGATTTCCTTGTCCAGTTCCACCTCGGACAGCTTCGGCATCTTCACCAGTGGGAATACATTCTGCAAAATAGGCACAGCAAGGCTCTCATTCTGCATAGCCACATGGATACCACTGCATAATGTCTCCAGCACTTGCAATTCCGCCCACTTTTTGTCCCCGGAATCTATGATGTACCAGGGAGCTACGGAAGCGTTCGTATCTGTGAGGTATTTGTCGTAGACTTCCTCACATTTGTCATAATGCTTGTTCTGCCACCAGTCGTTCTCGCCCACACGCCATGCGGTGTCCTTGTTGCCTTCCAGCTCCTCCAGGCGCTTTTTCTGTTCCTTTTTCCCGATCTGGAAAAAGAGCTTCAGCACCAGATAACCGTTGTCCGTCAGCTGTCGTTCAAAACGCTTTATGCTCTCAATACGCTCCGCATACTGCTTATCCGACAGTTCGCCCCGAAGTCTTCCCTTCGTCACCTCATCCATCCAGCCGGAATCCAGAAATTCGAACTTCCCGGCTTCCGGAATTTTCACAAAATACCGATACAGAAAAGGCTTCCGCTTCTCTTCCTCTGTCGGTGCAGACATGGAAGCCACCTTAAAAAATCGCGGATCGATATTTTTAATAATTCCGCCGATGGTACTGCCCTTGCCGGCCGCACCCCAGCCCTCGATCAGCACCAGCACCGGGAGCTTATGCTCCTTGATCTGCATCTGGAGTCTACCAAGCTCCTCCTGCGCCGCATTCAGTCGTTTTTCCAGTTCCTCTTTGTCCGGCTTTGCCGCCGGGATCCACTGTTTCAGCATACTGTAACCACCCTTTCCAAAAATCCTCGTTTACAAACTTACATAAGTTTAGTGTATACCATTTTTAAAAAATATAAAAGCAATTGGGAAATATATTTACAGATATTATTTTTCCATCCGTTCTCTGATATTATTGTAGATTTCCCGGGTCTGCGCATCATCTGCACCGTTTAGAATAACGGTGCTCCCCTCCACTTCCATGACTACATAAATATCACAGTCGTTATGGGTATAGCGAATGTAATCTCCATGGATTTCATCGCGGAAATGTCCCATGGAGTATTTCAGGTTGCCAAAACCGTTCGTCCGGATTGTATTCGTATCCCGGAACATATTCTCCTCGCAAGCAATGCTGTCGATAGCGTCATATTTCACTGTATAATCCTGCCAGCCCTCCGCCTGAACAGTAAATTCATTTTCTCCGTAACAGATCTCGATTTTTCCCGTATATAACGTCCATACCGTAAATAGCACACATGCGAGCATTATAAACACATAGACTGCAACTACTTTATGGTTGCAGTGTACTGCCAGCCCTTTTCCGGTGCGCAGCTTCTTTCTATAATAGAGATAAGAATACAGGATGCTGCCAAAAGCTGCTGCCGTGATAGCGACAATAAACAGAAATAATGCAGCCATGCTGTCACTGAACAGTCCACAGCTCATACTCAACAGTCCTGCTGCCACCCATATTTTTCCACTGAAGCGGTGCGTGGCATTCCAGTTCTCCTCATCCTGCAATGTCCATACGACGCGGATGCCGATGGTGCGGTTCGGTTTCACCTTGGGCAGATAATTGCCCACAATAACAAATAGCAATCCCATTCCGACATACAAAATTACCATGAGCAGATTCTCTTTCCTTACACCCATATCAATCCATCTGGCGATACCGTTATAGAGCAATGTCATTCCCGGCACGATCCACGTAACCATTCTTATGACCTTATCACTCTGCTGCCTGTTTCTGTTGTCGTAAAAAGTTACTGCCATTGCTACCACATAAGTCACTGCAAAAGTGCCGTTTACCCACAGACTGTTCTCACAGGTATATCCCAATATCATTCCTATGCACATAACAAATGCCGAGCAGATCAGCCTGCCTTTATTTTTCTGTATCATTTTCTTCATTATCCAATGCTCCTTTCAAATCTGTGATCCATAACATGATTTCTTCCAGCACGGAAGCATTCAGTTCATAATAAATAAACTTTCCTTCCCGCTTGTCCCGGATCAGATCTGCCTCCTTTAGCACCGACAAATGCCTCGATATGGAAGCCCCCGTCACCGGAAAATGTTCGCAGATCTCTCCTGCCGACAATCGACCGTTTTTCAGAAGATTTAGTATTTCACGCCTTATAGGATCTGCCAGCGCTTTCAATGTATCCTGTATTCCCAAAAATGAATCACATCCTTTCATCCAAACGTTTAACATTTAACCTAATTGTTAAATGTATCGTATCATGCGGATTATTTAATGTCAACAGCTTCACAGATCAAGGCAGATACTTATTCCTGCGTATGGATACATCTGTACATAAAAATCCCTCCGTCTTATGACGAAGGGATCTCATTCTTCTCTATACTTCCGTACCATCTTCCGGCAGTCCCCTTAAGAACACCACTGCCACCGGCAATGACAAAACCGCAGATAAAATATCGGACACCGGCTGTGACCACTGGATGCCCCGAATTCCCCAGAACGCCGTCAGGATCAGCAGTGCCGGAATGTAGATAGTGCCACTTCGGAAGGAGGCTAAGATCGTCGCCCTGCCACCCTTTCCGATGGACTGAAACAGCATGTTGCCACAGATACATACCGGAATAAACGGCAGCGTCAGACATTGGATCTGCAACGCATAAAATGCAATCTCATAGGCATCCATATCCGTAAGGAATTCCAGCAACAGCTCTCTGCGGAACACATACACCACCCCTGCAAACACTGCCATGGTCACCAGGCTGGCGCACAGGGTGAACCAGAACGCTTTCCTTACACGGGAATACTTCTTTGCCCCATAATTGAAGGAGGATACCGGCTGGAAGCCCTGACCGATACCCAGGGCCACACTGAATACGAAATTGAAAATACGGGATACCACGCTCATGGCAGCAATGGCAATATCTCCGTAGACTGCCGCCTGCGCATTCAGCACCATGGTTGACACGCTGGCCAGTCCCTGCCGCATCATACTGGGGAAGCCTGCTGTAAGAATATTCTTATGCACGGCAAATTCCCAGGTAAAATATTTCGGTGTCAGGCTGCTCTGGGTCTTTCCACGCAGGAAAAAGAATAACAGGATTCCAAAGGATATGTACTGGGAGATCATAGTGGAAAGTGCCGCTCCCCGGATACCAAGATTTAACCCCCACATAAGAATGGCATCTCCCGCCATATTTAAGATACCGCCGGAGACCAGTCCCACCATCGCAAGATTGGCATAGCCTTCATACCGGAGCACATTGTTCATCACACAGCTGGATGCCATTGCCGGTGCCGACACCAGAATATAGAAAGCATAGATTCTCGCATAGGGAAGGATGGTCTCCGTACTTCCAAGCAATCTGCACAATCCGTTCAGATCCAAAATACCGATCACCGCGATCAACACTCCGGCTCCCACCGCCAGATAAAATCCAGTAGCGGAAAAAGCTTTCGCTCGCTCCTTTTTATGAGCTCCTAACAACCGGCTGATATTGCTTCCGGCGCCATGACCGAACATGAATCCGAACGCCTGAATAATTGCCATCAGACCGAACACCACTCCCACCGCTCCGGTGGCACTGGTACCCAGCTGGCTGACGAACCAGGTATCCACCATATTATACAGATTCGTGATCAGCATACTGATGGTAGTCGGCAGTCCCAGTTCCAGGACCAACCGTGCTACCGGTTCCCCGGTGAGCCGTTTATATTGTTTCTCCTCTTTTGACAATGTTGTATCACTCATATCACATAGCTCCTATATCATTACCACAGTTTCCATTCGGTTCTCTCTATGGTTTTACACTATTCTATGCCACAGTAATCCGCAGGCTGCTTCTGCCCGGTTTGAAATCATAATCCGTACCCATTCATCGTATCCCCAAAATAGCGTCTGTCCGTTCGGACACGACGCTATTATAAAAGATTCTTTTAAAAAATGTAAGCCCTTTCAAATTTTTTCCTGAAATTTAATAATTGACCTTTTACAGTTTCTCACTAAAATAGCTCTTATAGCCCTCCCCGAAGATCTCCGTGGCACTGGTGACGATCATAAATGCCAGGGGATCCTCTTCCTTTACGATCTCTTCCGCCTTTGGAGAAATGTTTTTCTTCATGGCACACATGATGACGCTCTTCTCCTTGCCGCTGTAGGCACCGCTGCCCTGTACATAAGTTACACCAATGTCCAGTTCCTCCAAAAGTCTCCCTGCGATTTTTTCCGCATGGTCGCTGATAATATAGATCAGTTTCGCCTCATCACGACCGTACAATACCACATCCAGCACCACTGATGTGATAATGACCACAATACCGGCATACAGTGCCTTGTCAATGTTCCGGAATACAAACGCCGATGCTATGACGATAACCACATCTGTCAGGAAAAACAATGCTCCTGTCTTGAGGTACGGGAACTTTAGTCGTAGCAGCTTGATAATAATATCTGTTCCTCCCGTAGTGGATCCGGCCTTGAACACCCAGCCCATGGATACTGCCATCAGGGCACTTCCGGTCAGAGAGGCAAGCAAAGGATCTGTGGTCACTGCTCCTACCGGTGTCAGCAGGTTCGTAAACAGAGAGGTCATTGCCGTACAATAGATTGTAGACAGAATAAACCGCAGTCCGAATTTCCAGATACCGATCAAAAGGATCGGTATATTGATGAGCAGCATCCAGGTACCGGTCTCAATGCCGAACAGACGATTTAAGATAATAGCGACACCGGTGATTCCACCGGGTGCCAGGGAGTTCGGATCCAAAAATAAGCTGACGGATACCGCATAGATGAAAGAAGCCACCGTGATCATTACATAATCCCGGAACATCTGCAATGGTGTCTTTTTATCCAGTCTCTGTATTTCCAGTTCTTTTTCAGTCTTTTTCGCCATAGCTCTCTCCATTTCCACACATAAAAGCCGCATATCTATAATATGCGGCTTTTATCAGTGATACATTCACTTCTTTTCTAAGAAACTATGCAGCGGCATTTGCATGACTCTGCACAATTATATATTTGCTCTGACCACCTTGGGCTGATAGCCTTCTTTTTCCAGAGCGGCAATGATCTCATTCTTATGCTCGGTACCGAAAGCTTCCAGTGTGATACGCAGTTCCACGGCAGCGCTGCGGTTGATGGATACAAACTGGTTGTGCTCCAGCTTGATGACATTACCGTTAACGCCGGCAATGATACCGGATACTCTGCACAGCTCACCGGGCTTGTCGGGAAGCAGTACGGATACGGTGAAGATACGGTCTCTTAAGATCAGACCCTGCTGTACTACGGAAGACATGGTGATGACATCCATGTTACCGCCACTCAGGATAGATACAATACGCTTATCCTTCACATTTAACTGCTTTAAGGCTGCTACCGTCAGCAGACCGGAATTCTCCACGATCATCTTGTGATTCTCTACCATATCCAGAAAAGCTACTACCAGATCCTCATCCTCTACGGTGATCACATCGTCCAGATTCTTCTGTAAGTACGGGAAGATCTTGCAGCCAGGAGTCTTTACCGCGGTACCGTCTGCGATGGTGTTGACCTTGGGCAATGTGGTAACCTTGCCGTTCTTTAAGGATACCTGCATGCAGTTAGCTCCTGCGGGCTCTACGCCGATGACCTTGATCTTCGGATTCAGCAGTTTTGCCAGTGTGGAAACACCGGTTGCCAGTCCGCCGCCACCGATAGGAACCAGAATATAATCTACCAGCGGAAGCTCTTTGAAGATCTCCATGGCAATGGTACCCTGACCGGTAGCTACGGTCAGATCATCAAAAGGATGGATGAAAGTATATCCGTGCTCTTCTGCCAGCTCATATGCCTTTGCGCAGGCCTCATCATAGACATCGCCATGCAGTACTACCTCTGCTCCATAGCCTCTGGTACGGTTTACCTTGATCAAAGGTGTCGTGGTGGGCATTACGATGGTTGCCTTGCTTCCATAGCATTTTGCCGCATAAGCCACGCCCTGGGCATGGTTGCCTGCAGAGGCGGTGATCAGTCCCTTGGCGCGCTCTTCATCGGTCAGAGTGCTCATTTTGTAATAAGCGCCTCTTAACTTGTAAGCTCCGGTAAACTGTAAGTTCTCGGGCTTTAAGTATACACGGTTGCCGGTCTGGGCACTGAAATAATCACTGTATACCAGTTTGGTCTCTAAAGTAACTTTTTTAACGATCTCACTTGCTTCTTCAAATTTCTCTAAAGTCAACATTTCTTCCTGCATTTTTCTTCCCATGCCTTTCTGTCACACTTTCTTTGGTCTGCCTGTTTATTATTCTTCCGCGTCTGTCTCTCCAGCTTCTTCCTCCAGCAGATGCAGTTCTCCGATGTCATCCATATTCACATCAAACAACGCATTTACAAATTCATCGGAATTGAATTTCTGGAGATCCTCGATGGATTCTCCCACACCGATATATTTTACCGGAACCTTCAGTTCGGACTGGATGGCCACAGCGATACCGCCCTTGGCCGTTCCGTCCATCTTGGTCAGGATGATACCCGTAAGATCCGCCACCTCACCGAATTCTCTTGCCTGCACCAGAGCATTCTGTCCCGTGGTGCCGTCCAACACGATCAGATTCTCTCTGTGGGCATTGGGGAATTCCTTGTCGATGATACGGTTCATCTTACGAAGTTCTTCCATCAGGTTCTTTTTATTGTGCAGTCTGCCGGCGGTATCTACAAGAAGCACATCCACGCCTCGTGCCTTCGCCGCATTCACGGCATCAAACACCACGCTGGCGGGATCCGCACCTTCTTTTCCGCCGATCATGGGAACATCCGCCCGGGATGCCCACTCTGCCAGCTGGTCTCCCGCTGCGGCACGGAAAGTATCCGCTGCGGCAATAAGGACTTTCCTGCCCTCATCCTTTAATTTACCGGCCAGCTTGCCGACGGAAGTGGTCTTCCCCACACCGTTGACACCGATGACCATGATCACGGACTGTTCCTTCTCAAAATCATAGGCAGTCTCATCCACCTGCATCTGCTCCTTGATACTTTCAATCAGAAGCTGTTTGCATTCGGAAGGTTCCTTGATATGTTTTTCCTTCACCTGCTGTTTCAGTCTCTCCACGATAGCGGTGGTGGCATTCACACCGATATCTCCCATAATGAGGATTTCTTCCAGTTCTTCATAGAAATCATCATCAATAGCGGAGAAGCCGCTGAAGACCGAATCAATTCCCCGGACAATGTTGTCACGGGTCTTGGTCAGTCCTTCTTTTAACCGGGCAAAAAAGCCTTTCTTTTCCTCACTCATCCGATTTCCTCCAATCAGCATTCTATCCAGAAAAACGCTTGCGTTTTTCTTGTATGAAACTTAGAACTTCTTCACGAAAGAGCCTTTGCTCTGAGTGATTAGAAGTTCTTTTCATACTCTAATCATCCAGATCTTTATCAATGAGGTTAACACTGACTAAAGTAGATACACCCTTCTCCTGCATGGTGATACCATACAGTCTGTCCACCTGTTCCATCGTACCGCGTCTGTGGGTAATGACAATGAACTGAGTGTTCTTGGTCAGCTTATGTAAATACTTAGCGAAACGGCCTACGTTGGAGTCATCCAACGCTGCCTCGATCTCGTCCAACAGACAGAACGGAGAGGGCTTTAAGTTCTGGATGGCAAACAACAGGGAAATAGCGGACAATGCCTTTTCTCCACCGGAGAGCTGCATCATGTTCTGAAGCTTCTTTCCGGGGGGCTGTGCGATGATGCGGATGCCTGCTTCCAGAATATCCTCATCCTCCATTAGTTCCAGGGTTCCCTTACCACCACCAAAGAGTTCTTTGAATACTTTATCGAACTCTCTGCTGATCTCCGCAAATTTCTCCGTGAACTGTTTGCGCATGGCGGTATCCAGTTCCTCGATAATGCCTTCCAGGGTCTTCTCCGCCTCTACCAGATCATCATGCTGGGTCTTCATGAAGGTATAACGCTCCATCAGATTCCTGTAATCCTCAATGGCGTTGACATTGACATTACCTAACTTCCGGATCTCATCTTTCAGACCGCTGATCTCACGCTTCATGGCGGGCAGATCATTCATCTCTTCATTGCGAAGGCCTGCCGCATCACTCAGGGTAATCTCATACTCATCCCACATGTAATTGATCTGGCCTTCGATATTGTCTTCCAGCTTTTTCTTCTGTTCACTCAGACGATAGACTTCTTTGTCCAGAGCATTCATGCGCTCTGACATTTCTTCTCTGCTCTGGAAGAAGCCTTTCTGCTTTGCAGACAGTTCTTCTTTCTTTGCAATATCCTCGTCCAGCTTTTTCTTGGAAGCATCCTGATTCTCATGGGAAGCCGCGATGGTCTTCTCAATCTCCAGAATGTTGTTTTTCTTGCGTTCCACTTCCTGTGCGTTTTCAGTCAGTGCCTGTAAGATCTCATTCAGTTCTGCCTGTGCACGCTCCAGTTCGCCGCCTATACGGTCTACATTGGCCTGTTTGTAATCCAGAGCCTGACGCATCTTCTCGACTTTTACTTCCCATTCTCCGGCATGGGCGGAAGCTTCGCTCTCTTCCAGTCTGCAGCTCTCCAATTCTTTCTGGAAGCCCAGGATCTGTTCCTGCGTCGTCTTCTCCAACTCTTCGCTGGCAGCAAGTTCCTGCGTAATGGATTCCTTGCCGGAACGGATCTCGAAGATTCTGGTCTCGATCTCCTGCTCCTCCAGCTTCAGAGACTGTGCACTCTCTGCCTCTTCTTCCATACGCTCTCTTGCCTGGGAGATGTTCAATCTTGCGGTATTCTGCTCAATGGACTTGCGCTGCATCTCGGTCTTCAGTGCTTCCAGATCCATACGAAGTTTATTTCTCTTACTCTTGGTGTCTTCGATCTTCTGATTGTAAGTCGTGATATCCTCAGAGAGCTTTTTCACCTTTTTCTCCAGTTCGTCCATCTCACGACGTCTTCCCAGGAGATTGCTGTTGTTTTTAAAAGCACCGCCGCTGATGGCACCACCGGGAACTAAGAGTTCACCTTCCAAAGTGACCATGCGGATGCCGTAATCGAATTTTCTTGCGATCTTCACGGCATTGTCCACATTGTCTACCACAACGATACGTCCCAGCATAGCCTTCGCCACATTGCGGTATTCTTCTTCTGTGCCTACCAGTTCGTCTGCCATACCGATGACACCTTTTTCCTTAAGTGCCTCCGGATTCTTGAATTCCTGGGGCTTGGTGATACTGGTCAGAGGCAGGAATGTGGCTCTTCCGAGACGGTTCTGCTTTAAGAAGCCGATCATATGCTTGGCGGTTTCTTCGTTATCCGTTACGATATTCTGGATATTGCCGCCCAGCGCAGTCTCGATGGCGGTCTCGTATTTTGCCTCCACCTGAATGATGTCCGCTACGACACCGATGATGCCCTTTTCTTTTTCCTTCTGCTCCATGACCTTTTTGACGCTACCGCCGTAACCATCATAGCGCTCGGTAATATTGGTCAGGGCTTCTAACTTAGACTGTTCCTGATGAAAACGGTTCTGTGTCTCCCGCAGCTTCGCATCCAGTCCGGTGAGATTCTCACGGATATTGCCAAGCTCCAGTTCGGATGACGCTTCCTGTTCCGTCATCTGACGCAGTTCCTCAGTCACGGTCTCAAAAGTCTCTTCCAGCTTCTTCACCGTTTCTTCTCTGGCTGCCTCATCGGATTTGGCACGTAACAGTCTGGAATTTAACTCTGCCTTGCGGATATTGATCTGCTCCATCATGGTATCGAAGCGACCCATCTTGGATTTGATGGTAGCTCTCTGGTTCAGTTCGCCAATGATGGTGTTTTTCCCGGCTTCGATATTATTGTTGAGCTCGGTGATCTTATTCTGGATGGCTTCCAGATCAGCCTTCGCTTTTGCCGCAGCTTCTGCAATCTCCTGCACCTGGGTATCCGTATCCTTTTTATCGGTTAAGATATCCTGCTTTTCCTGCTCTTTGCCGGCAATCTCCTCTTCCAGGGCTGCCTTACGGTTGTTCAGATGGTTCTCACTGCCGTGTGCGGAATTGATCTGCTCCTTTAAGACATTGATCTCACCCTCTAACTTACCGCGCATCAGACCGGTATCCGTCAGTTGTTCCCTGGCGGCTTCGATAGCGGTATCCAGACTCTCAATCTCCTGCTGGATCCGTTCGTATTCTTCCTTGATACCCTCATATTTTTCACCGGTCTCGTTCAGTTCATTGCTGGCCAGATTATATTTTTCTTCCATGGAAGACAGCTGTTCTCTGAGTTTCTTATTTTCCAATAAGAAGACATTGATATCCAGAGTCTTTAATTCTTCCTTTTTCCTCAGATAGACCTTAGCCACCTCGGATTGCTTCTCCAGAGGGCCTACCTGCTTTTCCAGTTCGGACAGAATATCATTCACACGCACCAGATTCTGTTTTTCGTTCTCCAGCTTTGTCTGGGCTGCTGCTTTTCTGCGCTTGAATTTCACGATTCCAGCAGCCTCGTCGAACAGTTCACGCCGTTCCTCGGGTTTACCGCTTAAGATCTTGTCAATCTGGCCCTGTCCGATAATGGAATAGCCCTCCTTACCGATACCGGTATCATAGAACAGCTCATTGACATCCTTTAATCTGCAGGGAGTACCATTGATCAGATATTCACTTTCTCCGGAACGGTAGATCCGTCTCGCCACTGTAACTTCGTCATAGTCGATCGCCAGCTGGTGATCGCTGTTGTCCAGAGTAATGGCAACATAGGCGTAGCTCAACGGTTTTCTGGTCTCTGTTCCCGAGAAAATAACATCCTGCATGCTGGCACCACGCAACTGCTTGATGCGTTGTTCTCCCAGCACCCATCTTACCGCGTCCGCAACGTTACTCTTACCGCTGCCGTTAGGTCCTACGATACCGGTGATTCCGTTGTGGAACTGAAATACGATCTTATTGGCAAATGATTTGAACCCGTGGATCTCAATACTTTTTAAATACATATCCTCTATCCCTCAATAGCAGAAGCGCCTCATAAGCTGCCTGCTGTTCTGCCGCTTTTTTTGTTCTTCCCTGCCCACGGCCAAGGCATTCTCCCTCCATGTCGATCTCTACCACGAAAGTCTTGTCGTGTTCCGGTCCGCTCTCCTCTAACAGCCGGTACTCGAACTCTTTTTTGAGTCTCCCCTGAATCAGTTCCTGGAGATTACTCTTGCTGTCGTAGAAGAGACGCTTGTCCTCTAAATCCGACAGAATGAAGCGGTCAATAAAAGCCTTGGCAGGCTGCATGCCACCGTCCAGATAAATGGCACCAATCATGGCTTCCATACCGTCAGAGGTGATGCTGTCTCTGCGTCTGCCGCCGGTATTCTCTTCGCCCTTTCCCAAAAGCATAAACTGTCCCAGTTCCAGGTCTCTGGCACAGAATGCCAGGGAAGGCTCGCACACCATGGAGGCACGCATCTTGGTCAGCTCGCCCTCGGGAACATCCGGGTGTTCCCGAAACAGGAAGTCGCTGGATACCAGCTCCAGTACAGCATCTCCCAGGAATTCGATGCGCTCATAGTTCTCTGTCTTGTTGATCTTTTGTTCATTGGTATAGGAGCTGTGGGTCAGAGCCTGCTTCAGCAATGCTTTGTTGTGAAAGCAATAGCCGATGCGCTGTTCCAGCACGTCCATTGTATAACCATCCAACATTTTCTTGTCCTCACAAATGCTAATAGTTCAAACCCAGTAGTCACAATCAAGATAAGAATAAGCAGACCGTAAGCAGACGTCGGTACTTAGCGAGGGTATTATCCTCGCTTATGTACCGCTACGCTCTGCGACAGGAGCGCATCGTACTAAAGTACGAGCG
>OHDG01000865.1_pt1 | contig 15864 bp, 13 predicted proteins | sample 1566961 | NCBI WGS metagenome assembly OHDG01 (sample SAMEA3879539, study PRJEB24766) | human gut metagenome | biome: human-associated habitat; feature: feces | place: USA | collected 1985/1987
GTCTATATCCTGTTTTATTAAATGTGTCTTTTGCACAAAAAAAGAAGGTGTTTTCACACCCTCTTAGATTTCATTGGCAGCCTTATATCCTGTACGAATTGCACTTGCGATATCTGCTGTTCTTTCACCACTGCAGTCACCGACATAAGTAAATGGAACACTTAACTTACTATCATCAAATACATTCTTTTTAGAACCCAATGCATTTACAATTGTATCCGCTGTAATTTCAACATTTGTTTCATCTTTTGTGTTTTCTGCATAGATTACATTATCTTTAATTTCACTAACACGTGTATTCACAAATTTTTGAACATTGTGTTCTTTAAAATCCGCTTCCATCAATGGCAATACGGTTTCAGATTCTTGTGCTGCAATTTTATCCATCATTTCTACAATTGAAACTTCCAGACCTTTATTTGCCAAATATTCAGCTGTTTCAGCACCTACTAAGCCTCCGCCTAATACTACACATTTACCAGATACTTCTTGACCATTCAAGATATCCCAGCTGGATACTACATTTGAATTTTCTACAGGCATAGGAAGATCCATATTGTGAGCTCCAATGGCCAAGATCACATGATCAAATCCATTCAATTCTTCCATTGTTGGTTCGTGGTTTAATTGAATGTCCACTTTACCAGGCAAGAATTTTTCGTAGTATTGAACCGAACGTAAAATTTCATCTTTTCTTGGAGGAACTGACGCAATATTGATTTGTCCTCCTAAACGATCTGATTTTTCAAACACTGTCACTGTATGTCCACGTTTATATGCTACACGAGCCGCTTCTAATCCCGCAAGACCTGCACCAACTACGGCAACATTCTTAGTTTCTGTACATGGTTTAATGAAGATTGTTTCTTCATCTCCATTTTCGGCATTTAATACACAACTTAAATAACGACGAGATTGGATGGCATCTACACAACCTTTATTACAGTTCAAGCATTCACGAATGCATTCACCTAAGTCTACTTTATTTGCGATATCTGGATCTGTTAATAAACTTCTTCCATAGCCAATCATGTCAGCTGTACCATCTTCTAGAATCTTTTCACCAGCTTCAACACTGACTACACGACCCACTGTTGCCACAGGACAAGAAACAACCGCTTTTACTTTTTCACAAGCACCTAAAGTCCAATTATAAGGAACCGCACCCATTGGAGGAATTGTATCGCCCATGTTTCCTGTATGGTTAGCTTGAGCCACTTGAATCATATCAATGCCTGCTGCATCTAACATTTTTGCGAATTCAACCGCTTCATCTTCCAATAAACCACCTTTACCACGTAAAGATCCATCTGGATTGACAGTAATGATTGGAAGTTTATATTCGACCATCATGGATGGAGCCGCTTCTTTAATCGCTTGTAAAACTTCTAATGCGTAACGAGTACGATTTTCTAAGCTACCACCATAATTATCTGTACGATGATTTAATACTGTTGAACATAATGAACCAAGTAAACGGTCACCATGAATTTCAATCGCATCAATACCTGCTTTTTGTGCTTTTCTAGCACATTGGGCAATGCTATTTTTAATAGCTGTTAATTGTTCAACACTTGCTTCAGTCACAAAGTGTTGCATATCATGATGTAATTTTGCGTATGCACCCTTTGTCAATTCGTCACAGATTTTTTGTTGTTTTTCAGCCTCTTCTACATCATTTGCAGCCTTCGCTTTTGCAGCCAATTGACCAGCAATCCCAGCTTCCATAATCATTTTTCCTACACCTTGAACATCATATTCTGGGTGAAACAATTGTAAAGCTACTTTACAATCGTATTCATGTAAGGCATCTGCCAATTTTTTATACATTTCAATTTGTGATTCATCATATAGTTTTGGTGTTGGACTTGCCGTACGAACAGGAGCCACATCACCAATAACAATATAGGAACATCCACCTTGGGCAAGTCTTGTATAGAAAGCTAATGAACGAGGACCAATAGATCCGTCTCTTTCTTCATATCCTGTTGTCAAAGGGGGAAACATAATTCTATTTTTAAAAGTTAAGTTACCAACTTGAATTGGTTGTAGTAATTTACTTGTCATATTTTCTCCTATATATTTTTTGCGATTTCATGCGCATTTGTGATTGCATCTTTTAAAGTTCCTACTTTTTCACAATCCCCAATGTAGTGTACATTTTCAGCTTCCACTTCCACTTTCTTAGGTGCATAACCAACTGCGAAAATTAAAGTATCCGCTTCTGTAAGCTTGTGTTCAACACCCTCTTTTACATACGTAATTGTATTTTCATCCACACTTGTTACTTGTGCATTCAATTCGATGCGAACACCTTTCTGCATCAATCTTTGTGTCAATCTAGATTTTGCAGCTCCACCTTCACCAGGCATTAAGTTATTTGTCATTTCTAATAATGTAATCTTACGATTCATTGGGAATAAGTCATTGATTAATGGTGCTAAATAATCGGCTGTTTCACATCCAACACTTCCACCACCTAATACAACAATATTACGTCCTGGATATTTCTTTCCAGATAATACATCGTCTGCAGTCATCCAATTTTTAAATACTTTGAATGGAGGAATTTCTTTTGGAGTTGCTCCACTTGAACATACGATTTCGTAATCTTTAAATTCATTTTCAAGAATTTCTTTTGTGACTTCTGTATTTAAACGAACTTCAACACCTTCATGATCTAAACGACGAATCATAAATTTAATAACTTTACACAATTCTTGTTTCGCAATTGGAACCGCCGCAAGTCTTAATTGTCCACCAAGTTCATTTGATTTTTCACAAAGAACAACTTCGTGTCCACGTTTTTTGGCAACATATGCGGCTTCCATACCAGCAGGGCCACCACCAATAACTAAAACTTTTTTCTTAGTTTCAGCAGGTGCAATTGTATCATCTTCAACACTTGGATTTACAGTACATCCAATACGTTTACCCATCATGATACCTGTTAAACAACGTCCACATCCAATACATGGACGGATGTCATCTACTTTTCCTTCAAATGCCTTATTCGCAAATTCACTATCACATAAGTTTGGACGACCAATCATACACATATCACATTTTTCATTGGCGATTAATTCTTCAGCCATCCAAGGTTCATTAATACGTGCTACAGTGGCAACTGGGATATTTACATGCTTTTTGATTTCTTCACTTGAATGAGCGTGAGGTGCTGGACTTGTACCTGGTGCAGGCATACTTGATCCACGTTTGATTGTGTTACCACCAGATACGTGAATAAAGTCAACTCCAGCTTTTTCTAGTTGCTTACAAACATAGATTTGATCATTTAATGTCAATCCACCTTCACTATATTCATCACCACTAATACGAACATCAATAATGAAGTCATCTCCACAGTATTTACGAACAGATGCGATTACTTCTAAGCATAAACGTAAGCGTCCATCAATATTTCCACCATATTCATCTGTACGTTTATTATATAAAGGCGTTAAGAAACCACCTAATAATCCGTGGGCATGCGCACATTGAATTTCAACACCATCACCACCAGCAACCTGTACACGGTGAGCTGCTTGACCAAATTGATCAACGATTGTATGTAATTCTTCAATTGTTGCAGGTCTTGGTGCACTTTGTGCATAGTAAGGACCCACACAGCTTGGTGCAATTAATTGAGGTGTTCCTGGAACTGGGAATGCCATATAAGCTGGGTGGAACAATTGTGCTAAAATTTTTGTTCCATATTGGTGTACGCCATCCACCAATTTTTTCCATCCTGGAATAAAACTATCATCATAAATTGACATATCTCCTGGAAGATATACATACGTTGGTTCTACAGTTACAACTTCAGTAACGATAAGTCCAACTCCACCTTTTGCACGTGCAGAATAGTGTGCTACTAAATCATCTGTAACATATCCTTTATCGGCCATGTTCGTTGAAATAGGTGGCATAAAAATACGGTTTTTTACAGTTGTTTTTCCAATTTCAATTGGTTCAAATAAATGTGGAAAATTATTCATTTTCTAAACTCCTCCTCATAGATTCTTGTTATTTTATTCACAAACGGACGCAAAAAGCCTATCTCTTTTCTTGTATATTATTATGAATTAAAAAATAAAAAGAATGCGTTAAAATTATTATAACACATTTGTTAACATAAAACTATCTATTTAGTTGATTTGTGAACATTTTTGGTTAGGGATCTTAACAATGTTTTAATATAACATTTTATCATTGAATATCACAATCAAATCCAATTCGAACCATCTCCATTTGAAACTCTCATCAATGAACTACCGAGATTCTCTAAAACAAATTTCCAATCAATAAGAAAAGGACTTCAGTTTAACTGAAATCCCTTAGTGTTTTATTTCCCGTATCTACGATTTGGTTTATCATCATTAAAACGTCTTCTTGGTTTAAAGTCACCATCTTTTCGATCATCAAAACGACGTCTTGGTTTATCATCATTGAATCTGCGTCTAGGCTTAAAGTCTCCATCTCTTCTTCTTGGTTTATCATCCTCAAAACGGTGTCTTGGTTTGTAATCGCCATCTTTTTTATCGTCAAAACGTCTTCTAGGTTTGAAATTGCCATCTCTTCTTGGTTTGTAGTCACGATCTTTTTTATCATCAAAGCGACGTCTTGGTCTATAGTCATCATTGCGAACAAGTAGCGTAACACTTTCTACATGTGGAGTTTGACTAAACATATCGACTGGTTGAATCTTGACAATACGATATTCTTTCTTTAATACACCTAAGTCTTTAGCCAAAGTCGCTGGGTTACAAGATACATAGATCATCGTTTTGATCTTTGATTTTAAAATAGTTTCCTTCATTGTATCATCCAAACCAGAACGAGGCGGATCCACAATCAATGTATCCACATCTTTTTCTTGCACTAAGTGTGCTAAAGCAATACCCGCATCTTCACAAATGAAAGATACATTGTCTGCATGATTTAATATCGCATTTTCATTGGCATTGTCTACCGCATCTTGAATGGATTCAACACCAATAATTTCTTGCGCCTTATCTTTCACAAATAAACTGATGGCACCAATACCACTATAGGCTTCAACCGTAGTCTTTGATCTTGGCATCCAATCTTTAACTACATTATAAAGATTCACGGATTGTTTCGTATTTAACTGGAAGAAAGATCTTGGAAGTAAAGAAAGTTGAATATCTTCTAATTGAAGATGCATCTTTTCTTCTCCCCAAATAAAACGCATATCCCCAAATACTTCGCGTTTTGTTTCTGTTTTTACACTTTGCCAAATCGAAACAACACCCTCTAATTGAGTTACGTCATGAATAAATTCTTCACTTAAATCTTCTTTTCCCGTCACAAAAATAATTTGAATCTTAGAATCAAATTCTTTCATGACCAACGTACGATAACCTGTTTTCTTTTTATCATCATACATTTTTAAGTGATGTTCATTCATGATTTTTAAAACGGCCTGACGCGTCTGTTCTAAAAGTTTTGAGTGTACATAACATCTTTCCATCTTTTGAAAATGATTTGTGTCACGCTCATACATTCCTGTATATAATTCACCATATTCTTCACCAAAAGGAAGTTTACAACTATTACGATATGACAATGGTTCTGGATTTTTTAGAATCGGTAATATACGACCATTATAATCCGCATACTTAATTAATGTCTCCTTTAGATTTCCCTCTTTCATCTTACATTGAGCCGGATACTTCACGTGCATCAAGGCACATCCACCACACTCTTTCCAAATTGGACATAAAGGATAACGACGCTTTGAGCTCTGTTCTACCAAACGAGTCATTTCACCAATCAAGTATGTATCTTCATCCCTTTTAATATCAAATTCGATTACTTCTTCAGGAATGGCATTTTCAATAAATACTGGCTTTCCCTCATGGAATGCAATTCCTTCACCGTTGATTCCCCATTTTTTTATTGTTGTTTTCATATTTTTTTGTACACAGTTACGACAAATTCAAACGTAACCTCTAACCTTTCTAATTCTCTTACTCGATCAAGACCAGCTTGACTTGTTTTATATCGATATGGTGTCATTTCCAACAAAGCCCATACATCATCAACCATTTTCGTTTCCTTAATGATTTTTTGACTCACCATGTCATATTGCTCTTGTATTTCAGGCATTTCATTTTCGTAGGGTGTGTCATACAATACTTCTTTTAATTCAAAACAATGCTTAGGACCCGGACCCACTACAATCCAATATCCATTTTCTTTTAGAATACGATAGATTTCATCTTGGCCTAAAGGCACAAAAATACTGGTAACACAATCTATACTCGCATCTGAAAAAGGCATATCAAATAAACTCCCCACAATATATTGTGTATGTTTATCTTGTTTAGATGCATGAAGTATCGCTTCCTTACTTAAATCGATGCCATAACTCTGTTCGAAGTTTGCACCAATCTCTTTTGTGTAATAGCCTTGACCGCAGCCAGCATCCAAATACACATTTCCTTTTACCTTTTTCTTTACATATTGACGCATAAAATCATAATAATCTTTTTCCAAAAAATCCGTACGCGCTTTGACCATTAAAGCATTGTCCCCATGATTCTTTGTCTGTTTACGAGATAAGTTCACATAGCCTTGTTTTGCACAATCAAAAGAGTGATTATTTACGCATCGAAATGTTTTATTTTCTTTTATTAGTTTCTCTTTACACACCGGACATATCAACATAGAAAGATTATAACATAAAAGAAAAAGAGAAGTGCTTAATTTTCACTTCTCTTAGAATAAATCTTCTTCAACCTTAACTGGATGTACCCAAATATCTTCTGTATTATCTATACAATCTTGTACCATCTTGTCAAAATCCCATTTTCCCTCATATTTTTCGCATTTATCAACACGAGGTTTTGTGACTGGATTTTTAGGTGTAAAAATTGTACAACAATCTTCATAAGGAAGAATACTTGTTTCATAGGTTCCAATCTTTTTAGATAGATCAATAATCTCAACTTTATCCATACAAACAACTGGACGAATAATTGGCATATTTGTGACATCATTGATCGCAAGCATACTTTCTAATGTTTGACTTGCGACCTGTCCAATTGACTCACCAGTAGCGATTGCTTGCGCATGTCTTTTCTTAGCTAGGCCTGTCGCAATACGCATCATCATACGACGCATTAATGTGATCGCATAACTTTCATCCGCATTTTGATAGATTGCCAATTGAAGATCTGTAAATGGAACAACATGAACTAAAACATCCCCCTGATAACCAGATACAAGTCTTGCCAGTTCCATAACTTTTTCTTGTGCATTTTGTGAAGTATATGGAGGAGATGCATAGTGAATACATTCAATATGTACACCACGCTTCATCATTAAGTAGCAGGCAACTGGAGAATCAATTCCGCCACTCAATAAAACCATGGCCTTTCCACCAACACCAACCGGATATCCTCCAGCACCTTGAATTCGATCTGTCATAATATAGGCTGCATCTTGGTGAACTTCAACAACAATTTTAACATCCGGATTATGCACATCTACTTTCCAGTCACTGTTCTTTAAAATTTTAGTGGCTACCTTACGATTAATTTCATCCGAAATATAAGGGAATAATTTATCGCTACGACGTGCAGCTACCTTAAATGTTTTTGGCGTTGTTAAATCTAAAGATTCATAACAAGCATCAATGATTTGATCTAAATCTGGTTCCACCTTAATAGCCAATGAGAAAGATGAAATCCCAAAGACTTTTGCTAAAATGTCACTAACCTGTTTTGAATCTTCATCATGAAGGTAAATATACATACGATCATGTTGTTTTTCAAATTCTAATGTTGGAAATGCTTTTAAAGCCTTACGAACATTATCATAAAGCGCCTTAATAAAGTTGTTACGGTTTTTTCCTTTTAAACTCAATTCGCCATAACGAATCAAGATATGATTATAACGATAAGCCATAATTCTCTATAATCTCCTTACATGTTTCTATAAAATATTTTGCCTCTTCTAAAGTATTCTCATAAGAAAATGATAAGCGAATTCCATGTATCGCATCAAATTCCGATTTATGCATAGCCAATAAGACTTCAGAAGCATTGGTATTTTGTGAAGAACAAGTGCTTTTTGCGGATACACAAATCCCTTTTTGATCCAAAGCATTCAATAAGACTTCACTTGTGATTTGATCAAATGAAATATTTAGAATATATGGAATCGCACCCAAAGGTGAATGGATATGTGCACCATCAATTTTAGATAATTCTTCACGCAAATATTGATTGATTTTTGAAACATGAGCATACGCACTAGATTGTTCTTCTAAAGCCAAACGAATCGTTTTTGCCAAAACAATATTGGCCGGTGCATTCTCTGTTCCTCCACGAAGACCTTGTTCTTGTTGACCACCTTGAATAATTGGAACAAGCTGAATCTTCTTTTTCTTCATTAAAATGGCACTTCCCTTTAGACCATGAATCTTATGTGCAGAGATCGTTGCCATATCTAATTTATCGAAAGGAATATCAATTTTTGAGAAGCTTTGTACACAATCCACATGATAAACACAAGTTGGATTTTGATGTACAATTTTCTCTAATTCTAAAATGGGATTGATGGCACCCATTTCATTATTCACATGCATAACAGAAACTAAAATCGTATCTTTACGCATATGCGCTTTTAAACATTCTGGCGTTACAATACCTTCTTCATTAATTGGAAGAAATTCAACTTCAAAGCCAAAACGCTTTAAAAACTCCATCGCATGACGAACACTTGAATGTTCAACATTACTTGTTAGAACATGATGACCTCTATGTTCATTTGCTAAAGCATATCCAACAATAGCTAATGTGTTGGATTCACTAGCCGCTGAAGTAAAAATAATTTCACTAGGCTCTACATGAAGCATAGAAGCAATATTTGATTTCCATGAGCGTACTTGCTTGACGTCCTATTGCATGCAAACTATCTGGATTGCCATAACAAGTTTCTAACATTTGCCCATAAACACGACGAACCTCTGTACGTACAGAGGTTGTCGAAGCATTATCAAAATAAATCATTACTGCACCTGATTCATAACAGCAGGATCTTTTTGAGCAACTAGTTTCTCATAAATTCCTGGGTGCATGTTTTCGATTGCCTGAATTGCAATCTTAAGTGCACGAGTATATTCTCCATTTTGGAAGCATAACTCTGCACGAGTTAAATCCGAATCCATTTGTGCATGCGTACTACGGAAACGGTTACCAAACACAATCGCATTTTCTACCATAACAGCAACACCGACTAAATTGTTTGCGTTATTGTATAACTTATATACAAAGTCGATGGCATCCTGCAAATCTGCATTTAATGTTTGTACATCTAATGGTGAGTGATCCAACACAACACGAACACGTTGAATCAAGCGTTCGCCTTCTTTTAAATCTGCAGAAAATTGAGATGAAATACTAGGTAAATGACGTGTTACTGTATTTAGACGCACTTCATTTAAAATCAATTGTAATTTAGTCAATTGTTTTTTAGCACGTGATTCATCACTACTTGCTCCCACTAGCATTTCTTTCATATCCTTGACTTGATCGTGGAATTCATTAACATCTTCTGAAAATTTACGATAACCATGAACTACATCTACGCTTGGACGTTGATTTTGTTTCAATTCATTTTGAATTTCATCACGACGCTTTTCTAAATCTTCCATTTGGATTTTTGCCAAAGAGAAGCGGTGTGTCCAATCTTCTAAACCAAAACGGTCTTTGATATTGGCATAAAGTGCCATGATTTCCTCAAGTTCCTGACCAATGACATTAACAATATCTAAATTTGATTGAAGACTCACATGAATTTCTTCATATGCCTGTTTTTCATTCGTCACATCATCTTGTAAAGCTAAGATGTGATCTCCAATGATTTCCAAGTTTTCTTGTGCCAATTCAAATTCACCAGCATCCAATTGATCAATTGTACTTGCCAATGCATTTTGAATGGTTGTTAATTTTTCTTCTGGTTCTAAATAAGATAAGTCGATATCTTTTTCTTGTAATTCCTTGATGTGCAAACGAACTTCGTTGATTGCACGAGGCAATACATTCTTGGCCTTTTCATAGAGTCCAGGGAAGGCTGCAATTTTAGAGCTGATCTCATCCACCATTTTTGAGATTTTTTCTTGTTCTTCCTTTGCCTTATTAAATTCAGAAGCAAACATCCATTCTTCGAAATTAGAGAATTCATTTTCGATTTCCTCTAAACATGAATCTACATAATTAACCGATCCATAGAATGAAGAACGATTATCTTGATAAACAGTTTTCACATTACGGAAACGTTCTTTTAAAGCATTTGCCGATTCACGAACTTCTGTTTCACGAGCTAAGATGTGATCCAAAGATTGCGTAACAATACGAATTCTTTCTTTTGTTTCATCCATCATTGTTTCTAAATCATCCATTGCACGCATTGATTTACGCAAGCGATGTCTAGAAACATAATCATCTGCTTCATTGAACAAATCATCACATGCACTTAAGTTATTTTGACAAGTATCATATTTTGGAGTTAATTTTTTAACTTTATCCATGATATCATCATTCACTCTTGCGAATGCCGATGCTTTGTTAAATTTATAGGCCAAGGAATTGTTACGAATTTCATTCATTTCAATTTCAAGATCTGAAAGTCGCTTCGACGCCTTTTTACGTTTGATCATACGCATGATGATCCAAACCAAGATCAAGACTAAAATCGCTATACAAAGATAGATAATTACAGTCACAGAAAGTTGATTTTTTATGAATGCGTATACTGATCGAAAGAAATTCAAAACACTATCCATAGTGGTACCTCCTTGCAAACCATTCTTATTATAGCAAAACTTCAAAATCATTGCATCCTTTTCTTGATTTTATTCATGTTCTTTGATATGATACATAGGCATAAATTGATAGCAGCATACAAAGTTAAAGGATATGCGTTACAGCACTAAGCGATATGAGTAAGCTAATAGCTGATAGCGGAAAATATCATTGTTAACACAACCTTTAAAGATTTGTACTGTTATTGTTTTATGAATGATATAAAACAATAGGAGGAAAAATTATGTCAAGAAACACAGGAAGCATTTGGAAAAAGTCTCGTCGTCTTGGTTTCTCAGTTTTAGAAACTGGTGAAGAATTAACTCGTCGTGATACTATTCCAGGACAACACGGTTCACCTCGTCGTCCAAAATTAACAAACTACGGTATCCAGTTACAAGAAAAACAAAGAATTCGTCACACTTACCAATTAAGTGAAAAACAATTCTACAACACTTACTTAAAAGCAAGTAAAAAAGCTGGTTCAGCTGGTGAAAACTTCTTAGTAATGTTAGAATCTCGTTTAGATAACATCGTTTATCGTATGGGATTTGCACGTACTCGTCGTGCTAGCCGTCAGTTAGTAAACCACGGACACGTATTAGTAGATGGTAAGAAAGTAGATATCCCTAGTTTCCAAGTAAAACCAGGACAAGTTATCGAAATCCGTGAACGCGCTAAAAACTTAAGCGTAATTAACGAAGCTTTAGAAGCTGCAACAGCAACAGTTGATTTCGTAGAAGTAAACAAAGATGCTAAGAAAGGTACTTATGTTCGTTACCCAGAACGTAAAGAACTATTCACAGCTCAAGAAATCAACGAATTGTTAGTAGTAGAATTCTACAACCGTTAATCTTAGACATAAAAAAAGAAAGAAGCGACTTGATTCGCTTCTTTTTTTGTGGATGTGTTTTCTTATTTTGTGTATTTCTCTTTGTTTACTAACGTAAAAAATCAATTTTTTCAGCTACAAAGCCATAGTTTAAGTATACCTTTTCATCCTTTTGATATTTACGCGAATGAATACGACCATTGATTCCTACATAATCACCAATCTTACATGAAGCACTTACCGTTTCTGCAAGTCCTCGCCATACTTCAATAACCATATCATCATTTTCATAAACACCATCTGAATTTGGAAAGTTACGCTGCACACGAACAGGAAGTTCACAAGTCTTCAAACCATTTGTTGTTTCCTTTAAAACAGGCATTTCCGTAATTTTCCCCACGATACTAAACGCATTCATAATTGATTATCCTCCTTCAATTCTGACCACCATTTTCATCACCATCCTTCTTCAAATGTATTGTACAAACATCCCTTATATAAAACAAACGACCTATTTTGTCTATAGGTCGCTATTTTGTACATATTTCTATTGTTTTCAGCCTCTAATTTGGCTAAAATAACGCAAATTAGATCAGATAGAATCATTCGGAAGAATTTTTGTCACACATACATTTGAAAAATCTAAATCATCCAAGTTAGAAAGAACCTTGTCTAAAGACATCTTTTGAATGCGATTTAAACTATCCATATAATCAAAATTTTCAAAATGACTTCTTAATAAATCATTAGCTAAACCATCAAAATGATTTAAGCCCCTTAAATTATTCGCTATAGCCTGCGCACGCAAAGATTGATAATCTTCATTAAATATTGTTTTCTTCTTCACCTGCTCTTTTACAAGCTCAATAAAAGCATCTGGATTTGTAGTTTGTGCATAAAACAAGACATAACTATGATCTGTAGTAAAATCAGCTTCTGCTCCTACAAATTGCGTAAAGATTCTTTGATCCAGCCATTCTTGAAATTTAGGATTCAAAGGCCCCATTAAAGAATCTAGCCACATATTGACCGCAAAATCCTTTTCTATACTCTCCATAACATTTGAACAAGGCTTCATTTTAAAGCCAACACACACAAAAGGCTGAGAAATATCCATTGTATCTACAAATTCTTTGCGATTGACTTCCATCGGTTCTTCTTTAAAAACACGCGAAATCTCATTATCACACTTACTTTCTACATCCTTTTGACAGTCTTTGATCCATTCCATAATTTCGTCTGTATCTTTTCCAGTGATGCCTACAAGGCACAATTTACTTGGATCATAGTTCAACTCATAAAAATATTTAAGATCTTCCATACGCATATTTTGAATATCTTCCTTAGATCCTAATACATCTACTTTCATTGGATGATTCTTATATAAAGAGATTAAAGTCTCCTTAAAAAGACGCTGTTCAGGTGATTGTTGATACATATCATATTCACTTAGAATAATTCCCTTTTCTTTTTCAATCGTTTTGTTTGTCACGTCTAGATTCTCAACAAAATCAAATAACAGCTTTAATGGCTTTTTTACATCTGCTGTCGTTGAAAAATAAAATGCAGTTTCCGTATATGAAGTATAGGCATTTGTAGAACACTGCAAACCCGCAAACAATTCACTAACATCTTCTCCATCTAAATAAAACATTTGATGCTCTAAATAATGAGCCAATCCACTTTTATGATGAACAAGTGTTCCATCCACATTTTGATCTATGTCAAAGCCACCAACTTTTGCCCCCAAAAGAAAGAGTGATCTTTGATAATCCGGCTTATGCACAAGTAAAACTTGTAAGCCATTTGGTAAAGTTTCTTTCGTTAAATCCAAATTATAATTCATTTTCATTCTCCGCAACAATGGCTACTGATGCCAAATTCATTTGTAAGGCGACACGCGAAATATCTTCCTTTGTCACCTTCATAATTCTTTCAATTCTTTGTTCTGTTGTTAGTTTACGATGCAACAAATCATCTAAAAACGCTTGGGCAATTAAAGAGAGTGCCTGATCCAATCCACCAATAATACGATCCTTAAATCCCATTTTCGCAATTTCTAAATAGGCATCGTCATAATCCATATTCAATAATCGATCGATTTGTGTTTCAATTAAATTCAATACTTTAGTAACATCTTTACGATTTACTCCCGTATGAATCAATATCGCACCATCAAAACGAATGATCGATGAGCTTATTGAATAACAAAGGCTATTCTTCTCACGTATCTCATCAAACATCAAATTCTTTTGACTTTGTCCTAAAATACTACACAAAAGCAATTCTGCCTCATAGTCTGCACTTGAAATATCCACACCTGTAGAATAGACTTGCGAAATACAGGTTTGAGAAATATCCTTTTCAAATGTCTTATAACTCGTTTCTACTTTTGGAAGCAATGTTCTTTCTGAAATAAAAGGACAATGCGAATCCAAAGAGTCAATAAAATCATATAATTCTTGATCAACATATCCACAAATATAGAAATGTTTAGCCATATCCATATAGAGTGTATATATTTGTTTGATCTCTTTTAAAGTAAGCGTTTCTAAATCCTTTAAACTTCCCTGTACAGGAATCGAAATCGAATGCTTGTCATGAGCCATTTCAAAGGCATACATACAAGATAAATTGGCTGGGTCATCCATTTGTGCTAATAATCTATTTTTCAATAAATATACAGACTCTTTGAAGTTTTCTTCATCCAATACCGAATGAAATAAAGCTTGATCCATAATATCTTTGATTTTATTTACATAATTCTCATCTTCAATCCAGTCTGGACGAACAAATTGAAAACGCACATCCACTTGAATTAAATCCCCGAAAGATGTTAATCCGTAAGATATTTTCGTACCATAAGCTAGATTTAGCGTAGAAGCTAATTTCTGTTTTGAATCCATCTTTTCTGTTTTTGCCTTCATCATATATACAAGAACATTGAGTGCTGTAATTGTATTGCGATTAAAAGGCATCATTGTTTTACAAGAAACATAGACATCGCTAAATTTTTGCGTTTGAATATAGTTCATACAAGACCTCCTTGAAAAATATATTATTGATTTTACCACAAAAACAAAAAAAAGGTTAGAATTGAATTCTAACCTACATGAACATATGCGATCAATGCATTACCACAAGAAACAGGGCCAACAACTGTTTGATTGCCTAGCCATCCACCATGAACAGCTTGTCCATTTCCAAGATAAATTGCAACGTGACCTGAATAAACAATAATATCACCTGCAACTGGACTTGATGTAATGCGTCCTAAACTTAAATATTGTTCAGGAGAACCGTGGAAATTAATTCCTACAGCGGCTAAAGCATTTGTGACTAACATTGTACAATCTTGATATACACCAATCTGAGCTAATGCAGCATCCGCAATTCTTTGATAAAAACTCTTTTCAACATGAACTGTAATATTTTTTTCACTTACATTACCGGCTGTATCTTTGGCTTTAATCGTTGTTGTGAATGTTCCTACATCAGCCGTATTGATATTGTCCGTTAATTGAATCGTTCCTTCTTCATTTAAAGAAACATGGCTATTGATATCGAAAACTTCATTTTGTTCAACTGTAAGAACATCTTCACAAGTAATTTCAGGAGCTGTAGTATCTTGTACTTTTACTTTTACTTCAACACTATGTTTTTCACTTGTTTGTTTATTTTCTCCCTCAATAGAAATAGTTTGTTTTCCAATTGCATCAATATCTAAATCTTTAACTTTTACCTTATAATTCTTTGATTCATATACAGAAACATTTTTTGTTTTCTTCTTAAATTCTACATTCGCATATTTTTTATGTAATTCTTTTTTAAATACAGATTTCATGGAATCTGCATCTTGATATTCGACTTTATAAGCTGGTGTGTTTTCTTTTGCTGCAACATTTGTAACGCCTCCAAATGTAGATGTAGCAATAATCAAACTTACGAATGCTTGGACTAATTTTTTCATAGTTATGGGCCTCCTCCTTGCTCACACAATTAAAGAGGCTACACTATTTAGTCCAAAGTGTCAAAAGAATACCCGTATTTCCCACAATTTAACATATTAATTTGTTTTAATTTGCCATTATTAACAAGTTCGTCCCATTTTTTTGTACTTTTTGGTAGAAAAAATAACTACAAAAAGAGTTATTTTTCCAGAAAAACTATGCCAATCCACACTCAGCCCACTCCAAA
>OHDG01000867.1_pt1 | contig 15852 bp, 14 predicted proteins | sample 1566961 | NCBI WGS metagenome assembly OHDG01 (sample SAMEA3879539, study PRJEB24766) | human gut metagenome | biome: human-associated habitat; feature: feces | place: USA | collected 1985/1987
TCCACTCCAAGGGCAGTCATCTGCTGCATTCTGTCCACAAAATAGTCTTTGTTATCCCCGGTGAAGAGCATACGGCCGGTGACCATCTGAGGATACCCCGCATTGGGAAGGGCTGTGAGAAGTTTTCCTTCCGGTTTTTCCAGTATCTGCAGGATCCGGTGCATATGGGACGGACCCACACCGCAGTTAAAGCCCACGGCATCGATCTCCTTTGCCTCACCCGCTCTCTGTAAAAGCCTTCTGGCACTTAATCCTGCATTGCTGTAGCCGAACTGGTTTACAGAGAATTGTACCGTAATAAATGCCTGTTCCCCGATCATTTTGATCGCAGGCAGGAGCTCTTCCATCTCGGAAAAAGTTTCAAAGACAAAAAAGTCCGCTCCCTCTTCCAGAAAAATATTACAAATTTCTTCATATTCTCTGCTTAAAGCATCTTTCTGTGCCATGGCCTCCCCTGGAATCTGGCCAATGTCCGCCGCTATGTAGATCTCTTTCGTCTCTCCGGTGGTCTCTCTCCACTCTGCCACTGCTTCCCTTGCCAGTCGAAGCCCACTGCGCAGTGTCTCTCCGATCTGTTCCCGGGGTATATCCATGCAGAAGCTGTTAGCAGCAAAGGTATTGGTTCGTAAAATCTGTGCTCCTGCTTCCAGATACTCTCTGTGGATCTCCTTTACCCGCTCCGGAGCCTCCAGATTCGCCAGCTCCGGCAGCTGCCTCGTGTCGTATTTTCCTCCGTAATAAGTGCCGAAAGCTCCGTCAAAGAGGAGCTTTTTCTGTTGGATCCTTTCACGGATCTGCTCTTTGGTATGTTTTGTATTGCCCATTATTGTTTCCTTTGTCCTGTTGATTTCATCCATTTTTCTTTTAAAAACGAGCAGGTCTGCTCTCGCAAGCCTGCTCGTTTCTTAGCATACCATATTATTTTTCGGAAAAACAGTAGCAAATTTAATGATTACATTAACTTGCGGAACAATGCGGTCAGATCCTCGATGCTTGCATCCTTAGGGTTGCCGGGTGCGCAGGCATCTGCATGAGCGGATTCTGCCAGGAAAGGAAGATCCTCTTCCTTCAGTGCTTCCAGCTTGGAAGGAATTCCTACATCCTCGGACAGCTTGCGAACGGCATCTACAGCAGCCTTACGATAGGTTGCCTGATCCATCTGGTCTACACCTTCCACTCCCATAGCACGAGCGATCTCACGATACTTTTCACCGGTGCAGTCAGCATTGTACTCCATAACGATAGGAAGCATCATTGCACAGGCAACACCATGAGGGGTATCATAGACAGCACCCAGAGTATGTGCCATGGAATGAGCGATTCCAAGACCTACGTTGGAGAAGCCCATACCTGCAATGTACTGACCCAGAGCCATGCCTTCACGACCTTCCTTAGTGTTGGCTACCGCACCGCGCAGGGACTTGGAAATGATCTCGATGGCTTTCAGATGGAACATATCGGTCATCTCCCAGGCTGCCTTGGTGGTGTAACCTTCGATTGCATGGGTCAGTGCATCCATACCGGTGGAAGCAGTCAGACCCTTAGGCATAGAAGACATCATCTCGGGATCTACCACAGCGATGATGGGCATGTCATGAGGATCTACACAGACGAATTTACGCTTGCGCTCTACATCGGTGATAACGTAGTTGATCGTAACCTCAGCTGCGGTACCGGCTGTGGTGGGTACTGCGATGATGGGTACACAGGGTTTCTTGGTAGGTGCTACGCCTTCCAGGCTACGTACATCTTCGAATTCAGGGTTGGCAATGATGATACCGATGGCTTTGGAGGTATCCATGGAAGAACCACCACCGATAGCGATGATATAATCTGCACCGGATGCCTTGAAAGCAGCCACACCGTTTTTCACATTGTCAATAGTAGGATTAGCCTTAATATCGGAATAAACTTCATAAGCAAGACCTTCCTTGTCAAGCAGTCCGGTTACCTTTCCGGTCACACCGAACTTGATCAGGTCGGGATCGGAACATACGAATGCCTTCTGAAAAGCATGAGCCTTTGCTTCATTTACGATTTCTTCGATTGCTCCGGCACCATGATAAGAGGTCTGGTTGAGCATAATTCTGTTTGCCATGATACATAATCTCCTTTCGAATTGAGAACAAATCTTAATGATAATTTTATTTTAACTACAATCTGGACATAAAAAAAGTGACAGTTTGGCTTGACTGTCACTTTTTACAGAAAGTTCACAATGTGTACATTTTTTTTAGTAATTTTTCACAAATAGTTTTGGTAATTTTTTCACTAACGCAATACGCCCAACTGTTGAAACAATTCTGTCACCGGCATAGGAAGTGCACTGACCAAAAGCGCCGCCATCTGCTCCGGCGTTCTCTCCTTCGGAGCGAAGATCCATTCCACGGTCATATCAATAGAACCTCTGCAATAGAGCCGCAGCGGGAATAAAATATTCTCTTCGGGCTGTCTACCGGTCTTACGCCCGATCAGCTGCGTGTAGAAATCCAGGATCAGTTCGTAATCATGTTCCCTCAGAGAATTATGATCATCCGAGCGGAATGCTCCGGCGAAAAAAACTCTCTCCTTCTGAATGAATTCAAACTTTCTGGTCAGTCCTTTGTAAACGGTAAGTCCGTCTCCCATCTGTGCAAAAGATTCCAGTAAGAGCTTGTCGAAATACCAGTTGATCAGATCATATTTGTCCTGAAAATTCCGGTAAAAGGTCTGCCTCGTCACGCCGCAGGTCTGCACGATCTGCGTCACTGTCATGGCATCGGTGCCGGACGAAGCCATACACTTTTTCGCCGCTTCCGCCAGACGGTATTTAGTTTTATCCGCTGAAGTTTCCTTCGTACTCATGCTGTCACACCTCTACGGTACTACCGGTTTCGGCGGGCATAACCTTCCGTCATATCCGCGAAATCCCGCTCCTGCATATTCTGTGTGGATGCTCCGTTATTGTGTCCCTGGCAGGCACATAATCCTACGGCATTGACAACACATAATACTGTTGCCAGAAATACTCTCTTCATATTATTTTCCTCCTGTCTGTTGTATGATCTGATTACATTTCCGGTAATTCTGCTTCCAGTAAAGCCGCTGCATCTCTGACGCAGTCGATGCATTCTCTCTTTACAATGCCATCATTGATACCTTTTAATTCCTTACAGATCACGGTTCCGTTCTGCTCCTTGAAGCTCTGAATTATCCTTCTGGACCCTTGCATGGTCTTCTGCGGATTTTTATTGATCAGTCCCAGTACATTGACCGCTCCGATGACAGCTCCGCAGGTAGCTTCCATGCTGCCGCCGATTCCTACTGCAAAGCCCTGGGTAAGATTCCTAGCCGTCTCTTCATCAATTCCCGCCAGATCACAATACGTGCACGCCACTGCCTGCGCACAATTGTAGCCACACATTTTTCTTTCTGCCGCTTTTTCTACTCTTGATTCCATAACTGTTGTTCCTTCTTCTGTTTATATTTTTCCAATAATCATCTGTAGTGTATTTTCTGTTATGTATTATATCAGAAATAACTCTAAGACGCCATCGTCATAATTTTCTATCTTTACATTTCTTCCAAACTGTTCTAAGTGTATAAATAATTCCTACAAATTTCAAAATCATGTTGACATTGCCGTGGGAAGATGTTATTATCATTCTTGCGTGATGCGAGATAGTAATTATTTTGTGTCGCTATGCGGAAGTGTCGGAATTGGCAGACGAGCAAGACTAAGGATCTTGTGGTAGCAATACCGTGTGGGTTCAAGTCCCATCTTCCGCATTATTTATTTTTTGAGAAGCCTTGGTTTTCAAGGCTTCTTATTTTTTGCCTGTGTCCGGTTTTGGGTTACAGTCAGGTTACACTTTAAGAATCGAGTACTTTTGCAAATTCTTCTGCATATTCCGTAATATCTTTTACCTGATGAATGTAGCATTTCTGTGTGGTAGAAATGTCCTTGTGTCCTGCAAAAGTTTTTAATGTATCTTCCGAAACTACCATTGCATCATGTATTTCTGAAATGGTGGTTCGTCTGATACTGTGATTGCCGGAAGGTCTGCCGCTTATAACAAATGCGTCTTTTTCATTTCTGACACCATTCAATCTGCGCAAGACATTGTTCACAGCATGATCGTGAATCCGATTTCCATTTTTATCAAGAAAAATAAAATCCTCATCTTTTAGTCCGTTGGTCTGATTGTATTTCAATGCAAGATTGATATACTTTTTTGCCTTAGGTGTTAAGACCAGTCTGCGATTACCGCTCAATGTTTTTGTATGATTAACAATCTCATAGCCGTTTCTATGAATACTGCCATCTGTATCTTTCGTATAAGTCTTTACTTCCTCTTGTGTAATGCTGATAGTTCCATCTTCATTGATATGCGAGGTTCTAAGTGCCACCAATTCGCCTACTCTTAATCCCAACGTGAAATTAAGGCACACAGCAAGATAAGCAGAATTGTTGGTTTTCAAAAACTGTTGCATAGCTTCTGATAACACAGAATGCTTTGCGCTGGCATTGTAGACCAGTTCATCCACAGGCTTGATTTCTTCCTGTTGAAAGTTCCGTTCCGAAAAACCTCTGACTTGCCGGGAAAGATTGATCTGGATAATGTCAAAAGACACCGCATAATCAAAGATCATATTCATAATAGATTTCAAATCTTTGAATTGCCTGTCCGTCAGGTTCATTTCGGCAATTACATCAACACACCATTTTTTAATAGCTCCTGTTGTCAGCTTCTCGAAAGGAATATCCACAATCGTAGAATTTTCAAAATACCGTTTCCAACGAGATTGAATATTACACGCATTTGCATACGAGGTTTCCTTGGACTTGTAATCAACCCATTCCGGGTAAACAGATCGCATACAAGGCTTTTTCGGCTTCTGTTCCAGTTTCTTGTAGTACTCGACTATGTAGTTTTCAAGGAGCTCCTGTGTTGCCTTTGCAACCAGTTTCCTACCACCATCCGCAGTAGGCACTTTCGTCTTGTATCGTCCGTCCGTTGCAAGCCATATTCCACAGAACGCTTTCTGTCGGTTCAATATCTTTTCACGTTTCGTCATACGCTCTAATTGTTCCGACACATCGTCTGATGTTATTATATTCTCGTTCAAATCAGCTATCAAGGACTTTAGTTCCTGCTTGTGCTGTGCAAGAAGCTTTTCGGAATATCCAAGCACTTTTAACACAGAACTGATTACTAGATTTTCGGAAGCTTGATTTTGCATTTGTTATACCATCAAAGATAATATAACGCTTTATTTTATATGGGTTTCTTGATTGATCTGGCAGTATCTTTGCCTTTCTGTAGTGGGCGGGTTAATAGTTACATCTATAATAAACGCATGAAATGCGGAATTTTCTGCTTCTACTAATAGAACCGTATCTGGAAAAATGACGAAATTTTTTTGAAAAAATTTAATATTTTGATTTGAGAAAATGGGAATCTGGAGATGGGAAATGGGAAAATGAACGATCCCAAAAATGATTCGTGTTTATCACGGTTTGAGAGTGTTTGGGAAAAAGGGAACGTCCGGGGGTAATAGTAACCCCAGACGTTTATGCGCCGTGGCACTCGGACGCAACGCCATTGGTTCTCGGTGGCTCCGCGCCGCTCCGCCCACCTGCGCTTCCAACGCCTGCGTCTGTCGGTGCGTGGGCGCATATTATACCGCTGAATTAAGGAAATTACAAATCGATGCTTCTATTATTGCCCCAGGAATTATTTTTTCCGCCCCATCTGTTTTTGTGTGGATCTCCCATGATTAATACCTCGCTTTTCTTTAATTTATTTCTGTACTATTACTCACCGTATAATGCAAGAAGAATGTGCCAGATGACACATTCTTCTTACGTTTTTACTAATTAATGGTTACATTGGTATCCCCGGAATAATCTATGTTGTCATTTGCATGTTCGTAACCAGTGTACTCATTGCTCATTGGTGTGCCGGGGTTGCCGTGGGCGGGGATGTAGGTGTCTCCACTGGTGGAAGAACCTGTACTGCCTGCCGTAGTGGTGCTACTTGACGCTGATTCTTTCCTCTCCCTGATGTCCTCTGAAATAACTGCATATTGGCGATCAGTGATTGTTCCATTATGTAGAGCATCCTTCGCTTTTTCCTTCTGTTCATCCAGTGTAAGTGATGTATCACCGGGCTTATAAACACTCTCGGGAACCGTAGCCATTACTTCTTCCGCTGTTGCTACTCCCTCAGCAGGTGTAACATTTTCTGTCTGCGCAGGGGTGGGATCAATATAATCACCTTCATCTATCTTTGAATCTACACCAGTACTATCAATACTTGAAGTGCTATCTGTCGATTCTTCCACTGTTCCAGTCTCTACATTAGGAGTAGCAATCGGTTCAGGTGTTACTGTAGGCTCCGGGGTGGCTTCCGCAGTGGTTTCTACCGGCACTGTAGTCTCTGGTTCTTCGGTAGTGCTGTTGCCACAGGAAGCAAAAGATAAAACACTTATTGTTATCAATGATAATACTATTTTCTTTTTCATTTATTTTTCTCCCGTCATAGAAATGAAATATATCTTGTTTCATTATAACGTATACGAAAAGTTTTTCAATCAAAACTATCTGAAATCATAAGAGATATATTTCAACGTATGTGTTGGGTTACAAACCGGGTTACAGGCACAGCGATGTGCCGGAAACCTCCTTTTTTCAATAGTTTCAGAGACGGTCAAAAGTTCAAGTCCCATCTTCCGCATTATTTTTTTACATTAAAAAGCTTAGGAATAGGGTGTTCCTGAGCTTTTTTCATTTGTAAAAATAATGATATTAGGGTGAGACTCTTTCAAGCTGCCTTCTCTCTGTGAATAATCTACCAAGGATCTGTCTCGGCTCTTCAGCATTTTCAGTTAAGTTCAATCTTCTGACCAATACTTCATTGAAATAGGTTCTATTACAACTGCAATTATATTATTATTTTGATCTACTCTAAATCTAAATGCATAAAAGTAGTCTTTGGTTGAATCAATTTTTAAGAAATAATTATATGCTCCGGAGTCCTTTAACCCATCATGTGAGAATACATCTTTAATATCTGCGGAACGCTGCTTTGTATCTCCATATAATTCAATTACTTTGTCTATACTGTCTCCAAGTTTGATGCCTCTTACTGTACTTTCTATTACATTACCATCATCTGTAAATTCACCTGATACTATCATGTTTGCATTATCGGCAAGCATGTATGCAGCCTCATCATTTCCTGCCTCTACATATTCATTATATGTATCATATCCCAAAAAACTAAATGCAAGGTCTTTTTCTGAAAGTGGCTCTGCTTCTTCTATGTTGGTTACTTCTGTGGTCTTTTCTGCCTCTGTTGATTCGTCTTTCGCTTCTGCTTCACTTGTGTTATCTTCTACTACCTCAGTGCTTTCTATTGTCTCCGTGGTTGTTTCTGTAGTTTCTACTTGTGCAGATTCAACGGCATTGGGGATGGATTCTGTTGTCGCTGTAGCTTCCTGTTTTCCGCAGGAAACAAAAGATAAAGTACATATTGTCATCAGCGCTAAAATAATTTTTCTTTTCATAGTCTATTTCTCGCTTTGTTAAAATCAATATTCTTTTGCAATCTCTCCCTCAATCCCATACATTATCTTAAATGTCTCAAGGTCTTCCGCCCGGCGGATCAGCATGACCTCTTCAAATTTTCCCGTGCGAATATCCTTAAATCCTGCCACCTGTTCACCGTTGCAGATGCTGGCTTTGATGACAGGTTTTTGATTGCTCCGGTCGTAAGTCTTCTTTTCGGTTCTCTTTGGAAAAAGTCTCATTTCTCTTCCTCCAGTGCTGCTTTTACCATCCGTTCAAAGGATTGTGCAAATCTTTCGTCATCCTCTTCTGTCCGCTTCTTCGGACCTTTTAAATGATTTTTATGAGAAGCTCTTCTTGCCTTTTTATTCAGATGTCGTTCCATGAGCATCTGGTCGATGTTCTCATCCGTGTACCATTTACCGGACTGGTGGATGGCGTAGGCACTCTTGCCCAGCGTCATGGCTGCCACGCCATAGTCCTGAGTTACCACGATGTCTCCCCTGTGGCAGAGACTGATCAGCTTATAATCCACAGCATCCGCCCCGGCTCCCACGACCACCACCTCGCTGTAACCGGAAGTCAGTATATGATTGGTATCGCACAGAAGTGTCACCGAAATCTGATATTTCTTTGCAATCTTTTCCACTATGTCCACCACCGGACAGGCATCTGCATCCACATAAATCTGCATAAGTAAGTTCTCCATCACCTTTTTCTGTAATTGAAATTATAGTAACTTTATCAGACGTTTACAAGTGTATATTTAGCCATAAAAAAACCGACCTCCTATCGTTAGATTTTAGGTCTAACGATAGGAGGTCGGTTCAGAATAAGGCTATTTTTCAATCCATATCAAAAATTATCCATTTTGAACAATTCACTTCTTGTTTTTATTCAGTTTCGTTTTCTTCCTCTAATAGCTTTAATAATGCAGAAGGTTCACACACCTTAACAGAAGATTTCATATAATCTTTTACATTTCTGGTTACTATACAATCCATTTCTGAACGAATTGCTGTTTCCACCATAATAGCATCTTCATAATCACCAATTTCAGAAGATATTGCTTTCCGGCAATCTAAAGAAGTGGTATCCAACAAATGAAATAAAGTAAAAAGCTTGCTCAAAATCTTTCGTGTTTCTACGTCGTTATGTGTTAAACGGTGTGTCAGATAATAGATATCTGTAACTGACTTTGCTGTAATATAACCCTCAAATTGCTTATTTGCAGAATATATAAAGAGTTTTTGCGCTACTTCTGAAAATGGAGCACGAGACTGTAATGCATCGATGATAACACAAGTATCAACTAAAACTCTCATATCGTATTCAACCTTTCTTCCCGTGCTTCTTCCAGAGTCATATCATTTGAAAGAACGCCAAACAATGATTTAGCAACATCTACTCTATCCTGATATGGATTAGACAATTTTGCAACAACTTTTCCGTTACGAGTAATATAAATATCCTCTGTTTCTGCAAGCATAAGATATTTGCCAAGATTAATTTTTAATTCAGTTGCAGTAATGGACATATCATCATCACCTTTCTTGAAGAATAACTATTTATCGTCTCATAAAGAGAATCTCTCTTTTCAATTATATTATACACAAATCGAACGATTTTATCAATAAAATCGTTCGAAAATCGACTATTGAATGCTGGTCGGAGCGCTACTCCGCCAGATACATCTTCAGGCTTCCTTCCACCGCATCCATGGCTTCCTCCACACTCGCCTGCCCGTTTAGGTATGCCTGTAAGCTCTCGGTCAGGGAAGTCTCGATCTGAGTGTCTTCCTTAAGGCACAGGGTGGCTGCCTTGCACAGCTCCATCAGATGGTTCGCGGTCTCCTCAGAGTAGGCTTTGATGGCGAACTCTGCGGTACTGCCGTCGATATCATAGGTGGTATAGGCTTCCGCCATGCTGCGATCGGCTGCGGCCTGTGCCTCCAGCGCTTTGGCATTGACAGGGAATCCCTCATAGGTATCCACGCTCTGCAATTCTTCGGACAGAGCAAACCGCAGGAAATCCTTTGCGATCTCCACGTGTTCACTCCGGCTGTTGATTCCAATGACCATCTTCGGATAAAATGCATTTTCCACGGATACCACATTGGCATTTAACAGTTCTGCCACAGCATAGGGTGTCATTGCCTGATTAAAGCCGTCAGTCTCCTGAAGTACCAGCTTCACATCAGATCCCAGATCCCAGATATTCGCTGCACGGCCTTCTTTTCTGGAAGGCAGGATACCGCAGTTATCCGCAATCTTCTTCAAATCTTCCAGCCAGGGACGTAAAGAATCACGATTCACCTGACGGTTCTGTAAAATATCATCGACGATCAGGGGATAGAACTCTTCCACCAGTTCGCCGCAGGTACGGTCTCCCATATAACTCTCCGTCTTTCCGGATACCGCCTTTGCAATAGCATCCATGCTGCTCATTTCCTCTGGCTGCACATCCCTGCCGACAGCTAACAATAATCCGAATTGCAGCGGCACCGCATACCGTGTTCCATCCGCCTCTTTATACGCTGTTGTAATGTTGGAAAGCAGGGTTCCGTCCTCTTCCATGGGCTGCAGCACCTCCTGAAGATCCAACAGCAAGCCCTTAGAGGCATATGTGTCCAGTTTCAGATGATCCATCACCATGAGATCCGGTCCGTTGCCGGAGGTCAGGGAAGTGTTAAGATCCTGATATATCTGCTGATAATCCGCATTTCCGCTGTATTTATCCGTCATGGAGATTGCCGCATCCACATGGATCAGTATCTCCGGATGCTGCTTATGATACTGCACCGCAGCCTGCTGTAAAAAGAAGCTCTCCTCTACGGTATACAGCGTCAGTTCTTCGGTCACCTCTGTCACCGCATCGGGATCATATCGATAAATCATTATTTTATCCCCGCTCTCACTTCCAAACCACGCGTATACACTGCCGTCCGACAGCGCCACAATATCCCTGCACCACTGATCCGACAGAGAAAAACCTGTATCGATTCCCTGAAGCAACTTCTGCCAGTTAGTATCGCCTGCGTCGCAGCGGAAGAATCCGTCTGCATCCGCCGCATAGACTGTGCCGTCTCCCAGCACACTGAAATAAGCAGAGCTGTAACTGTCCTGGGAAAAAGGAAGCACTTCCTTCTTTTTTGCCCCATTGTTTCCGTCCAGCTGCATCTGCAACAGACCGTTCACGTTTCCCTGTTCATCCGCCTGTGCCAGATACAACGTATCTCCCACAGCACTGACCCACTTATTATCCGACAGACTGCCACTGTCTGTCAGGCTGTCGCTCTCCTGGCTGCTCACCAGGCTCCCGTCCTGTGCCAATACAACATCCAGGGAAAAATAAGACAGTCCCACTAACAATTCATCCTCTGTCAGTGTCACATACTGCGGCGTATCATAGAACCGATAGCCATCCATATCCATAGGTTCCAGCCACTTCTGTGGTGTAATATCCAACGCACTGCCGTCCGCTTCCTTCCACAGATGTGCGGAAGAGCTCTCCTCATCCCGGTAACAGTTGCCGTACAGGTACTGATTCCCCTCCGCATCCTGCAACAGTGTAAAACTGTCACGGCTCTCCAGACCCTTTCCATCGGGAAGCGCCTTCAGCCAGTCCTTCGTCACTTCCGTCAGAGTATCCCCTTCGCCCAGCATCCATTCCTCTAAAGAGACCTGACCTTCTGCGCCTCCTGCCACAAGAAAATGTAATTCATCACCTGAACGGAAGATCTGGCTGATATTTTTGTCCTTCCATTCCTCCGGAAGTGAGAGTTCCGTCTCTACATATCGTCCTTTCTGCACTTCATCAGGTGACGCTGCGATCTGCTGATCGTTCTTATTCCCACACCCGGTGAACAGTCCCATGACGATTGCCATACAGGTCGCCAGTGCGATTCCTTTCTGCATGTTATTGTTGTTAAAGTAGTTTCTGTTTCGCATCTTAATATCCAGTCCCTTCCCGTAATCTGTAAATTTGCCATTCCACAGCTTTTTCTTACAGGAAAAGTATAGTGGTTTCTTTTTTAAGATAACAGTAGGCATGGTTTAAGATGCCATTAGCACCTCTTTAAGATTTGTTTAATTTGCTCACACAAAAACGGAACCGGCACAAACGCCGATTCCGTCTTCTCCGGGAACCATTTAGGAATTCAATATCTTCATAAATTCTTCTCCGGTAATGGTCTCTTTTTCATATAAATACTGAGATAGTTCATCCAGTTTAGCACGGTTTTCCAGCAGGATCTGCCCTGCCTTCTCATGCTGCTTCTTCACCAGTTCCACCACTTCCTTATCGATGGCAGTCTGGGTCTCCATGGAACAGGTCAGGGAGGAATCTCCACCCAGATACTGGTTCGTCACGGTCTCCATGGCTACCATGTCAAAATCCTTGCTCATACCGTAGCGGGTGATCATACCTTTGGCAAGCTTGGTAGCCTGTTCGATATCATTGGAAGCTCCGGTGGTCACAGATCCGAAGGCGATCTCTTCCGCGGCACGTCCGCCGGTCAGTGTAGCGATCTTGTTCTCCATCTCTTCCTTACTCATCAGATAATGATTGCCTTCCTCTTCCACCTGCATGGTATAACCCAGTGCACCGGAGGTACGGGGCACAATGGTGATCTTCTGCACCGGTGCGGAATTGGTCTGCTTCGCTGCTACCAGTGCGTGTCCGATCTCATGGTATGCCACGATCCGCTTTTCCTTATCTGTAAGGATGGCATTCTTTTTCTGATAACCGGCAATGACTACTTCAATACTCTCTTCTAAGTCTGCCTGGGTTGCGAACTTACGTCCATCTCTGACTGCCCGAAGAGCTGCCTCATTGACGATATTGGCAAGCTCTGCACCGGAGGCTCCGGAAGCCATACGGGCGATTTTATTGAAATCTACATTATCTGCGACTTTGATCTTACGGGCATGCACTTTCAGGATTTCTTCTCTTCCTTTCAGGTCGGGAAGCTCTACCGGCACACGTCTGTCAAAACGTCCGGGACGTAACAGTGCGGGATCCAGACTCTCCGGACGGTTGGTGGCCGCCAGGATGATAACACCGTTGTTGCCTTCGAATCCATCCATCTCGGTCAACAGCTGGTTCAATGTCTGTTCTCTCTCATCGTTTCCGCCCACCTGTCCGTCACGCTTTTTACCGATGGCATCAATCTCATCGATAAATACGATACAGGGAGCCTTTTCCTTCGCCTGTTTGAACAGGTCTCTGACCTTGGACGCACCCATACCTACGAACATCTCCACGAATTCCGAACCGGACATGGAGAAAAAGGGAACATTGGCTTCTCCGGCTACTGCCTTGGCTAACATCGTCTTACCGGTTCCGGGAGGGCCTACTAAGAGGATACCCTTCGGCATGGAAGCACCGATCTCTTTGTATTTGTCGGGATCATGCAGGTATTCCACGATTTCCGTCAGATTTTCCTTCGCCTCGTCCTCTCCTGCCACATCGGTGAACTTGATACCGTTGGAAGACTTCACATAGACCTTCGCATTGCTCTTGCCCATGCCTCCCATGCCGAACATCATGGAATCGCCGCCGGCCTTTTTCGCCATCTGACGGTACATCAATTGTCCGAAGCCAATAATGATGATCAAAGGCAGCAGCCAGCTGATCAGAAAGCTTAAAACCGGTGATGCTTCCTCCACGATCTCACTGGAGAATTTTGCCCCACTGTCATACAGTCTCTGCGTTCTGTCCGGATCATCCATCAGACCGGTCTTGTAGATGGTCTTGTCATCTTTTGCCGTGAATACGATCTGATTGTCCTGGACCTGTACCTCATCGATCTGTTTATCATAAGTCATCTGCATAAAAGTGTTGTAATCCACTTCCTTCACTGCCCTCTGTACGATCTGAGGTACCAGAAGACTGTTGATCAGGATAATCACGATCAATGCAATCATATAATAGAATATGAACGGTTTTTTGTTTGGTTGTTTGACTTCCTGCATACATTTTCCCTTTCTCATTCCTGTATTATTGTCCAAATCTGTTGTAATAAATCAATCATAGCCACTTTTTGCCACACAATCAATGGATATTCTCTTACCTTATTCTAAAAAAAAGATAAACTTATGCGGTGAAAAGACTACGTTTTTCAAAATCTGTTTCTTTCCATTTTCAGGCAAAAGAGAGACAATTAAAATAGATTTTTACTTGCCAAAAGGTTCAAAAAGGAGGAAACGTCTGTGTCGGATACTACCAAAAAGAGATTAAAATTCGCAGGAAAGCTTCTGTTTGTCTGTCTGTTATTAGGTATCCTGTATTACAGCTTCCGGGATTCCATGGGAGATATGCTGACGGAGCTTGCCAATGTCTCCCCGCAAGTGGTCATGTCCCTGTTCCTGACCGTGATCCTCTACCATATCTTTGAAGGGCACATCACCTGGCTGATCGTGCATAAAACGCACCCGGAATATCCCCGCCTGAAGGGATTCTGTAATGCTTTCTACTGCTCTTTCTATAAGACAGCCACTCTGGGCAGCGGTTCCGGCATCGCAGGAATCTATTACCTGAACAAAGCCGGTATCCCGGTTCCCAATGCCACCGGCATGTACTTTTTCCAATATATTGTCCACAAGGTCTCTATGGCAGTCTATAGTCTGCTATTGTTTTTGGCAACCTATGGATTTATTCATGCTTCATTTGCCGATTATCAATGTTATATCCTGCTGGGATTTGCAGGAGTCTGTGTGATTGCAGGAGTTCTGTTAGCTGTCGCTACCGTACCCTGGATGCAGACTGCCTGTAATCTGCTGGCCAACCGGTTCCGTGCAAAGTATCCCTCCTGGGAGGAAAAACTCACCGGTGCCGGGCATAAGCTTGCCCTGCTACAGGCGGAAAGCCGGTCTCTGTTACAGGATCCAATATTGCTGCTTCACCTGTTCCTGTGTAATGTATTAAAGTTCACTACCTGGTATATCATCCCCTGGATCGTGTTCTGCAATTCTCTTGGGGGAGAATACGGCGATCTGCCTTTTTCTTTCCTGCAATGTTTTGCTCTGACCTCTCTCAGCCAGTCGCTGGCGGGTGTCATCCCCACCCCGGCGGGGATCGGATCCGTAGAGGCTGTCTTTACATTGCTGTTCCGGCGTCTCCTGCCGGAGGCCAAAGCCCTGTCTGCCGTGCTTCTCTACCGTTTCGCCACCATGCTGTTACCTTGTGCGATCGGTGCGTTCTTTGTACTGGGGGAGAGGATTATTTCTCTGCACAGGAAAAAGAGAACGGCGGACTAATATGCTTTCCTAAAATCTCCACACAAAACAAGCCACAACACAGTATTCTGTGTCGTGGCTCTTATTATGTTCCGTTATGATAAAACCAAATACTAAGTATTACTTTCTCTGTAAGAAATCAGGAATCTTCAGAGATTTCTCTTCTACGGAGCTTCTAATATCTGCAGGCTTATGAATGCCGGGTACGGGCTGTACGGGTCTCGTAGCCTGTCCTCCCTGTGTTGCGGGGGTAGCAGGCGCGGTGGGCTGCAGTCCCTTCAGAGAAGTCGGAGTCATATGGGAAGCGGGCTGTCTGAATGCAGCGCCTCCTCCCAGACGATTCTGTACACCGTTGTTGGCCTTGTCTTCCAGACCGGTAGCAATAACCGTAATGGTGCAACTGTCGGACTTGGACTCATCATACATGGCACCGAAGATAATATTTACATCGTCTCCTGCCAGCTCCTGAACATAGCTTGCCGCATCGGAAGCATCTGCCAGGGTAATGTCGCCGGAAATATTGATGATAACATGGGTAGCACCGGAAATCGTAGTCTCTAACAGAGGGCTCTCCACTGCCATCTTGACAGCTTCCATAGCCTTGTCATCGCCCTTGCCTTCACCGATACCGATGTGAGCAATACCCTTGTCCTTCATAACCGTCTGTACATCTGCGAAATCCAGATTGATAACTGCGGGAACATTGATCAGGTCAGTGATTCCCTGTACTGCCTGCTGCAGTACTTCATCCGCCTTCTTCAGTGCTTCCGGCATGGTGGTACGTCTGTCCACGATCTCCAGAAGCTTATCATTAGGGATTACGATCAGGGTATCCACGTGTTCCTTGATACGCTCGATACCGTTTAATGCATTGACCATACGGGCTTTTGCTTCAAAACGGAAAGGCTTCGTTACCACACCAACGGTTAAGATGCCCATATCCTTTGCAAGCTTGGCCACTACCGGAGCAGCTCCGGTTCCGGTACCGCCGCCCATACCACAGGTAACGAATACCATGTCGGCGCCCTTCACTGCCGAGGAGAGCTCTTCCATACTCTCTTC
>OHDG01000888.1_pt1 | contig 15593 bp, 15 predicted proteins | sample 1566961 | NCBI WGS metagenome assembly OHDG01 (sample SAMEA3879539, study PRJEB24766) | human gut metagenome | biome: human-associated habitat; feature: feces | place: USA | collected 1985/1987
TCCATGAAAGTTTTGCCATGCCATTAAACACCACCAGCCAAATCATTCTCAGAACTTCCGTTATTAGTACGGATGTATGAGTTTCCATCAGGAGTACCACCAAAGATATTGATATTACCTGTTGCAATACTTCTTCCGTCATTGAATTTTCCTTCAAATACAGTATCTCCTGTTTGCTTCCATGCACCACTGTTTTTAAGGTTCGTAAGAATCTTTTCGACCGCACTGTACATATCTCCAACGCTGCCTTCGATACCACCAACCTTATTTTGTAATGCTCTGATAGCATTCCAAATCTTTTGGATTTCTGCCCATAGTTTCTCGATTTCTTCCCATTGCCCACAATCAGAACAAATCATTACATCCATGATACTGATTAGGTTCTTTTCCAAATCTTTGATAGCTTCTTTTGTATCGCAAACATCATATGTATCAATCTTTTCTAGCAATCCGCCTAATAAGCAATCGTTCATATCGTGCATATCTGTACAGTTATTGTGGCCCTTGTTTTCAAAACCTTGGTTTACTTTAAGATTTGCACAAATAGTATCTGTTACACCTTTTTGAATGAAATTACTGCTCGTAGCTTTTAAAGAATCGCAAGCAGAACAAACATCTTTATTCATTTATGTGTACCTCCTAATCTCTACAGATAACAAAATTCACCTTGTTATCATTTACAAAACGAGTGTGTAGAGATATTTCATCATCTTCTAGCCAATCAACATAAATAGAAAGGAATTGCAACCAATTTGTTGTTTCTCCTGCTTTTACTGTTCCACTCATGCTTAATTCCACTGTTTTGTTAATATCTTCTTCAAATGAAGCGTTTGTGATTTTTTGATATACCAACGATCCACTCTTATTAGGAACACGAATTGAAACAGTTGAAGCTGAGCCAGCGGAAACTCCCGTCATTTTATAAGAGTAGTGTTTCAATGTAACACTGTTGAATTTGTATGTAGCACTCTTATCTTTGTTAGGCTTCATACAGAAATCTACTTTTCCTGTAATAACTCCGTCCGCTACTTTCGTATATTCACTTGTGTGAATCCAATCTGAATATCTGAATGTGAAATTACCTTGTCTGTCAATTTCAACACTCAATTCAGGTGTAGACTGTTGAATTGTGTATTGTGTTTCGATTGCCAAGTTTTGAAGTTGAAGATTATACAACTGGTCTTGCAATCCACACATCCAACAAATCATAGCTGCTTTCATGTTGTAATCATTGTTAGCATATTGACTCATAAATAATTTCCAATCACACAAATCAAATCCATCTATGATGTCATACAAGCCTTTTGTAAGGCAATCATTGGCATTTTCCATGTCTGTACACGTATTATTGCCATTCTCAGGATTTAAGCCTGTATCGCTTCCTAAAGACGTACAGATTGAATCTGTAACACCATTTTGGATAAACTCTGCACTGCTATCTTTTAGCTTTCCACAAGCAGTGCAATAACTTTTAACATTTGCCACTGCAAGCCTCCTTAATTTGTAAGTTCATCAACATCTATATATACACAAGCCATCTTACAACATGAGCCTGTGACAACTAATCTATTCATTCCATGATGTACTGTGAATCCAAATTCATCTTCGATAACTAGATTATCTAAATCTACTTCCTCTGATGCACAACATCCATCCGCAGTAAAGTATAAGTTCCAACTTGAATCAAGTGTTAAAATTCCATCATATTCACCTAAAATCATCATTTTGTTTCCGTTGATTTCAATTTCAGGGTTTTGGAATTTACCATCTAGAATCAATTTTACTTTGTCGGTATCTAACACTGTTCCACTGTAGAATCTTCCAGCAATTGACTCAACACAATAATCTTTTTTACAGATTTTGTTTTTAATCAAATCATCACCGAAAATCTGTTCACCTTTAATGCAATCGTAGACAATCTTGTACGAATTACCACAATTCATAAAATCTTCCAATGCTTTAGTTCCCATCACGCATAAAGATGTTTCCTCTGTAATGTCTCCACAATCACATAGACACGAATTGCAAGTTTCCATATCAGGAGGGCAAGTAACACAACATGATAAACACTCTTGAGCATCTCTGAAATCCTCACAATCGAGGATATTACATACAGAATAAGGAACTAAGAATGTTTTCTTTGTATCTGCAATATGCCATACACCTTCCCAAAGTTTAAAATCAATATCCATTGATAAATAGCCTTGGTATTTTTTGTAATCTTCACTAAATCCTGTGACATAGGCCCATGCCCAAATCAATTTGTTATCTTGAATTGCCCATAATCTTCCAGGTTTAAGCAAATTCAAATTGAAATAGTCACGTAGGAATCTTCTATCTTCATCATGAAAATGTTCATAATTAAAATTCAATGTTAAGGACAAATCACCTTCCGTAAGAAACTGTTGATTCTTTAGGAAAGCAACATAACTACCATGTCCGTAACTATATTCTTGCGTTGCAGTCTTTGTATCTTGCTTTAGAGAGGCAGAGGAAATCTCCTCCGCACTGTCTATTACAAGATCATTGAACTGAACGTATGTTTTTAATGGGTTTAAGTTATAACAAGTCATTATGTCAAACCTCTCAAGCATCTACCTACTTTGATAGCCTGCCTTCTTTCGTTTCCTTCGTTGAAAGCGATACTGTTATTCGTAACACGATTATCGTTATTGTTGATAGTCACGTTCTTATTAACAACACTTCCAACATGAGAACCATATCTAGTAGACAATTCTTTGAACGCACCTTTTAAATCCATGTTATTTACTTTATCCATGAAGCTTTGACCTGCGTTCTTAACTGCACTACGTTTCATTACATACTCACCAGGAGTAAGCATAGCAGGAACTGTATCTGTTCCACTAGGCTTCATGACGATTGGTTGTCCACCTCGTTTTAAGTAAACTGGGCCACCTTTAGCAAACTTAAAGTTTTTTCCTTGTGACTCATTGCCCGTGTTTACTGTAGGAGTAGTTGTACCACCTGTATTAATGTTTCCTGATTGATTGTTGAACGCATTTTTAAATGCACTTCCTAAGTATTGTCCTAAATCTGTGAATCGTGTTGAATATCCATACATCATAGTAATCTGATTAGAGATTGAACTAGACATATTAGAGATACCTTCACTAAATCCACTTACAACATCTTTTCCAAACTTCTTACCTACGGATTTGAAGCTTTTCTTCTTCAATGAAGCTTTAGCATTATCAATCTTAGTTCCAAATGAGCCTTCAATATCAATACTTTTGAAACCTTCAATAATTCCATTGGCCATATCTGTACCAGAGGTATTAAATTCTGATTTCATATTTGATAAAGTTGTGGCCATGTTGTGGAATGAAGTAACGATTGAGTTTACTTCTGTAACAACATCTGTAGTAGCTTCTCCAACTTTCAATCCTTTAACATTGTTTAGGAACGTTTGAATACCTGTTGTGACTTCTCCAACCTTAACAAAGTCTAGATTTAATCCAACGATAGAATTTAAGCTTTCACACGTTTTTTTCAACTTAGAAACAGTCTTATTAACTGTGTCCATATTCTCTAGATTTTCAGTTAATCCTTTGTTAGTTGCCATTTCATTCACTGCATTTCCAATACTCTTAATATTGGCTCTCAGTGTTTCAAAGTCGAAATCAGTTGAATATACGTTCAAAGTTTCAAACTTGAGGATTATATCACCTAAAGTTGTAATCGCCTTTAGTGCGTTGTTAAATAGCTTAGAATCAGGCATTTGTCTCAAGTTGTAAGACAACATATTCTTGTCTTTTCCTGTTCCAACACCAGCAACAGAAATGTATCCAATTGCTTGAGAAATACTAGAGATTGTCTTTTTAATATCCTCTGCATTTGGTAAAGGATTGTTTGTAATCGTTGCTTGCAAGTTTCCAAATTCAGGAACAATTTGTTCCAAAATCTTTAATGTATCTAGGAACTCTTGAGCATTTGTGGAGTTTAAATTAGATTTAATATTCTTTGTAACATCAGGGAATACAATCTTTTTCATTTCTTGAACAACACTAGCTACATTCTTTAAAATGCTTGTACAATTCTCAACGTTAATTGAACTTCCATTGATACTAGACATTTTAGAAAGGCTAGAAGCCATTGTTGCATAGTTCTTAACGATACTGTTTGCATCTGCAATGTTCGTTGCACTTGAAGTACTAACTGTTGGGAACTCAAAATCATTAATATTCTTGATTACCTCTTGAATATCTTTGAATTGATCGTTGAAAGAACTGCTATCAATGCTCATTCCTTGCACTTTTGAAATTGATTCTCCAATAGTAACAAGTTTCTTTAGAATCCTAGTAATATTCCAAGTCTCCATGTTTTTCCATAAAGACTCAGAACTTTTAATAACTTGACTCCACCAAGAAGAATATGTTCCTCCGCCTTCAAACATATCTATGACATCCATAATTCCTTGGATTTTCTTTTTAAGTCCTTTTGTGTTTGAAGGAACATTCTTATCGACTTCTTGCATAGCCTTAGCACAAGCAATCAACGTACCAGCTAGTCCTGTTGTTGTTATCATTCCTAACACTTGGGCCAATGTAGTGATTCCACCCGTTAGGACACCAGCACCACCTTGAATACCTGTAATAAGTGTCATAGAGCCTATACATTCAAATAAACCTAATAACTTATCGTTGAATGTGTCGAATCCATCAGGCATAGTCTTATCTAGCTCTTGCATAGCTTTAGCAAACAACCATAAAGCTCCGCCTTGGCCAATCATCATTGCTAATCCTGTTAAGGCATTGTTCATCTCTAATGCTTTTGAAACTCCTGCATTAATCGTATTAGCTCCCATCATCAATCCCATTACAGAGAATAGATTTGTTAATCGCATAGGCAATGTAGTAATGTCATTTGGAACATTCTTTTCAATTTCCTTTATAGCTTTGCAATAAAGAATAATTGTTCCTGCCCCACCAGCTATGATAGCTAATGAAGATAATTTATTTTTAAATCCTTCTGCATCAAAGGTTTTCGGAGTACCTGCCGCAGTAGCAATCTCATCTGAACTCTTGAATACATCTTTAATAGAACTGAATTTACTTCCTAGTTTTCCTAGGAAAGGAATATTGAAACTTTTTCCTTTGAATTTTGAAGAAATGTTTAATAAATCTCCTAAAAGACTAATTCCACCACTTCCAAGTTTCATTAGTTTACCAGCATACTTTAATCCAATTCCAATTTGGATATAATCTGAAACAAAACGTCCTAATCCTTTAGAAAAGCTTCCATCTCCCATATCAGTGATTTTTTCTTTTGCAAAATCATAGAAATCGCCAAGAATAGGCTTGAAGAAATCAATTACACCTTGGAAATCTCCTAATCCTTCTTTAAAACCACCAACAAAATCTTTGAAACTGAATGTTTTTAAAACGCTCCATAATTCAGTAAACTTTGTTTTAATGAAGTCTATACCTTCGCCAATCTCTTTTTTATGACCTCTAATGAAGTTTGCACCTATATCTCCTAAGCCTTCAACTTTTTGAGAAAGTTTGTAGATATTTCCATAGATTGTAGCACCTGTTAATTCCGTCGAAACCTCATCTAATGCACCTAACCACTTTTCTTCGGCTTTACTGAATCTCTTATGGATTAAGTCAAAAGCATTACCAATTGTGGCTACAGATGATTTAACCATAGTTGCCAACGAATTTAGGCCACCACCGCCTTTTTCATCCAACTCAATTAAGGCATCCTCAAATTGTTGTAATGAAATAGTTGGATTTGACCCTGTAAATGCATCCCTAAACTCTGCGAATGACATATTAAATTTCTTTGCAATAGCAGTTAAGGCTGGTGTCATGCCTGCATCTTCCATTGATCTCAATGTACGAGCATCCATTTTAGAACCCATGATTTGAGAATACTGAGTAACCGCATTGTTTACTCCCTCAGAATCTCCACCAAATGTCAAAATGGAATCATTAATTGCCGAGAATAGCTTTTGAGACCTATCTAAATCATGATTGATTGAAGTAAATCTCGTAACATGGCTTAGAGCGTCATCTAAAGTGGTTGGTAGGCCCAAAATGCTTTCATCTAGGTGGATTTTCGTTGTAGAATCGTCTACATCACCTACTACAGTGGACAACGTTCTTTTCGCAACTTTGATTGTATCGTATCTTTTAACACCGTTTGAAAATGCATCACCTATTGCGCTTTGTGCACTTGAAACCAGTCTATACAAGCTAGAATATCCAACACCTTGTACTAAGAATCGTCCAATATCTCCTATTGGATTGTTTTGGAAATTCTTAGCGATATTCAACATACTAGAGCCTAGATTTGACATTTTATTACCAACGTCAAATGTAATCTTACTAGCAGTTTTCAAGGCTTTAGCAGCTTGTTGAAGATTGTTTAGTTTATTCAAGCTATCTTGATAGCCGATAACTTGTGACTCAATATCCGCTTTTGTGTTTCTTACATCATTCTCTTTTTCAATGGTTTCGTCTAGCTTCTTATTTGTATCTTCTAACTTAGAAGAATCTGCTTCTAATTTTATTTTTTCTTTGTCTAAATCTGCGATTGAATCATCAATCTCATCAACCAATTTTTGAGCATCATTTAATTCACTGATGTTCGTTTCAATCTTAATTTTTTCTTTGTTAAGATTGTTAATTTTCTTTTGAACTTCATCAATTTCAATACCAACCTCTCGCATATCGTATTTGAGAGCTTCACGTGCACTGTATAGGTCTTTAAGCTTGTCACTTTTATCGTTTTCACCTAGTGTCATGTCGTTAATGACATCATGAATTTCGTTGGCATTTGCTTTTAAATCAATATCAATAGAAAGTTTTTTATTACTCAAGGCTAATAGCTCTTTTTTAAGTTCACTAATATCATCTTTAACATCCAATAATTGATTCTTGAAATTAGCTAGATTATCTAAATCAACTTTTAAAGAAAGTTTTTGTCTTTCCAAAGCTTCCTTTTCTTTTTTGATTTCTTCTAATCTTGCCTTAATTCTTTCTAATTCATTAGTGCTAGCATCAAATTTGAGCTTTGCCTTTTCAATATCTTTTAACTCTTTTTCAAGTTGTTTTATCTTTGCTTCGGCATCCTTAATGTCAAGGACTAACCTAGCACCGACTTCACGTACTGACATCTTCGGACTCCTTCGCTAAATCTGTTTTCTGCATGAAATGAACCGCATATCTGTCAATCTGAGGTATTTTCTTTTTAGAATTTTTATTTGCCTCGTTAATTTCATTCCATGTTTTATCGCTTTGTAGATTTGCGTAGTACCCAAAGGCTACAACTAATTCAGAAACACCCCAATGGTCTAATATCTCATTGGGGCGTATTTTTAGAATTTTACCGACATAATGAGCCATGGTTGAATAAAGATTTAGTTCTGCAACATAAGACTTTGCTTTTTTTACTGAATCCTTTTTATCATCCCCCTTATCAATTATTTGATAAAAACTGTTTCTACCTCATTGAATAATTCAGGATATTTGATAATTAGGCTAATCATGCAAGTTAAAACTGAATATTGCATCATGTGATCTTCATAAAATTCATCTAATCCTAAGAAAATTGCAACAACTTTATAAAGTCCATCAACTAAATTTGTAGAGGATTGAGCGTATAAATGGAAAATCTGTTCGTTTGCTTCATTCATATACGCTTCATAAATCTGAACCATAGTCTTGTTCACTTCTTCATCATCTGCATCTGTTGTAACGATTCCATCTTTTCCTTCAATGAATTTGTGACCATAGTATTCCTCGATTTCTTGGAATTTTTCTTTATATGGGTCTAGGATTTGTTCTGCATCCAATAGCAATGGTTTTACTTCGATTAAAGCTTCTACCATCTTCATATCTTGTCTAGGAGATAATGTTAGATTTTCAAACTTCTTATCAAACATAACGTATTGCCCTACTCTTTTAGCGTTCTCAGGAACATCAATTTTATGTTCTTCGATTTCCTTTTCAGTGAATCTAAAATTCACTTCAATATCAATTGTTTTAACATCTGTCTTATTTGCATCACCAACAACTGCAATTTCACCACCATTGCCATAGACTGCGTGAGGAGTATCATCCTCACGAGCTACTTTTAACTTTTCAATCATGGCATTTAACTGTGTTGGTTCTAAAATCTTTTGTTCTTCCATCTCATTTGCCTCTCAATTTCTATAAATTAGCGTTAGCTTTGTTTACTACATAAACTTCATACCAGTTTCCACGAGTATCTTTCTTGAACGCTAAACTAAATTCAAACGCTCCGTCATCAGGGATACCCATTGGGAATGAAGTAATTTTTGCATTGTGGTAAGTAAATACTTCCGCAGTTCCATCACTTCTATAACGAGTGATTGTAACTTTCGCTCTCTTATTCTTTAAGCTATCGTTGTTTGCTACATAGTGTTGCAATACATCAACAGTCATTGGATAAGAGATTTTCAATGTTTTACCTACTAAGTTTTTGTTGAAGTAAATCTTTGAACCTTCAATATCTAAACTTGGATTGATTTTACTGTTCAATACTTGGTATTGAGACTCATCTAAGTTAGCCAACAATGGAGTGTTGATTCGGTTCAATGTAGAATCTGTGATATTGCATTGGTCACTCAATGCTGCATAGATAAATCCACATTCTTCAACAAAGTGGTCTGCAATATGAATTGAACCATATTCAGGATGTTCTTTATCTGCTTCAATAACTACTTCCTGAGTACGCATCATAAAGCCTTGAGACTTATTTCCCTTGCCAATGAATGGGTTCATAGTTAAGTAGTTAGATGTTAATTGAGTACCTGTAAATGAACGCTCAATAGAAGCAGAATCATCATCATAAGAATCATCAAAGCAACTTGTATCTACAGGGTCTACAGTATCGTCACCATCAAATCCTGATAAGCAGCTTACTTTAATATCGTTATTAGAATCCAAGTCTGCAAATTCTTCAAAGAAAGAAATTGAAGAAATACCAACCAAGATACTATCTGCTGATTTATCTGTTAATGCTACTTCAATGCTTAAACGGACACCTGATGTACTTGCTTCCCATCCTTTACCACTTGTTTTTGTTGGAACAGTAGATAGGTCAATCTGTACAGGGTAGAATCCTTCTTTATCTGCTTTTAAAGTAGTTGTGTATTCATCTGTGTTAGTCATTTCATGATCTAAAACATCTGAAATCTTAGTTGTGATTGTGTAAGTACCTGCTTGAGGAACATTTACATAGTAGTAAACAACACCTGCCGCAAAGTCTAATGCATTTTTCAATGCTTTAAATACTGCACCACTTGTGTGTACTTTGTTTCCGTCTGCACCTTCTGCATCCGTTTCTTTAGAAGTTATGAACAATGTACCTGTATTCTTACATCCAAATGATTCACAAACGTTGATTAAATCAGGTGCAATAGTACGTGATGTATAAGCACTAGCAGTACCTGTAATCTTTTCAAATTTACGAGTATTGATTTTTAAACAAGCATCAATATCACTCATGATAGTAATATCAATTTCTTGAGTTTTATTTAATTTAGAGACACTTAATTTGTCACTAATAATTTTGTTAATGTTACAGTTAGACATTACTTTTGCCCTCCCATTGTAGCTTTTAGTACACGCTCCATAGCACGCTCTGCTTTAGCACCGCCTAATTGATTTAAAGCGTTTAGTTTGCGTGAAACAAATGCTTGAACATCTACTTTCTGTTCAGGAGTCTTTTTAGCTTTTACAACTTTTTCTTCCATTTTTAATCTCCTTTATTTAACTTTTGCATCAAATCTAGATACCGCTCTAGCAACAAAATCATTTGCCTTTCTAGGTGGCATCTTAATTTTGTGTGCAAAGTGTTTCTTTCCCATTTCATCTACCCAAACGAACGGCCTTCCGTTTTTACGTACTAATGTATAAACTCGTTTAGTTCCATTCTGTACCATTGGGGAGTAATCAACGTGAGAAGGGTTTCTAGAATCTTTTTCTAGTTTGTCTGCATCTACACCGATTAGATATTCGGTATTAGATACTTTTTCTTTCGTGATCGAATCCTTTAAAGCACCTGGCCTATATTCATTCCATGGCATACTTGTCATTTCTTGAGCATAGAATCTACTCCCTCTTGGAGCTTCATCTCGCATAGTTTCTTCTAATTCACTAGCCAATCCTTCAAAATCTTCTTCACACGCTTCTATAACATCTTCTAAGAGGCCTTTTAGCATTTCCTACACCTCGATAAAGGGGTAATAAAGTTTGCCTCCATAGACGTATTTAAAGCCTTTTAGGAATACACCATCTTCATACGATACTTCCTCAACTTTGTTCATAAGGAAGATTTTTACTAGGCCACTCGGCAAACACATACGTTTTGAATACTCATAAGATGTGTTTGATTTGGCTTTCGCACCGCATACGGGGCATCCATTTTTCTTTGTGGAACTTTTCATTCCAATATATTTGATTCTCACACAACATCACCAACCCATATGTCTTTTGAATTACATACTGATAAGATACCTAACTGCTCTGAATACGCTTTTGTGATATGTTCACGAACATACACACTAATTGAAATCTGAGCATCAGAATTTTCTTCTGAAATAAGAACATCACTACCATCTGTTTCTTCACACGTGCTACAACCGCATTCACATCTGTTCATTGCGATAACAAATTGTAGGAAGTCGCAGAATACAGGCAATAGACATTCTGGTATCGTTTCATATCCAGCTACATAACTGACAACGATTTTAGATAATTCATCACATCCACAATTGCACACATCTTTGTAGTCGATATTAGATAAATCAACGTACACGATACTGTCGTATGGGTTATAAGAAAAATCTTTATCAACTTCTAATTTGTGAGTAGTAAATGTAATTCTTTCTCTAGTGATAACAGATACTTCAATCGTTGTTGGGTCAATCATTGGATAGAATAGCGGTATACGTACAATTCCTGAATCGCAACCACATTTCTTAAATTCACCAACATCAAAGACTTCCTCTCTTTGAGATGAGAGGAAAGTCTCACAAGGATGATTTTTCCAACAAGTGATGGTACTAATTAAATCAATTAGTTCTCCAACATTCTTTTCAAGCTTATCTGCTTCTAAATCGCTTTCCTTTATGCACGAACAATAGTTTTTCAATTGTTCGATAATTTTTTCGTACATTATTCACCAATGTTGATTGGTACGATAGTTGTTGGTTTTAATACAAGGTCTAATCCGTTTAATGTATCTCCTAATGTAGCTGCTGACATTGGAATACCTTGGATAACCATTAATCTGTTTGCGTCTGTTCCAAATGCACATCCAAAGTTGTAGTAGTAATCACATTGAGTACCACATCCTTCAGATGGAGTATCTGTAGCACCGAATGTATGACGTTGGAATTTTTCAGATGGTTGGAAAGTAGTTCCCATTACCAAACCTACTGTATTTCCTTCTAATACCCATACATCACCTGTACCTTTTGTAATATCACATGGAACTAATTTATCTGCGATAAATCCATGTCCTTTAAATGCGACTTCTCCAGTTTCTTTGTTACGAGTCCATCCATCAGGATATTCTCCGTTGAATTTACCTGGAACGATAACAGATTTAATACCTTCAAGTACTAATGGGTGACAAGCGAATTTATAATCGCCATCTCCTAATGCTGCTAAACGTAATGCAACTGAATCAAATGCAGATAATACGTTTGTACCTACGATTTTGATAACTGCTTTATCTTCCATTACTTCCAATAATCCATGGAATGGTTTCAATGTAGCAGTACCTGTAGCCGTTGTTCCTAAGATTACGTTAATAGCAGTGAAGTATGCCATTGAAATTAAATCCATACGTTTCTGAGCTTCTTTAATAGTTTCTCCTTCACGTTGGAAATAGCAAACCATGTCATTAGCTTTGATTTTACGTGTTTCATTTACTAAGCTATCCATAATAGGCTCGCAACTCTTTAAACACAATAATGCTAATGGTGCATTGCTACCGCATTTAGCTAAATCTAATGGAACCCAGCAACATTCACCTTGTGTTGATTTAGGTTCTGTTGTTCCGTATGTGAATGGCAACTGAATATAGAATTTGCCATCTTCTTTTTTTGTAACGCTCCATGCTCCTCGGTTCATAGCACCTTGCATCTTACGTGAAGCTGGTGTGTTCATTAACCAAGAAACTAATGGGAACACGTTTTGGAATGGATTGGCTGGTGAGTTATCTGAATAATCAGTACAGATACCAACTGTTCCTGCATTTGATTTAGAAGCATTTGCTGCTAAATTCTGTCTTGCTTTCTCATAATCAATATAAGCTCTTGAGAATGATGTTAAATCCTCGATATTAGAACTTAGACGTTCTACCATTCCTGGTGTAACTGCCATTTTTTCTAATAATGTGTTATCAGGATTTGTAAATAATAAATCTAACATGGTTTACCTCCTATCCCCACATATCTCCGCTAACTTTAGAAGTTGAAGTTAATTTTTCTTCTTTCTTTTCTTTATCGTTAGCTTGTCCTGAGATCAAACTAGACAATCTGTCTAATGTGCTTTCTGCTTTCTTTTCAAATTCTGTTTTTTCTTTCTTAGAACTTTTTAATTTTTCTTTTAATTCTGCATTTTTTGTTTCTAATGTTTCAACTTTTACACTTAAAGTTTCAAAAGCATCCATGAATTTGTTGATTTTTTCCATGTCGTCCTTAGACATCTCAACAGTTTCCAAAGTTTCTTCGCCTTTTTTAGCTTCTTCTTCGTTTTCTGCTTCATCTGTCTTGCTTTCAGGTGCTTTTTCTTCTTTAGAAGGTTCTTTTTTTTCTTTTTCTTCCTCTTTGTTTTCTAAAGCTTCATTCTTCTTTTCTTCTTTATTTTCAGAACTCAACTTTAAAATCTTTTCCCATAGGTTCATTTCTGAGTCTCCTTTACTGTTTAAATTTTCGCCTGTACTGTTTACATTGGCTGGATTTGCAACAACTGAGAAACCAGCAATCTCGATTTCGTTGTAGAATGGTGCATTAAATTTAAATGACGATTCAAGATCGAGTGTCCCTCTCAGTTCTGCACTAATACTCAATGGTATTTCTTGTTTCAATAAATCTTGCACTATGTGCAATTCCCTATTTAGTTTGACGTTTACATCAAGACCTTTTCTTCCATCCCCAATATCGACAACTGTTAAATCATCTTTAGTCCATGTACCTAAGTTTAAAGGGAGTGATGTAATGTCAATGTGAGCTAAGTTGATATATCCTACATAATCAGAACTCAAGCTATCGTAGAATGCTTGTACTGCCCCTTTTTTGATGTATAGACGAATACCATCTCCACCCTCATATGTTATTGCCCCCTCGTCAATAAGACGTGTAGGTTTGTTTTCTACGTACCCTGATGATAGGTTCACACTGACATAATGGTTTTCTTTATCTACGCTAGATAAAGTGATTGCATTGTCATAAAATGCTTTTCCTTTTTTTCTGCGATCAAGGCTATCTTTAATGCTTGCTACATATGTTGGAACTCTTTTCTTTTGTGACATTATTTCTTAGTCTCCGTTTCTACTACGATTACGGGCTTATAGAATAATTTCTGAATCCTTCCACCACATGAATTACATTTCTTGACTTCGTATGGAATCTTTGCTCCTTTTAATATTTCTTCCATTGTGGAATCATATCTTTTTTGAATAGTTTTGTTTCTAAGTGCTTCTAACAAAACTTTATCTTCGGGAATCTTGTATTTCTTCTTAGGCTCAAGAACTACATATCCGTATAGCAAAGTACCGCTATCTAATTTTGAATAAACGTCAATTTGCGTTTTTTCTTCGATAACATCAAGAAGTTTCAAATACTGTTTTGCGTTCTTTGCTGCTTCTTCCAATGCGAACTCATGTCTACCATTTTGCTTTAAGAAAGTATTTCTTTCTTCTAGGGAATCGAACCAAGTAACACCGTTAATAGTTTGTACGTTGTTTTGCATGGTATCTCCTTCTAAGCATCATGGCATTGATCGTCTGTATACTTTGTTTTTGTTTGTTCTGAGCGTTCTACTTTTGCTACATTGCAGAATAAGAATGAAGTATAAGTTGTTACTGTTTTTTGATTAGGTGTTTCACCTGTTGTCGTAATAACTGGCCATTCAAATCCAATAGCTCCGTCTTGGTCATTCAATTTGTTATGCCAAGCAGTGTTAAAAGCAGTTGCATCTTTTCCTGTTAAAGTGATAGGGTCTCCGTACCCTTCTTTAAAAGTGATTTTTACAGTGAAACTACGTTTAATTGACATTTATGTATCTCCTTTCGTTAATTTGCATATAAAAAGGCAATACCTCGAAATATGCAAAAATCTATATAAACAGTGAAAACTGTTTATACCTTTTGTTTATTTCCAAATATTGCCTTGTTTTTTTCTACTTTTTACTTCTAATTAAAACTCTAATGTATCTTCTACTTGTTTTGCTGGGTTATTACCAATCAATTTAAGAATCTTGACCATTGATTCTTTGTTCAATTTGCCTTTGAACTCGTTGATAAAGTCTGCATCTGAAATATTTCTTTGACCAATTAAGAATAAATCAGCATTTCCTTTTGAATCTTTCTTAGCTCCAATCTGATATACATGAATTGTTGTTGTATATACACGTCCACTTGCCTGTTCTTTACAAGCTCTGTAGTCTGTTACGACTTCGTAATATACATCTTTAACAGTTTCTTCCTTCTTTGTTTTTTCATTGAGACTAGTTTTTACGATTTCTACTTTTCTATATCTGTTCTCAAAGAAAGAAGTTGGAACCGCGATTGCACTGGCTTTTGTTTCCAAATACCCTAATCCATCAGGTCGCATAGGTCTTTCACCAAATTCAACCTCTTTACCTTGGATTTTCTCTTTTACCAATCCAATTTTGTTGATTCTCTGTGCATCTTCAAATGAATATAACGGAGTTCCATTCAAACTTCCTAGGGGTGTTACCTCATTTTCAGATAAGATACTTTTTAAAATATCCATTTCCATTTTATTTTCTCCTCTCGCTATAGCGTTTTCTCGATAGAATCCATCATTCTAGTAACTGATTCCATCATGTAATTCTTTGTGCTCTTGTCTAACGCTTCTGCTCCGTTGACAATAGCACCTACGATTTGAGTAACTGACAAGGCTAATTTATATGTCTTTGCAGACTTGTCTTGTTGTTCTTTCAATTCGTATTTATCAAAATAAACCTTTGGTACACCTAATTTCTCACTTAACATAGGAGAAATCTGAGTGGCGAACCTTTCTCGCATTGGTACGATTGTATTTGTCATGGCATTATCTATGATTCTTTCCATAGATACGTTTCCTGATACATCCCCTAAACCAATCAATTCAGGAGTAAGACCGAAACACTGACAAATAATAGAACCTTCCTTCATTTGAAGGTATTCTAAGAACTCCGTACCTTTTGTAACACGAGGCAAGTGATCCATCTTTTCAAAAATAGAACTTGCAAGGATTACATTGTCTGATTTTGAATTTCTGATTTCCTGACCTAAACGTTTAGCTTCAATTCTTGCTTTGTCGGCTCTGTCTGCTTTAGAACTTGATGATTCGTCTAAAACTTGGG
>OHDG01000918.1_pt1 | contig 15215 bp, 10 predicted proteins | sample 1566961 | NCBI WGS metagenome assembly OHDG01 (sample SAMEA3879539, study PRJEB24766) | human gut metagenome | biome: human-associated habitat; feature: feces | place: USA | collected 1985/1987
CGATTTAATTTTATGAGAATTAAATTTAGAATTATCGGAGCTGTATGCGGTGAAAATCGCACGTACAGTTCTTAATGGGGGAAGCGGCAGCAATGCCGCCGACCTACATAACAATCCTTAATAGATGAATGTTTGGGTAAAAAGAATCTGTATCTTCTGTTTGATACCAATTATATTGGCCATCATACTTTCGATATTATTATACATTCCGGCATTTCAAAACTTTGCAGTGAGACAGGCCACTTATTACGCCAGCAAAAGTACCGGAATGCATATAGGCATTGAACGTATTCGTCTTTCATTCCCGATCCAACTGAATATTCACGGAATAGAAGTTATCCAAGATTCTGTTCCGGCTGATACGTTATTCATGTTGGAAGACTTGAATATCAGTATTCGTCCGATACCCTTACTTAGTAAAGAACTACTGGTGGAATCTGTCGGATTAAAGAACCTTCGGGTCAATACCGGAAACTTGATAGATGGAATTGAAGTAAAAGGCTTTATCGGAGATTTCCTGGCACGGGCGGATCGGATCAGTCTGGCTACGGAGAAAGGAACATTGAATAACTTGGCTTTATCGGATGCAACGGTTACCGTCTTTATGACAGAACCGACAACTCCTCCTGATACAACAGCGTCTGCTCCGATCAATTGGCTTTTGAAATTAGAGAAAATAGATCTCACCCGTGTAGCTCTGGCTTTACAGATGCCCGGAGATTCACTGCGTATGTCTGGCTTTATCACGGAAGCCCGTTTAAGAGGCGGAGAAATAGATCTAAAGAATGCCAGTTACTTGGCCGATAAATTTACATACGTCGGTTCGGCTTTGAATTATGATACCGGCGAAGCTGCTCCGTTAAAAGGATTAGATCCTTCGCACATTGCTTTATCAGATATAGAAATAGATTTAAGTTCACTTCTCTATGCTGGTCAGACTGTTCGGGCGGATATTAACAAGCTGGTTGCCAAAGAACGTTCCGGATTAGAGATCAAACGTTTTGAAGGACAAATAAAAGGCAATCAAGCATCCTTGGAAATTCCGAAACTGGTTCTGGAAACATTACATTCGGAAGCCGAGCTGAAAGGAAATATACCGTATGCAGCTTTCGCTAAAAAGCCTAAAGACCGGATGGATGTAACATTCTGGGCAGATTTGGGAAAACAGGATATCGTGACGTTGGCCGGTGAGTTGCCAGAAGAAGTCATCCGGGCTTATCCGGATACAAGTCTGCGAATCCAGGCAGAGGCAAAGGGTAATTTAGCCGCTTTGGAATTAAATAAGTTGGATGCTCAGCTTCCGGGAGCATTTTCTATCCGGACACAAGGGAAAGGCTCGTCTCTGCAAAACGAGAAGCAAAGAGATGGTGAGGTGGAATTGAAACTTTTTACCGATAACTTGGATTTTCTGTTAGATTTCCTGCCTGAAGAAAGCCGGAGTAACTATCGTATTCCTAAACGGATGATGCTGAGTGGTAACGTACGGCTTGCAGGACAAAAGTATGCCGGGAGTCTGCTATTGCGGGAAGGACAAGGAAAGATCCAATTGAAATCCTTATTTGATGCCCACGAGAATCGTTTTAAGGCTTCTTTTGAGATAGACAGTCTGGAGCCGAATCACTTTATGCCCAATGATTCACTTTATTGGATGACCGCTTCTATTCAAGCAGAAGGACAAGGAACCAATGCATTTGATTCATTGACATGGGTGAATCTGGATGGAAAGATCGGAGACCTTCGTTATGGAAGTTCTTCCATTTCTGATATTACGATAAAAGGGTCCTTGAAAGACAACTTTGCCATCTTGGATTTGAATAGCCGTTATCCGTTAGCTGAAATGGATGTGACTTTGAATGCAACCTTGAAAAAGAATTGGATTCAGGCCATGTTGATTGCAGATATGCAACATTTGGATTTGTATGGTTTTCATCTGATGGATAAACCTTTCTCTACTTCCTTTCAACTGTTTGCTGAGGCCGAGACGGATATGAAAGACCATCATCAGGCTGATTTAACGTTAGGAAACTGGGAAATCGTTACTGAAACGACAAAAGTTAAGCCGAAAACTCTCATCTTGAAAGCCCGCACGGAAACCGATTCTACATTCGTTTCCTTCCATGCCGGCGATTTGGCGATCCGTTTGCAGGGAAATAAAGGATTAAATGGGTTGAGTGAAAACTTTGGAGTGATCTCTAAAGAAATAGACAGGCAAATGGCACAGGACTCGATAGTTCGTTTGGCATTGTTGCGTCCGATGTTACCTGAACTGCAACTGAAAGTAACTGCTCAGAAAGATAATCCGATTTATAATTTTATGAATATGTATTCCCTCAATTTCCAACAGTTGGAATTAAATATGAATACTTCGCCGGAAAAGGGAATACAAGTGGATGGAGGTGTGTATAAACTGCTGCGGGATACTTTCTTGTTGGATACAATCAAGATGCGTTTATGGCAAGATACCGTGGGTATTTTCTATGAAGCCGGTGTGGTAAAGAACAAGTTCAAGAAACAGGCTCCGTTCTCTGCGATGCTGAGTGGTAAATTATTGACAGGATATGCAGATGCCTTGTTGAAGTTTACTAACGAAAAAGGAAAAACAGGAATTCTGCTGGGTGGTAGTGTCCAGAAAGAAGACGAAGGTGGAGTAAGATTGCATTTCTTCCCTTATGAACCTATTTTAGCCTTCAATCCATTTACTTTAAATGAGGATAATTATATTCTGATTCGCAATGAGAAGGATATTTCAGCAGACTTCTTGCTGAAAGGCCGGCAAAATGCATTCTTGCAAATTGATACACATCCGGTGGATAGTGGACTGAATGAAATACATGCTGCTTTAGGACAAGTGGACCTGCATGAAATATCGAAGGGATTTTCTGCATATATGCCGGAGTTGGAAGGTTTGCTGAATGCGGATTTCCAATATATGCCGTCTGACAGTTCTTATACGATGACTGGAGGTATAAGTATTGATTCTCTTCATTATGAAAAGAAGCGGGTAGGTGATTTATTGTTGAGTGCCGTGTATCTGCCTGTTTCGGATAAAGAACATCAAGTTGATATTCATGCCTTCCGAGATACAGAAGAGTTTATGAATTCCTTCGTTTACTATCAAAGCGGCATTAATGATAGTATTGAAGGTACAATGCAGATTACAGATTTGCCATTAGTCATGCTGAATCCTTTTATTCCGGATGATATGGCTTCTTTGAAAGGTAAGTTGTTGGGTGAAATGAATATATCCGGAACAAGTCAGGCTCCCGATATTCGGGGATTTATGCAATTGGATTCGGCAAGTATGTTTGTTACGGCAGCCAATACGACATTGAAGTTTGATCCGCGTCAGATTGTTGTGGGCGATAATCGTATCCATTTTAATAAGTATCAGATTCTGGCGACCGGACAGAATCCGTTTGTCATAGATGGAACTGTTAATTTCTCAGATCCTTCGAATATGATTGCCGATATGACAATGACTGCCCAAAATATGCAGTTGCTCAATACTAAGCGGAATAAAGAAAGTCTGGTGTACGGTAAAATGTATGTTAACTTGAATTCAACGATAAAAGGACCGCTGAACTCTTTGATCATGCGAGGCGATTTGCATTTGTTGGGTGGAACAAATGTGACGTATGTATTGAAAGATTCTCCGTTGACGGTGCAAGACCGGTTATCGGGTTTGGTAACATTCACTTCGTTTGAAGAAGATACTATTTTAGGAAAGAGACCGCGGGTTTCGGCGTTGCCATTGGGTGGAATGGATATGTTGATGACAATCCATATTGATCAGGCAGTACAGATTAATGCTGATTTAACTCCCGATCAATCCAGTCATGTGAATCTGGAAGGAGGAGGCGATCTTTCTTTCCAGTATACACCGATGGGTGATATGATTCTGAATGGGCGTTATACATTAAGTAGTGGAACGATCAAGTACTCGCTTCCTGTCATTCCGTTGAAAGAGTTTAATGTACAGAACGGAAGTTATATTCAATGGAGTGGTGATCCGATGGATCCTAGTATGAATATAACGGCAACGGAGAGGATTCGGACTTCTGCGGCCTTGGATGATGGTAGTTCTCGGATGGTAAACTTTGATGTAGGAATCCAATTGACACAACGATTAGAGAATTTAGGATTAAAGTTTATCCTGGATGCTCCTGAAGATGCTGCCATACAAGAACAGTTAGCACGGATGGGTGAAGAAGAGAAGGCTAAACAGGCTGTTAGTATGTTGGTAACAGGTATGTATTTGGCGGGTAGTTCAACTACAGGGAAAGCAAATCTGAACATGGGTGCAGCATTGAATAGCTTCTTGCAGAGTGAAATCAATAATATTGTCGGAAGTGCTGCCAAGTCATTAGATATTAACTTCGGTATGGAAAGTTATGACACCAACGGCGATGGTACTAAACGGACTGATTATTCTTTCCGCTTTGCCAAACGTTTCTATAACGACCGGATTCGGATTGTGTTGGGCGGACGAATTTCTACCGGAGAGGATATTAATCAAGGACAGGCTCAGCCGTTTATCGATAATGTATCTATCGAATACCGCCTTGATCCGAGTGGAACACGTTATGTCAAACTTTTCCATAATAAAGACTATGAGAGTTTGTTGGAAGGCGAATTAACGGAGACGGGTGCCGGTATCGTTTTGCATAAGAAGATGCAATATATGCGGGAACTGTTTATTTTCAAGAGAAACAAGACAAAACCTCAGAAAGAGGAAAACAGCAAGGAGAAAACAAAAGAAGATGAAAACTAAGTTGTGGATAATATATATCGGCCTGATCTTTCTATCTCTGGTTTCATGCTCGGTTACGAAGCATCTGCCGGAAGATGAGGTTCTCTATACGGGTATTCGAAAGATCGAGATCATGGATCGGGATTCGACTCCTGAAGGTGACGTTACACTTGAAGAAGTAGAGGCTGCTTTGAGTTATCCTCCCAACAATGCGTTGCTGGGAAGTTCGTCTGTCCGTATTCCTTTCCCTTTTGGTTTGTGGATGTATAATGCATTGGTTAATAAGAAAGGAAAAGTCGGGCAATGGCTTTTCCGTAAACTGGCAGCCAAGCCTGTTTATATTACAAATGTCAATCCGGATGTACGAATCAAGGTGGCGGATAACTTATTGAAGGAATATGGATATTTCAATGGTAAGACCTCTTATACACTTGTTCCAAATCCGAAGGATCCGAAGCAGGCGAAGATCGATTATCAGATAAGTATGAAAGATCCTTATACGTATGATAGTATCCAATATGCACAACGTCGTCATCGAACGGATACAATTGTTATGGCAAATGCGACCCGTTCGTTATTGAAGAAAGGAGATAACTTTAATGTTACAGTATTGGAAGCCGAGCGTCAGCGTATCAGTACTTTATTGCGTGATAACGGATATTACTATTTCCGCCCGGAATATATCACTTATCAAGCCGATACGGTACGAACTCCTGGAAAAGTATCCTTGAAGGTTGTTTCTTCTAATAACGTACCGAGGGAAGCTTTACGCCCTTGGAGCATTGGTAACATAACCGTGGCACTGAATGGTTATAATAACGAGCCGCCAACGGATACGCTGCTTTATAAAGATTTGACGATTCTGTATGAGGGAAAGTTACGGGTTCGTCCGGCTGTGCTTTATCGGAAACTGACGTTTAAACCCGGAGAGCGTTATTCTAATACCAAGCAGATGGAAACTCAAACGGCTCTTTCTCGCTTGGGTATTTTTAAGTATGCGGAGATGCAATATATGCCACAAGACACAACTCGTCGTTGTAAAACCCTCGATCTGCGAATTAATACAGCGTATGATTTGCCATTGGATGGAGAGTTGGAATTTAATGTTACGACCAAAAGTAATGATCAGACGGGTCCGGGAGCTATCTTTAGTATGACTAAACGGAATGTATTTGGTGGAGGTGAATCTTGGGGTGTTCAATTGAAGGGTTCGTACGAATGGCAGACCGGTAATCGGGTAGACGGAGCTTCGTCTCTGATGAATAGTTATGAAATGGGATTGAGCAGTACTTTGACTTTGCCTCATCTGCTTTTCCCGGGTTATTTGGAACGTAATTTGAAGTATCCGTCAAGTACTACATTCCGTATTTATACGGATCAAATGAATCGGGCCAAGTTCTTCAAGATGCTATCTTTTGGAGGAAGTGCTACACTTGACTTTCAAAGCTCGGCAACCAGTCATCATTCAGTAACGCCATTTAAGTTGACATATAATAAATTGCAACATACAACTGCTACTTTCGATTCGATTACGAATGCCAACAAGGCTCTTTATCTGAGTTTAAAGGATCAGTTTATTCCGGCGATGAGTTATACATATACATATGATGACTCTCCGCTTCAAGAAAAGAAGCATCATTTGTGGTGGCAATCGTCGGTTACCCAGTCCGGAAATATATTGAGTGGCTTTTATGCTTTGGCAGGGAAAAGCTTTAAAGAGGAAAACAAGAATTTCTTGGGTAATGTCTTTTCTCAGTTTGTAAAAGTCAGTTCGGAAATTCGCTATGACTATCTGCTGAAAAAGAATCATCATCTGGTTGGTCGTTTGTTGGTTGGTGCCATTTATGGTTATGGTAATGCCGAGAATCACTCAACGCCATATAGTGAACAATTTTATATTGGTGGAGCAAACAGTATTCGTGCATTTACGATTCGTAGTATTGGTCCGGGGCGCTTTGTTCCGAATCCCGACAATAAATATGGATATATCGATCAGACAGGAGATCTTAAGTTAGAGGCAAATTTGGAATACCGTTTCCCGATCTTTGGTGATTTACACGGAGCCGCTTTCTTGGATGCCGGTAATATTTGGTTGATCCATGAAGATCCTAACCGTCCTGGCGCACAATTGAAATGGGGAAGCTTCATCAAAGATCTGGCCTTGGGAACTGGAGTAGGTGTTCGTTATGATCTTGATTTTATTGTTGTCCGCGTTGATTGTGGTATTGGTTTGCATGTTCCTTACGATACTGGAAAGAAAGGTTATTACAACATTCCTAAGTTTAAAGACGGACTTGGTTTACATTTGGCTATCGGTTATCCGTTCTAAATGTTTTTGGAAGTTCACAAAAAAAGAAAAGAGAAGGAATTTCTCTTTCAAACTCCTTCTCTTTTCGTAGATCTATTCTTTTGTCAGTCATTTAATGCCAGAAAGTTCTTTAGTGGATTGGCATACATTTCGAGGATTTTCTTCCGCAGGAAATTCTCATCTTTATTGGGGATGACAATCTTGTCGAGCTGCTTCTGTAAATATTCTTCAAATGCTTTCTTGTCTTTCAATCCGTAATGATCAGAGAATCGGCGTGTGCCGCTTAACAGATCATAGGCTACATAATTATTCGGATAGAAACGATAGTGACGATAAATTTCTTTATCAATGATGGATGCAACAGCGGCAAACAATTCGTTCTTGTCCATGTTTGGATCCAACTGATCTAACTGATCATTGATTAGCTGACTGATTGTGAAATGAACGCGACCTTTATTATTTAAGATACCCGTTTCCATATTCAGCAAATCATCTCGCTGCGTCTTATGATATTCCGGATTATCTCGTTTCAGTTGAAATTCTTGTGCTTTCAGGTAATCGCAAGGATCAAATTCATAAGAAATAGCTACAGGAACAATATTTAATGATTTCAGATTACCGATAATATCTTTCCCGCCAGCCATGCAAAGCATTTTCAGCACGCTGGGTTGGGTACGGTCGTTCGAATCCTTTGCACGGCCTTCCCGTTGGGCAATCCAGATAGATTCTTTGGTGTCTTTGATGGTATGATTAATGTAGGCAGAAAGTGTACCACTTACTTCCAACATTTGGCGGACAGAGACTCCACGTTTGACAATAAAGCTGTTGTTTAACCGGACGAACGTTTTAATCCATGGGCGAATCAGCAGATTGCCTCCGATGGCTACTTGTGTCATTCCATATCCTACATCATACAGCATGACATTCAAGAAAGACGCATCCAGTACGATATCACGGTGATTAGAAATAAACGTACAAGCCGGTTTTCCTTCAGGCAGACGGCTACGACCCGAAATGGTTAACGAAAAGGTCGTCTTTTTAGCCACTGTCATGACAGCATCATACGCCAAGGTTGACTTAAACTGTTCTTTCGTCTTGCAAGCTCGCATGGCAGCACTCAACTGGTCCCAATCTAAATCAGGTTTGACATACCGGAGCGCGTGCCTAAACTCTTCCGAAGCCAGCAGCTCTTCTATGGCCGCTTGTACTTCATCCTGGTTGAGAGGGCGAATATCCTCAAAATTTGGAGAAACTGTTCCTGTATCCATATCCTTTAGTTTATCTCGTTTTCTATTATATCATTCATCACGTCGGTAATATTTAGTCCGGCTGCCCTTACTTGTTGAGGAATGAAGCTGGTACCCGTCATACCCGGTGTTGTGTTGATTTCAAGCAGACAAGGTTCACCGTCTGCCGGAATGATGTAATCTACACGGATCAATCCTTTGGCTCCTAACAGATCATAAATTCGCGACGTTTCACTTTGTACCTTCTTTGTCCATTCCGGAGAGATACGTGCCGGAGTTATTTCTTGTACCTGACCATTGTATTTGGCATCGAAATCAAAGAATTCGTTTGATGTTACAACTTCCGTAACAGGGAAAACTACTTCTTTGCCTTTTACTTTGTAGCATCCGCAAGTAACTTCTGTTCCTTCAATGAAGCTTTCAATTACGACTTCCTTCCCTTCGGCGAAAGCTTTGTCGATAGCGGCTGGTAAAGCCGATATTTCCTTTACTTTGGTTACTCCGAAGCTGCTGCCTCCGTCATTAGGCTTAACGAATACCGGAAGACCTAACTTGGATTCTACTTCTTCGGCTGTAATGTTTTCGCCATGCATGAGGCGGATTGATTTTGCAATTCGCACACCGAAATTATTCAGGTAATGATTGCATACATACTTGTTGAATGTCAATGCGCTCACTAACATTCCACAAGAAGAATACGGCAGTCCGATCAAGTCGAAATAACCTTGCAATCGTCCGTCCTCGCCCGGAGTTCCATGGATGGTGATATAAGCAAAATCAAAGCGTTTCTTTTCACCATTTTCAAAGAAGCTGAAATCATTTTTATCAATTGGCGTGTGTTCGCCGTTCGGCAAGCGGACTGACCATTCGTCTTTCTTTACGATGGCAATATATAAATTATATTTGTCTTTATCAATAAAAGAATAGATTCCTTCCGCACTTTTCAAAGAAATCACAATTTCAGAAGAGTCTCCTCCTGCTACAATAGCAATATTCTTTTTCATAACTCTAAGTCTTTAGTTGTTGCATATATGCGCCATTTGTCAATCAGTTCTTGCATGTCTGCAGGAATTTCTGAATCGAAAAAGAGTTCTTTACCAGTTGAAGGATGCACAAATCCCAATGTCTTGGCATGTAAAGCCTGACGAGGACAAATGGTGAAACAATTCTGCACAAATTGTTTGTATTTAGAAAATGTTGTTCCTTTTAATATTTCGTGTCCGCCATATCGTTCATCATTGAAGAGAGTATGACCAATATGTTTCATATGTACGCGGATCTGATGGGTACGACCTGTTTCCAGCCGGCATTCTACCAGCGTGACATAGCCTAGTCGTTCTAATACCCGATAATGAGTGACGGCATGTTTTCCTTGATCTCCTTCCGGGAAAACCGTCATCTGCAACCTGTCTTTGGGACTTCGTCCGATATTCCCGACCACTGTTCCTTCATCTTCTTGGAATTGTCCCCACACGACAGCCCGATAACAGCGTTTTGTCGTGTGATGATAGAACTGTAATCCCAAATTGCTTTTGGCTTCCGGTGTTTTTGCTATCACTAATAACCCGGAAGTGTCTTTATCGATACGGTGAACCAATCCTAATCGGGGATCAGAAGGGTCGAAGTGTTGTTCATCTCGCAGATAGTAGGCAATGGCATTCAGTAATGTTCCTGAATAGTTTCCATGACCCGGATGCACAACCATGCCTGCCGGTTTGTTTACTACCAGCAAGTCTGCATCTTCGTATACAATATTTAAAGGGATGTCTTGAGGGATAATTTCTGTTTCCCGGCGTGGACGATCCATTACGATTTGCACCACGTCAAACGGCTTAACCCGATAATTACTTTTTACAGGTTGGCCGTTTACCCAAATACAACCGGCGTCGGCTGCTAATTGGATTCGGTTGCGTGTCGTCCCTTCTAGGCGGGCTACCAAAAACTTGTCAACGCGTAAGAGCGACTGACCTTTATCGGCCGTCACTTTAAAATGTTCATACAAACCGGGCGAAATCTCCGGAGAGGTAATGATGGCAGCCGACTCTTCGTCGTCGAGCAACATATCATCTACCTGTTCTTCATCTATTTCGTCAATAAAGTCTGCCATGATTAAAACCAATTTTCTTCTTCGCTATCCAAGGATTCGACCGGAGCCATATTCAAACTATCCAATGCCAAGGAGTCTGACTCTTCAAATCCTCCACTAACAACTAATGTGAGGTGGGCATTTAAGGGCACATGCTGGCCTTCTTCCAATATTTTCCCGTTCCATTCAACTCCGATGGCCAAATCTTTATAATCACCTGCTACATATTTTACCTCAATGGCCTTGAAGCCGATAGAAGTAAGTAGGGCATAAGCCTGCCGGAATGAAAGATCCTGTACTTCAGGAATACGTGCCATCTGGGATGTCTTCGCATTGATGGTGACGAAAACAATACGTCCTTCCTTAACTTTCGAACCCGGTGTCGGCACGATTTCAACGATAGCTCCCGGATCAACATCTTTGGAAAAAACGGAATCTATAATATTATAGCGAATACCTTTTTCGGCTAGGAATGGAGCTGCTTCTTCTATGGTCATTCCTTTTACGTCAGGAATGACAACTGCTTCATTGTGACGGGTATATATATCCAGCCATACCAATGTGCCGTAGATTAATCCCCATAAGATTAAAACTGCCAAAAGCAGACTAATCACAAAAGGATTCTTTAATATCTTAATAAAGCGATTATTCATATTTTGATCTTCCTTTTGATACAAAGTTCAAAGGTAGGTATAAAAACAAAGAAAGTAAAGGCTTTTGATGAAAAAAACCTTTACTTTCCTTATAGCTTTACAAACAGGATTGATTATCCGTTGTATTCGTCAGATACAGTCAGTTTTGCTCTACCTTTTGCACGACGAGCTGCTAATACACGACGACCGTTAGCGGTAGCCATTCTTGAACGGAATCCGTGTTTGTTCTTTCTTTTTCTGTTAGATGGTTGGAATGTTCTTTTCATTTCTCTATATGATTTTATTTATTATTATTCGCATACTTATTCGGGCTGCAAAGATAGGTTCTTTTTTTGAATAAACAAACAGATGACTGTATTTTATTGTTTATTTATCATCTAAGAACTTTCCAATACGGTCTTCCTCTTCTTATTTTGCAGCTGGCCGACTGTTAATACAGGCCACCTTTGTATAAGTTGTCGAAGTTGGAATGGGATCCTTCTACCAGTTTGGCTTCTTCTCCTTCCGGATTCAATTCAATTGATTTCTTCAGGTCTTCAAAAGCACCAGCTTTGTCGCCTTTCAAGTTTTTGGCTCGCCCTCTTTCCGAATAGAACTTTCCTTGATCCGGAGCATTTTCAATGGCTTCATCGAAAAAGGCGATCGCTTCATCCAACTTGTTTTGGGTTATCAGAAGTCTGCCGATTAATAGAGTTGCCTCTTCATTAAAAGGATTCAGTTCCAATACCTGATGAAAATCGGCATCAGCTTGTTCGATTTCTCCCATCATGGCATGGATTCTACCTTTTAGCAGATACGCCATATCTTCTTCCGGATTCAGTTCGATCACTTTCTGAATGTCTTCCAAGGCCTCCGTACCTTGTTGCATTTTCAGCAGGATTTCGGCTCGCAGTTGGTACGCATCGGCAAAATCTTCACGTAAGGTTACGGCCCGTGTCAGGTCGGCGATCGCACCCAACAAATCGTTTGTTACGTGTTTGGCTCTTGCCATCAAGTAGAAAGCTGTTGCATTTTCCGGCTGAATTGCAATGATTGCCTGACAATCGGGGATAACTTCAGTATCTTTGTCAAGCATAAAAAGGACCTGAATACGTGTTAATAAGGTGTCTACGTCATTGGGCTTTAATTCCCGCATCTTATCCAATACGGTTAAAGCCTCTTCCGGCTTTCCGGAAGCAACGTAGGCCGCTACCAGAAACGAACGTGTTTCAAAGTCTTCCTGAATATTTAATGCTTCTTCAAAACAGCGAATGGCGTAAGCTAATTTATGAATCTTTTGTGCGCGTACTCCATCGTATTTTAATATATCAAAATTTTTCTCTTCAATTTTCCGGCCTCCTTCGTTTGCCGGTTCTTTAGGTTGTGAAGAAAATAATGATTTAAAAAAGCCCATAATCTTTGTTCTTATAATATATTCGTTGCAAAAATAAAGAAAACAACCTAATAAACAAATATTCTACTTTATTTGAGGCGCTTTTTTTGACAGTTTCGTTTTGATAGAAAGATCGTTACTTTTCATATTTTTGACAGATGTCAAAAAGCTTTTCCATATTAGTCAAAAAGTTTTATCACATATATGGTAAAGCTTTACCACATCTGTCGAAAAATTAAAATCTAGTAGGATTTTATTGAATACCTGCTTTCTGTTGATATTCCTGAATATAGCCTGTGCAAGATTAGGATTAATTCAGATTCTTATAAAAAGAAAGTATTTTTGTGATTATGGTTATAGATTTAAAGAAATATAAGGGATAAAGTGTGTATTCTTTTCTTTTTTTAGATTTTTAAAATTTGATAGTGTGTATTATACGACCGATTTATTACCTTTGGCAAAATTTTTTCTTGGCAGAACAATGTAATAATATTCTGATAGAATCTACTATTTATCTTCTAAAATATGGAAAACATAGAAACTGGACTTTTATTGATGGTTGTTGGTATGGCAACAGTTTTTGTCATTCTTCTGATCGTAATCTATTTGGGAAAAGCCTTGATTTGGGCCGTGAACAAGTATGCTCCGGAAGAAGAAGGAACAAAGAAAGTTGCTAAAGTTGCTGCCGCTGTTAAGGCGCCAACAAATGCTTTGTCTTCGCAGGAAACGGCTGTGATTGTTTCGGCTGTCAGTATGGCGACGCAAGGCTTGGGAAAAGTAGTTAAAATTGAAAAATTATAAAGTATTGCATATCATGAAAAAAGAAATCAAATTTAGTCTGGTCTTCCGCGATATGTGGCAGTCTGCCGGTAAATATGTTCCGCGTGTTGACCAACTGACCAAAGTAGCTCCTGCAATTATTGAGATGGGATGTTTTGCGCGTGTTGAAACAAACGGTGGTGGTTTTGAGCAGGTAAATCTTCTTTTCGGAGAGAACCCGAACCGGGCCGTGCGTGAATGGACAAAACCTTTCCACGAAGCAGGTATACAAACACACATGCTTGACCGTGCATTAAACGGTTTGCGGATGAGTCCGGTACCGGCTGATGTCCGTCAGTTATTTTATAAGGTAAAGAAAGCACAAGGAACGGATATCGCACGTACCTTCTGCGGATTGAACGATATTCGGAATATCGAACCGTCTATTCAGTATGCAAAAGCAGCCGGAATGATTTCTCAGTGCTGTTTGTGTATCACGCATTCTCCGATTCATACCGTTGAATATTATACCAAGATGGCTTATGAACTGATTGAAAAAGGGGCAGACGAAATCTGTATTAAGGATATGGCGGGAATTGGTCGCCCTCATTCGTTAGGACAGATTGTTGCAAACATCAAGGCTAAATATCCGGATATACCTGTTCAATATCATAGTCATGCAGGTCCAGGCTTTAATATGGCTTCTATCCTGTCGGTTTGTGAAGCTGGTTGCGATTACATTGATGTTGGTATGGAGCCGTTGTCTTGGGGTACAGGTCATGCCGATCTGTTGGCAGTACAGGCTATGCTGAAAGACGCAGGATTCGTGGTGCCGGAAATTAATATGAAGGCGTATATGAAAGTACGCTCGCTGATTCAAGAGTTTATGGATGATTTCTTAGGTTTATATATTAGTCCGAGAAACCGTTTGATGAATTCTCTGTTGATTGGTCCGGGACTTCCGGGTGGTATGATGGGCAGTTTGATGTCTGATCTGGAAAAGAATCTGGAATCTATCAATAAAGGCCGTGCGAAAAGAGGTAAGAAGCCGATGACGCAAGAGAAACTTTTGCTCAAACTGTTTGATGAAGTAGCGTATGTATGGCCACGTGTCGGATATCCTCCATTGGTAACTCCATTCAGTCAGTATGTGAAGAATCTGGCTTTGATGAATGTGATGCAGATGGAAAAAGGGAAAGAACGTTGGAGCATGATAGCCGATGATATCTGGGATATGCTGTTGGGTAAAGCCGGACGCTTACCGGGTGAATTAGCTCCTGAATTGGTTGAGAAAGCTCAGGCAGAAGGCCGTAAGTTCTTTGAAGGAAATCCGCAAGACAATTATCCGAATGCTTTGGATAAATATCGCAAGCTGATGAATGAAAAGCATTGGGAAGTAGGTGAAGACGAAGAGGAATTGTTTGAATATGCTATGCATCCGTCGCAGTATGAAGCTTATCGTTCAGGAAAGGCGAAGGTGGACTTCAAGATTGATGTGGCAAAACGTAGAGCTGAAAAAGAAGAGGCTGCTGCTCCGAAGACTGAAATTGCTCTGCCGAAAGAACCGCAGATTATGACGGTAGATGTAAATGGCCAGGCTTATCGGGTAACTGTTGCCTTTGGTGATTCGGCTGCTTCTCAGGCACCGGTTTCTCCGGCTCCAGCACAGCAACCTGCCGCAGCTCCGGCACCTGCTTCCGCTCCTGCTGGTGCGGGTAATGAAGTCTTGTCTCCGCTGGAAGGTAAATTCTTCTTGGTAAAAGGCGCTTCTGATACTCCGGTGAAAGTAGGTGACGCGGTGAAGAAAGGCGATGTCTTGTGCTACGTGGAAGCGATGAAGACTTACAATGCTGTTCGTTCGGAATTTGATGGTACGGTAACAGCTATTTGTGTGAATGCGGGTGATGCCGTTTCGGAAGATGATGTATTAATGACCATTCAATAATGAACGAAATATTTCACAACTTATATGAAATGACTGCGTTCAGCAATATCATTGCTGAACCGCAGTTCTTGATCATGTATGCCATAGCGTTCGTA